>Ga0187844_10002322_pt1 | contig 13525 bp, 11 predicted proteins | sample SpaLakP09_SKY_50_FD_134517 | JGI IMG/M metagenome (GOLD analysis project Ga0187844, IMG submission 134517) | Oligotrophic lake water microbial communities from Sparkling Lake, Wisconsin, USA - SP09_SKY_50 | ecosystem: Environmental > Aquatic > Freshwater > Lake | place: USA: Sparkling Lake...
CAGCCTCCAATCCGGCACGGGTTCGGTGTTCAGCCTGCTGCCGCCGGAGAACGCGTCCGGCAATTTCGTCAAAGTGGTGCAGCGCGTGCCGGTGAAGGTTGTTTTCGACCCCGCACCCGACCCCGCCCTGCACCTGGCGCCGGGCATGTCCGTGGTTCCGCGCGTGGACCTCCGGCAGCACGGCGGTGCACGACTCGCAACGGCAACTCCGTGAGCGGCGTCACATCGGCGAAGCGCGCCGGCGCTGCGGCGGCAGCGCCTTCGCCCTACCTGATCGCCGTGATCTGCGGCATGGCGGCGTTCATGGAGGTGCTGGACATGTCCATCGCCAACGTCTCGCTGGTCCACATCGCGGGCTCGCTGTCGGCCAGCCGCGAGGAAGCCACCTGGGTGCTGACCAGTTACCTGGTCGCAAACGCGATCATCCTGCCCATGACCGGCTGGCTGTCTGATCGCATCGGGCGCAAGCGTTACTACCTTGGATCGCTGGCGGCGTTCACGCTGGCCTCGGTCGCTTGCGGACTGGCACCCTCGCTGGAAATGCTGATCCTCGGGCGCGTGGTGCAGGGAATGGCCGGCGGCGCCCTGCAGCCGGTGTCCCAAGCCATCCTCAACGAGGCCTTTCCGCCACACAAACGGGGCATGGCGCTTGCGGTCTACGGCCTGGCGGTGATCGTCGGTCCGGCGCTCGGCCCCACGCTGGGTGGCTTCCTCACCGACCGCTACAGCTGGCACTGGATCTTTCTGATCAACGCCCCGGTCGGCGTGCTGCTGATCGCGCTCGGCACGCGGATGCTGCGCGATCCACCAGCGCAGATAGCGCGTCAGCGTGCGGCGGCGGCACGCGGTGGCATCGATTACTGGGGTTTTGCCCTCATCGCGACCAGCATGGGGACGCTGCAGCTGATCCTGGATCTGGGTCAACGGGAGGATTGGCTGGACTCGAACCTGATCCTCACGCTGGCGGTGGTCTGCGCACTCGGGTTCGCCCTCATGATCCGGCGCGAGTTGCGTCACGCGCACCCGATCATCAACCTGCGCCTGCTCGTCAACCGCAACTTCGCTATCGGCAACCTGATGATGGCGGCCATGTACGCCACGCTGATGGGCGCGACGGTGATGATGCCGCTGCTCATGCAAGCCCTGCTCGGCTACAGCGCGCTGGACGCAGGGCTGGTAATGTCGCCAGCCGCGCTGGTCATGGTCATCATGATGCCCCTGGTGGGAAGGATCACCGGCCGAGTCGACGAGCGCCTGCTGGTGAGTCTGGGCTTCGTCTGCGTGTCCCTGGCCATGATGGCGTTGGGCAGCATGAGCTTGAACATTCCCAAGGATCAGTTGATGTGGCTGCGAACGGCGCAACTGCTCGGCGTTGCCCTGCTGTTCATCCCGATTTCGGGACTGGCCTACGTGGGCCTGCCGGCGGCGGAACTGGGCAATGCCACGGCTATCATCAATCTCGCGCGCAACCTCGGCGGCGGCATCGGTGTTTCGCTGGTGACAACGTTCCTGGCGCGCCAGACCCAATCGCACCAAGTGCATCTGGTGGATCGGATCAGTCCACTGGACCCGGCCTATCAGTCGACGATGGCAGCGGTCGCGCCCGTGCTCGGCGACCCCCTCGCAAGCCATGCCGTGATCGCGGCGGAGGTCGCGCGACAGGCGAGCTTCCTGGCGTTCATGGACAATTTCCAGTTCCTGGCCCTGGCCGCCGTCCTGCTGATCCCTCTGATCTGGGTCGCACGGCGTGCACCGCAAGGCCGAGGCGCGGTCGCGGCTACGGAATATCATCCGTGAAGCGCCCTCGGCGTTGCCTTCCCGGTCACGGCGCTGTTCCGACAGCCCCGCTTCGATCGTAAGATTCACCCTCACCAGTCCGAGCCCCTCATGAGCCAGCACCTTCAGATCTGCGAAACCGTCTCACTTTCTGCCGAGGAAATCTTTTCGCGTGTGGCCGATCACGAGCGGCTCGGCGAGGTGCTGGGAGTACCGGTAAAACGCTCCAGGGACGGCGACGGCGACATCAACGGTGTCGGTTCGGTTCGCACGCTCGGCTTCAGGCCACTGGATTTCGACGAGACCATCACCCGCTTCGATCCGCCGCGACGGATCGACTACCGCATCTCGCGCGGATCACCGCTGCGCGATCACCGCGCCAGCATCGTGTTCTCGCCCAACGGCGCCGCCACCGAAGTGACCTGGACCATAGACTTCAACACCCGACTTCCCCTGCTCGGCAGCGTCGTCAAGCGTGCACTGTCCCTGGGCATCCGCCACGGCCTGCGCAAGCTCGGAGCGTCGCGATGAGCAGTTTTCGTCGCAACTGGTTGCCTGCTGGAGCCCGTCGCGGCGCGGGGCATTGCTGATGCGCCAGACTTTCCCCTACCGCATGGCGGAGGTCATCAAGATGACCGGCGCCAGCCGGGAAGCCGTGCGCTTCTACGTCAACGCCGGACTGCTGTCAGCCCCGCACCGGACCGCCCGCAACATGGCCTGGTACTCGGAGGAGCAGATCGAGACCATCAAGGTGATCCGCACCCTGCAGGAAGAGCAGTTCCTGCCGCTCAAGGCCATCAAGGCACTGTTCGACGACGACCAGAACTTCAAGTTCACGCCGCGCCAACGCAGTATCTTTGCGAGCATGCGCGAGGAAATGCTGAACCGCGCTCGCCAGAGTCCGGTGGGCCCCCCGTCGCACGCAATGGCCGAGGCCCTCGGCTTGAGCCATGAGGACTTCAGCGAACTCCAGAAGGTGGGCGCCATCCGCGTTGATCCGGAACGGCTTACGTCCGACGAAGAGGAAGTTCTGCGCCAGTTCGCTACACTGCGCCACAGCGGCATGACCGCCGCCCGCGGATTCTCTGCCCGGCACGTCGAGATCGTGCAGGCGTCGGCAGACCTGCTGTTCGAGCAGGAACTGAAGCTGTTCAGCGAATTGCTGACCGATCTGCGCGACGACGAAATCCCGGTACTGATGGCACGCGCCATTCCCGCCATCAACCGCATCTTCGCCGTGTTGCACGAGCGCAAGTTGCGCGCCTTCGTCGCGAGGTACGCACCACAGACCGGCACACGCAAGACCACCGCGAACCCGGCCGCGGGCGGTGGCAAAAAATCGGGCAAGAAGCGCGCAGGCAAAAAGGCGTGACGGCTGTTGCTCGTCGCCGATGGCTCGCGGCCGGCTGCCAGTCTCAAGCTCCGAACGCCGCGATTCCGGTCTGCGCCCGACCCAGGATCAGCGCGTGCACATCGTGCGTGCCTTCGTAGGTATTGACGGCTTCGAGATTCAGCACGTGGCGGATGACGTGGTACTCGTCTGAAATCCCGTTGCCGCCGTGCATGTCGCGCGCCATGCGCGCAATGTCCAGCGCCTTGCCGCAGTTGTTGCGTTTGATCAGCGAGATCATCTCCGGCGCCGCCAGGCCATCGTCCATCAGGCGCCCCACTCGCAGTGCCGCGTGCAGTCCCAGCGCGATCTCGGTCTGCATGTCGGCGAGTTTTTTCTGGATGAGCTGATTGGCCGCCAGCGGCCGGCCGAACTGCTTGCGCGCCAGGGTGTAGTCGCGACCCGCGTGCCAGCAGAATTCCGCCGCACCCATCGCCCCCCAGGCGATGCCGTAACGCGCCTTGTTGAGGCAGCCGAAGGGCCCCTTCAGTCCGCTCACATTCGGCAGCAGATTTTCCTGCGGGACGAACACTGAATCCATCACGATCTCGCCGGTAATCGAGGCACGCAGGCTGAACTTGCCCTCGATCTTAGGTGCGGACAGGCCCTCCATGCCCTTTTCGAGCACGAACCCACGAATCTGGCCGGCGTCGTCCTTGGCCCAGACCACGAACACGTCGGCGATCGGCGAGTTGGTGATCCACATCTTGGCACCGCCCAACAAATAACCGCCGTCGGCGGCCCGGGCGCGCGTGAGCATGCTGCCGGGATCGGAGCCGTGGTCGGGCTCGGTCAGGCCGAAGCAGCCCACCCACTCGCCGCTCGCCAGTTTCGGCAGGTACTTCTGCTTCTGCGCCTCGGTGCCGTAGGCGTAGATCGGATACATCACGAGCGATGACTGCACGCTCATGGCCGAGCGATAACCGGAATCCACGCGCTCGACCTCGCGTGCTATCAGGCCATACGCGACGTGACTCACGCCCGGACAGCCATAGCCATGCAGCGAAGCGCCGAGCAGGCCGAGCGCGCCCATCTCGCGCATGATTTCGCGGTCGAAACGCTCGTGCCGGTGCGCATCACGCACACGCGGCAGCAGGCGCTCCTGGCAGTAGTTGCGCGTGGCCTCGCGCACCAGGCGCTCTTCCTCGCCAAGCTGGGACTCCAGCAGCAGTGGGTCTTCCCATTGAAAGTTGGCGTGGCTCATCGAAAGTGCTGTTCCAGTGTGCGGTTGAAAAAGACTCAGTTCGCAGCGTGCGCGCGACGCACGCCGGGCTTTTTCCCGCGGCGATAGACTAGCAGCGTGCGGCAGAACGAAATCACCCGTACGCCGTCCTGGTTATCGCCCTCGGTGCGCACGGTGACGACACCGACCTCCGGCCGCGAGCGCGACTCGCGCGTCTCCAGCACCTCGGAGCGAGAGTAGATCGTGTCGCCCTCGAAGACCGGGTGCGGCAGCCGCACTTCGTCCCATCCCAGATTGGCGAAAACGTTCTGCGAGACATCGCTGACGCTCTGGCCGGTTACGAGCGCCAGGGTCAGGCAGGAGTTGATCAGCGGGCGCTTGAATTCGGTCTGCGCCGCGTAGTGCTGGTCGAAGTGCAATGGCGCGGTGTTCTGCGTCAGCAGGGTGAACCAAATGTTGTCGTTCTGCGTGAGCGTTCTCCCCAGCGCGTGCGGGTACACGTCGCCGACCTCGAAATCCTCGAAGAATCGTCCTTCCCAGCCTGCCTTGACCGTCATGATGTGGATTCCCAGCCTCTGTTGCGCTTTAGATGTCGTGCGTCGATACGTCGATAACCGTCCGCATCTCGAAGTAAGCTACGCTGAAGTATTCTAACAACTGTTTGACGCATTCGCGGCCCCGCCGCGTAGCTGCGTCAGGGGAACCGAATCGGATGGACGCTTCAGACCTGCACGCGATACTGCTCGACGTGCGCTCCAACTGGATGCTCTATGCCTCCATGCCGCTGGTCGCATCGGTCATCGGTTACCTCACCAAGATCGCGGCGATCTACATGATGTTCCAGCCGATCCGCTTCGTCGGCATCGCACCGCCCTATCTGGGCTGGCAGGGCATCATCCCGCGCAACGCGGAACGCATGGCCGCCGTCGCCTGCGACACCCTCACGGCGCACCTGCTCAAGCCCGAGGAACTGTTCGATCGGCTCGACCCGATCCACGTCGCCATTTCCATCAACCTGCCGCTGCGGGCAGCGGTGGAAGAAATCGTTCACGAGGTGTTCGAGCACTACTCGCCGGGGCTGTGGACAGCGGCGCCCGCAGCCCTCAAGCGCACCCTGGTGCGGCGCGTGCAGGACAAGTCGCCAGAGATGATCGAGGACATCATGTCCAAGATCCGCGCCGACCTGGGATCGGTTTTCGATCTCAAGGACATGGTGGTCAGCAATCTGGTCAAGGACAAACTCCTGCTCAACCAGATGTTCCGGGAGGTCGGCCACGGCGAATTCCGCTTCATCCGCAATTCGGGAATCTACTTCGGCTTCGCCATCGGCTGCGTCCAGGCGGTGGCCTGGGCACTCACGCACTCGCTGTGGATCATGCCCCTGTTCGGCGGTCTGACCGGCTGGCTCAGCGATTGGTTGGCGCTGAAGATGGTATTCCGGCCCAAGGAGCCCACGCGTTACCTGGGCCTGTTTACCTGGCAGGGCCTGTTCATCAAGCGCCGCCAGGAAGTGGCAACCGAGTACGCGCGATTGATGGCACAGCGCGTGCTCACGCCCAGCGCCATCATGGATTCGATCCTGCGCGGCCCCCTGTCTGACCGGCTGTACGCCATGATCCAGGCCGAGGTCCGCGCCGCCATCGATGAGCAGGCCGGGTTCGCCCGCCCCCTGGTGGTGTTGTCCATAGGCGGCGACAAGTACCTGGAAATGAAACGCACGGTCGCCAGCAAGATCGTCGAGCGACTGCCGGAGGCGATGCGACACCTGGAGGCGTACGCCTTCGAGGCGATGGACCTCGAGAACACGCTGAAGACCAAGATGGCCCTGCTGACCGTGGACGAGTACGAGGGTCTGCTGCGCCCGGCGTTCCAGCAGGACGAGTGGATCCTGATCGCGGTCGGCGCTGCGCTCGGCTTTCTCGTGGGCGAGATGCAGGTTCATGTGATGCTGGCGTTTGCGGTCAACCCCTAGCCCGCGTGCGGCCATGTGCGCCGCTGTCGCGCAAGGAGAATTCCGTCGCGTCGATTCCGCCGGTAGGGCGCTTCACGAGCCGGACCTGAGGCGATCGGCGCGCCGATCGCCTCGGCACGGCCTTGCACCGGGTGACGCAGTGCGGGTGGGCGAGGCGGAGTCCGGCCCCGCACCCGCTTCCCTGCAGCTGGAATCTTCGTCCTTTCGTAATCTAACAGGTGTTTGTTAGACTCTGGTTCTCCCCCTCACGAATGACGCGAGTTGGTTTGATGGTCTGCGCGGGAATTCCCCCTGAATCGAGGCATTAGCATGATCGGCATCACTTCCTACGGCGCCTACGTGCCCCGCTTGCGGCTCAGCCGCGTCGCGGCCGCGCAAGCCAATGCGTGGTCCAACCCAGGACTGATGGCGCAGGCGCGCGGCGAGCGCGCCATGGCCAACTGGGACGAAGACAGCCTGACCATGGCGGTCGAAGCAGCGCGCGATACGCTGGAAGGACGCGCCAGCGCGGACATTTCCGCCGTCTATTTCGGCTCCAGCACCCATCCCTTCGCCGACCGCCAGAATGCGGGTGTCGTCGCGGCGGCGCTGGATCTTCCGGAGTCGATCAGTTCCGCCGACCTCGGCGGCGCGCAGAAGGCCGGCACCGCCGCCTTGATTGCGGCGCTGGACCGCGTCGCGGCCGGAAGGCCGGGCGAAGCGCTGGTGGTGGCTGCCGAACACCGTCGCGCACGGCCCGGCAGCGCGCAGGAACTTCAGTACGGCGACGCCGGTGCTGCCTTCACCGTGGGCAGCACAGCGGTGATCGCCGAGTTCCTCGGCAGCCACAGCGTGTCGGTGGATTTTGTCGATCACTACCGCGCCGCCGGGCAGGCATTCGACTACATCTGGGAAGAACGCTGGCTGCGCGACGAGGCGTTCCAGAAATGGGTGCCGGCGGCGGTGACGGCCGCTCTCGAACAGTTCGGCATTGCAGCGGGCGCGGTGGATCACTTCGTACTCGCCGAGCCGGTCGCGAAGCTCTCGGCGCTGGTGGCCAAGCGCTGCGGCATCGCGGACGCGGCGATGTCCGACAGCCTGCTCGGCGTCGTCGGTCACGCCGGTGCGGCGCATGCGCCGCTGATGCTGGCCTCGGTGCTGCAGAAGGCCGACGCGGGCCAGATCATCGTGCTCGTGGGTTTCGGCCAGGGTTGCGACGTGCTGGCCTTCCGCACCACCGCCGCGCTGGCCGCCCTGCCCGCGCGCACCGGCGTTGCCGGCAGCCTCAAGCGGCGCAGGGAAGAAAAGAACTATCCGAAGTTCCTGTCCTTCAACGAGACGGTCGCACTGGAGAAAGGCTTGCGCGGCGAGGCCAATCCGCAGACCGCACTGTCGGCGATGTACCGCAACCGCCGCATGCTGTTCGGCCTGGTCGGCGGCCGTTGCACCAAGTGCGGCACCGCGCAGTTCCCGGCCGCCGACATCTGCGTCAACCCGTCCTGTCATCACCAGGGACCGATGCAGCCGTATCGCTTCGCCGACGAGGCGGCGCACATCAAGACCTGGTCAGCGGACTGGCTGACCTACACGCCGGACCCGCCCGCGCACTACGGCATGGTCGAGTTCAAGCGCGGCGGACGTTTCGTCGCTGACATCACCGACTGGGATCTGGGCAAGGTGGAAGTCGGTCAGGCCGTGCGCATGGTGTTCCGCGTGCGCGGGCGCGACGCGCAGCGCGGCATGGTGCGTTATTTCTGGAAGGCCGCGCCGCTGGCCGGCGCCGGGGAGCATTGAGATGAGCAAGGGAATCCGCGACAAGGTGGCGATCCTGGGCATGGGCTGCTCGCGCTTCGGCGAGCGCTGGGACATGGGCGCCGAGGAACTGATGGTGGAGTCCTTCACCGAGGCACTCGGCGATGCCGGCATCGATCGCAAACAGATCGAGGCCGCATGGCTGGGCTCGTGCATGGACGAGGTCAACATCGGCAAGTCGGCCTTGCCGGCCTCGATGGCCCTGCGCCTGAACAACATCCCGGTGACGCGCGTCGAGAACTACTGCGCGACCGGCACCGAGGCGTTTCGCGGTGCGGTGTACGCGGTGGCCTCCGGGGCCTGCGACATCGCGCTCGCCATCGGCGTGGAGAAACTCAAGGACACCGGCTACGGCGGACTGCCCGGACTGGACGGTGGCTCACTGCCGCCGCTGTGGTGGCCCAATCTGTCGGCACCCGGCGTTTTCGCGCAGGTCGCCAGCGCCTACATGAGCCGCTACAAGGTGCCGCGCGATGTGCTCAAGCGCGCGCTGGCCGAAATCTCCGCCAAGAGCCACGCCAACGGCGCGAAGAATCCCAAGGCGCACCTGCGCAACGCGGTGAGCTGCGACACCATCATGGCCTCGCCGATGATCGCCGAGCCGCTCGGCCTGTTCGACTGCTGCGGCGTCTCCGACGGGTCGGCCGCAGCCATCGTCACCACGCCGGAAATCGCGAAGTCGCTGGGCAAGCACCGCGACCAGATGGTCACGGTCAAGGCGCTGCAGCTCGCACTGTCCAACGGCTCCGAAGGCGGCTACAACGACTGGGACGGCTCCTACATCCACACCACGCGCGTCGCCGCGCAGCGCGCCTACGCCGAGGCCGGCATCAGGAAGCCGCGCGACGAAATCTCGATGTTCGAGGTTCACGACTGCTTCTCGATCACCGAGCTGGTGACGATGGAAGACCTCGCACTGTCCCCCGATGGCGGCGCCATCAAGGACGTGATGGACGGCTTCTACAACGCCGACGGCAAGATTCCCTGCCAGATCGACGGCGGCCTGAAGTGTTTCGGTCATCCCATCGGCGCCTCGGGCATCCGCATGGTCTACGAGATGTACCTGCAGCTGCTCGGCCGTGCGGGCGAACGCCAGCTCAAGAATCCGCGCTACGGCCTGACTCACAACCTGGGCGGCTTCCCGCACCAGAACGTGGTCGGCATCTCCATCGTCGGCCGCTACCAGTGATTTCCATTTTCCACTTTCACTAAAGAGTCCTGGGCATGAATCCACTCGCAGCAATCGTCGCCGTGTCCGAGATGAAACCCGGACGCTACCCGCAGTACAACGGCATGGAGATGTACCGGCAGGTCATCGCGCAGTTCCTGCGCGAATGGCCGCAACTGCGGCCTTCGGACATCGGCGGCCTGCTGTCGGCACCGGCCGGCATGGCCTCGGCCGACGGCACCGACGTGTTCGCGCACGAGAAAATCTCCGAGGAACTCGGCATCGAGCCGAGCTTCAGCGAGACCATCAATGCCGGCGGCTGCACTTACGCGCTGATGCTGGTGCGCGCCTCGCTGGCCATCGAGCGCGGGCTGTGCGATTCGGTGCTGTGCCTCGGCGCGGGCCGCTTCCCCAACGTCGGCAGCGGCATGGCGGAGATGATGAGCAAGCTCATCAGTCATCCGGAATTCGAATACCCCTACGGCACCTATATCCCGCCGATCTTCGCGCTCAACGCGACTCGCCACATGCACGAGTTCGGCACCACGCGCGAGCAGCTCGCCCAGGTCGCCGTTTCGCAGCGCGAGTGGTCGCTGCTGCATCCGGATGCGCTGATGGCGCCGCAGGGACGGCTCACCCTCGACAAGGTGCTGTCCTCGCGCCCCATCGCCTACCCGTTCAACCTGCTCGACTGCTCGGTGCCCAGCGAAGGCGGTTCGGCCGTGCTGGTGGTGTCACCGAAGATCGCCAGGCGCTACGCGAAAAAGCCCTGCTATCTGTTCGGCTTCGGCGAGAAGCACACGCACTCCAGCATCAGCCAGGCGCACGACCTGACTACGCTGGGTTCAAAGGAAACCTCCGCGCTGGCCTACCGCATGGCCGGCGTGGGTCCGGGGGACATGGACTTCGCGCAGCTCTACGACTCCTTCAGCATCAACCCGATCATCTACGCCGAAGATCTCGGCCTCTGCGCCAAGGGCCAGGGCGGCGCGTTCTTCGCCGGTGGCCGCACCGCGCCGGGCGGCGAGTTTCCGGTCAACACCTATGGCGGGCTGATGTCCTTCGGCCACGTCGGCGATGCTTCCGGCCAGACCATGATCGTCGAGGCCGCGCGCCAGATCATGGGCATCGCCGGTGGCGAACGTCAATTGAAGAAAGCCGATCTCGGTGTCGTCCATTGCTACGGCGGGATGATGTCCGAACATGCCACCCTCGTCCTCGGGAGCCAGACATGAGCAAGGTCGCCGTCAACCTCAAGCCGATTCCCGAGATCAACGCGCACAGCAAACCCTACTGGGATGCGGCGCAGCGCGGGGAGTTGATGTTCCAGCGCTGCCGCGGCACCGGCAAACCCTTCATGTACGCGCGCTGCTGGAGTCCGTTCGACTTCTCGCCCGACCCGGTCTGGGAGAAGGCCAGCGGTCTGGGCACGGTGTTCAGCTACACCATCGTCTACCAGCCACCCTACGCGGCGTTCAAGGCCGACTGCCCCTTCGTGATGGCCATCATCCAGCTCGACGAGGGTCCGCAGATGATGAGCAACGTCCTCAACTGCGACCCGCAATCGGTGCGCATCGGCATGAAGGTGAAGCTCTGCTTCGAGACCCGCGACGGCGGCTTCAAGATTCCGCAGTTCGAACCGGCCTGAGTCATTCACGAACGGGAGCATCCCATGAGCGAAGAATCCGTCGCCGCCGTCCGCGAAGCCGCCGAGGGCCTCACCCGCGGGATCTCGCGCGAATACTGGTTGCAGTGCGCCAAGGAAAAGAAGTTCCCCAGCAAGCTGTGGGACGCGATGGCCGAAACCGGCCTGCTCGGCCTGACCGTGCCGGAGGAATACGGCGGCAGCGGCGGCGGCCTGTCGGAACTGATGGTGCTCAACGAGGTCACCGGCCGCGCCGGCATCATCTCCCTGTTCTTCGTGCTCGGCAGCTTTGCGCGCATGCCCATCATCAAGCACGGCACGCCGGCGCAGATCGAGAAATTCGTCACGCCCACCGCCACTGGCGAGGGCAGGATGTGCTTCGGCGTGACCGAACCCAACGCGGGCACCAACACGTTCCGCTTGCAGACCACGGCGACGAAAAACGGCAGCGGATGGCTGGTCAACGGCTCCAAGGTGTTCATCACCGGCGCGAAGGAATCGACGTCGATGCTGCTGATCGCGCGGACCTCGGCCTTCGATGCGGCCAAGCCGCGTGCCGGCCTGTCGCTGTTCATTCTCGAATCGCACACGCCGGGCATCGAATTCCAGCGCCTCAACATCGACGTGCTCGGCGAAAGCCAGTACCTGGTGTTCTTCAAGGACGCACAACTTCCGCAGGACGCGCTGATCGGTGAAGAAGGCAAGGGCATGAAGTACCTGTTCGACGGCCTCAACACCGAACGCCTGGTGCTGGCCTCGATGGCGGTGGGCCTGGGCAATCGCGCGCTGGACAAGGCGGTGGCGTATTCCAAGGAGCGCTCGCCTTTCGGCCAGCCGATCGGCAGCTACCAGGGCCTGCAACATCCGATGGCGCGCGCCAAGGCGCACCTCGAAGCCTCGCGTCTGGTCATGCAGGAAGCGGCGCGCACCTTCGATCGCGGCGAGGACGCGGGGCCCTTGTCGAACATGGCCAAGCTGCTCACCTCTGAAGCCTGCGACGAAGCGGTGGACATCGCGCTGCAGGTCCACGGCGGCTACGGCTTCGACCAGGATTACGACGTGGTCACCCTTTGGCCGTTCGCGCGCCTGATGCGCGTGGCGCCGGTGAACAACGAGATGATCCTCAACTACATCGGCGAGCACGTGCTCGGCCTGCCGCGATCGTACTGAGCACGATGAGCAAGAAGACGCTCCGCATCGGCTGCGCCTCGGGCTTCTGGGGCGATACGGAATTCGCCGCCGCCCAGCTCGTGCTCCAGGGGAACATCGACGTGCTGGTGTTCGACTACCTGGCCGAAGTCACCATGTCTCTGCTGATCCGGGTCAAGGCCAAGGACCCGAACGCCGGCTTTGCGCCGGATTTCGTCACCACGCTCAAACCGCTGCTCAAGGAAATCAAGGCGCGCGGCATCAAGGTGGTGAGCAATGCCGGCGGCGTGAATCCCGCCGCCTGCCGCGAGGCGCTCGCCAAGGCGGCACAGGCCGAGGGCGTGGAACTCAAGATCGCTGCGGTGCTGGGCGATGACCTGATGCCGCAGACCGAGGCCGCACGCAGCGAAGGCATGCGCGAGATGTTCTCCGGCCAGGCGATGCCGGCGAAGGTGATGAGCGCCAACGCCTATCTCGGCGCCTTCCCGATCGCCGCTGCGCTGGAAGGCGGCGCGGATATCGTGGTCACCGGCCGCTGTGTGGACAGCGCGGTGGTGCTCGGCCCGCTGATCCAGGCCTTCGGCTGGAAGGCCGACGATTACGATCAACTTGCCCAGGGCAGCCTGGCCGGCCACATCATCGAGTGCGGCACACAGTGCACCGGCGGCAACTACACCGACTGGCACCGCGTGCAAGGCTGGGACGACATGGGCTTCCCGATTGCGGATTGCGCGCCGGACGGCAGCTTCGTGATCGAAAAGCCTGCGGGCACTGGCGGACTGATCGTGCCGTCCACGGTGGGCGAGCAGATGGTCTACGAGATCGGCGATCCGCGCGCCTACCTGCTGCCGGATGTCGTCTGCGACTTCACCCAGGTGCGGCTCGAACAGGCGGGTGACCAGCGCGTGCGGGTCTCCGGTGCTAAGGGCAGCGCGCCCACGCCGCACTGCAAGGTCAGCGCGACCCATCTCGACGGCTTCCGCGCCACCGCCCTGTTCATGATCGGCGGCATCGACGCCGCAACCAAGGGCCAGCGCACTGCCGAGGCACTGATCGCGCGCTGCCGCCGCCTGTTCGTCGAGCGCGGCATGCGCGATTTCAGCGAAACCAGCGTCGAGGTGCTCGGTGCCGAAGCCACCTATGGCCCGCATGCGCGCGTGCAGCCGCGCGAGGTGATGGTGAAGATCGGCACGCGCCATCCGAACAAGGACGCGCTGGACATCTTTTCCCGCGAGATGGCGCCGATGGCGCTCGCCACCTCGCCCGGCATCACCGGCTTCCTCGGCGGGCGGCCCAAGGTGCAGCCGGTGGTGCGCCTGTTCTCCTACCTCTGGCCCAAGTCGCGCATCCCGGTCCGCGTCGAGCTGGACGGCCAGGACATCCCCTGCCCGCAGATGATGGGCCTGCCCTTCGATCCGGCAACGCTGCCCGAAGTCGGCGGCCCGCTGCCG
>Ga0187844_10002324_pt1 | contig 13516 bp, 8 predicted proteins | sample SpaLakP09_SKY_50_FD_134517 | JGI IMG/M metagenome (GOLD analysis project Ga0187844, IMG submission 134517) | Oligotrophic lake water microbial communities from Sparkling Lake, Wisconsin, USA - SP09_SKY_50 | ecosystem: Environmental > Aquatic > Freshwater > Lake | place: USA: Sparkling Lake...
CAGAATATCTTCTATCTTCGCAAACTGTTCTCTACTGATGTCGCTTGGGTAGGCTTTTCTCATCACCTAAGTTTACGCAATATTCCTTTTGTTTACAATAAGATCTCGAACAGCCTCTTAGAGATGCGCTTATGTTTTCTTGCATTTCCTCCAATACAGCAAGCATCATTTTCCATACAAATATCTGATACAGTTCACAAGAAAACATTCAATTCACATTTTTACGCTAACTTACCTTCATTTAATCAGAAATTCTCTGGCTTTTTAATTCAATTTAACTTTAATCGAACCATGATGGCTATTGCAGAACTCGTTATCTATTCAATTATCGGTATAGTTTTACTCGCTATCATTGTAACAATCTCCATCCCGTTTTTTTTGTTAAAAGGCTTGGCAAGAGTCATTGGTGTCATATGTGTTGTCGGGATCTGGACGTACTTATATCACACCAAATTAAATACCCATGATCCTGAGTTAGAGCGTAGGGTCGCTGCTTGGAAAATTTGCGAAACTGAGCTCAACCAGTTGCCAGATTCAATAGCGCTGGATAGTTTTACTGATGATGGCGCCGCGCTGCGTCTTGATGCTTTACTTGATCTTTTTAAAGAGCGCAGACTTACATTTGTTGAGATTAAAATTCGTAGCGATGAAAGAGGAAGACCTTTCATCGCCTATCCGACAGGTGATGGCGAGTCTGGTTGGCTTGTAGATGGTGAAGTAGGTGCCTATGCAAAACTGGAATTAGGCAGCAAGGGCGAACCTGATTGCGCGCCACTTCCATCAAGTGTTGAGTACTCTATTGACCGAGTTCCTTTTTTGCCGGACACCTGCATGAGGATTACTTACTCATCAAAACCGACTTCCGATTACCGCCTCAGCTTAATTCCGGCAACCAAACTCACTTATGGAGCCTGGGTACTTCTCAAACAGAAAGATGGAAAAGAACTCGCCAAACTTACTGCCATAGACACAGAAAATAGTATCAGCGCAGGTAGAGCAAAGAAACTAATTGAAAAGCGCGACACCGATTGCCGGTCGCCACACACAGTTATCGCTGATAGATTAATCGGCACTGCCACTTCATTCGATAAGCAATCCAAAGTTTTGAATAGCAAGACTGTAGATGCAGAGGTAGATGTGACCAAGGAAGATATCAATAACCATTCATTGCTGGAAGCATCACTCAAAGTCGATTGGTCTTCTAAAGATGAAAAATTGAGTACATGGCGCTATAGCCCACAATCAAGCCATGAACTTTGGTCAGAAATGGTTCTTCAAGCAATGATTCACGATCACAGCAACTATGGAGAGTTACTTTTGAATTGGAAATCGCACGAGCTTATTTCATTGCGTGTGACGCAGGAGAAAAACCCGTATCCGTGGCAATCATTTTCTCTTGGCGATGGATTTATTGTCCTGTCCCAGAAGTCCGGCTGGTCTACGCGCCAAGAAAATGTATTGGCTAAATTTTCAAAAACAGGAAAGTTAATATGGCTCGTGCGCGTGCCCACTCCTGCAAACTCATCGGAAAAATGCAGCACTTCCTGGCCTCAAGCTGTATATATAGAAAATAATGATTTTATTTTGGATATGCGCTGTAATCGTTGGAAAATTCCGGTAAAGGCGCTTCCTCATCCTTTATAAAAATCAGTCTGCCCCTTTTATGAAAATAAGGAATTGTCGCCAAAAAAATTAAGGTAGCAGGCATTTTTTGCCTTTGAGCTCACTGCCCTAAAAATCCCCAATCAACTGAAATTTCTCATCGACAGTTTTCGCCAGCAAGTCCATTTCCTGTTTATCTTTAGGATACGGATAGTCCTCTATCCCTTTTACGCCATACCTCGACAAGGTTTTTTCGTCGGGGAAATACGCGATTGAATCAGAGGCGCCATTGACGGTAATCGATATGCCGAATTTCTCTTTTTTCTGTATCAAGTCACCTAAAAAGTCTTTGAATTCATTCTCAGAATCAAATGTGTAATTCTCTCCTCTGGCTGACACTTTATACGTAGTCGTCTGTATTGCTGGCGCAGTTAGTTCATGCGATCTTTTTAAGAGCTCTTTGTTAAAGCCAATTACCTTGAAAAATGCGTCATCTTCTCGCCAAAAAGCTGACATGGAAACAGAGCTAGCTTTTGTTCTATTTGAGCGTGATTCCTCGATGGGTGCTGTTCCGTAAATCCCGCCATGAAAACCCAGGACGGCTCCAGGTAAAAGTGACTTTCTATATGCGGCAACAAATAGATAATTCGCGCACGAAGACATGCAATATCGATCAACGATGAGATGGATTTTTCTTTTATTGATTTCCTTTGCCATGGCAAGCGCCCCCACCACGCTGCCACCACCGGAGCGGACGACGATGGTTTCTACACCCTTGCGTAAATAAGCAAGCATAGGCTTCACATCCGCATCAACGATCTCACCCGTCATGCGCAAGAGCTTATTTTCTGAATCAAACTCATACGTGGCGGACAAAGCCGAATCAGATAAAAACAACCAAAAACCAAAGACAAGCGCTTTTCCGATTTTGAAGAAATTCATTTTTATGACCTTATTTGATGCGCATGGTAAAACCTTCATCACCGCATCAGGGCTTAAATAGATGCGATACACACAATATTTCAAATATACAATAAAATTGGGTATTGTTAATTTTTTATTATTTAATATTTGAGCGCCACGGGCACGCTGGTAAAACTCATCTTGAATTTTTTTCACCAATTAACGTTTACGTTAACGTCAATTCTCATGCTATTCTAAAAATAACAGGTGCACGGCTCAATCTCTTGGGCTGTGTTAAACGGGAAAGTGGTCGTCCTGATCGCTGTCACTAGCAAGTGACGGTAGTTATCAAGACCTAAAAACGTGTTTACGATCGCGCTCGCGCTTAAGATCGTAAGCAGGTTTCAAGCCCCTGCTGCCTCCGCAACGGTAAGCAAGTGCGGTTACATCATCCACGCCACTGGTCATGCATGACTGGGAAGGCGATGTAACAAGACTTGCAAGCCCGGATACCGGCCTGTTGATCGCTGAGAAAAACACTGCGGAAGGCTGTGTTTGGGATATGGCATGGCGCGCCTCATGGCGGGCGGGTGCCTGTCTTCAATACTGTTCTTTCACTGTTTTCCCAAGGTCTGGTCACGTACGGAAGGTGCGTGGCGGGTGTGCGTCCACACGGCGTATGCCCATGGTCAGGATGGTTGCTGCGGCGGGTTTCTGCACGCGGCCGCTGTCTTGTTTTCAGGCATCAGTGCGGCTGTTGTTGCGGGTCAAACCCGCCGTCTGTCCGCGCGCAATCAGGAAGGTTCAGGAAATCATCATGGCAACTCTTACCCAGGTTCCCAACGTCAAACTGCTCATCAACGGCGAACTGATAGAATCCAAATCCACGCAATGGCGCAATGTGATCAACCCGGCCACGCAACAGGTGCTGGCCCATGTTCCCTTCGCCACGCCAGAAGAGATGCAGGCCGCAGTCGATGCTGCCAAAGCCGCTTTCAAGACCTGGCGCAAGACAGCGATAGGTACACGCGCCCGCATCTTTTTGAAATACCAGCAACTGATACGTGAAAACATGGCCGAGCTGGCCGCGTTGCTGACAGCCGAACAAGGCAAGACCCTGGCCGATGCTGAGGGCGATATCTTCCGCGGCCTGGAGGTGGTTGAGCATGCCGCCAATATCGGCAATCTGCAAATGGGCGAGATCGCCAATAACGTGGCCAGTGGTGTTGATACTTATACCCTGAACCAGCCGCTGGGCGTGTGCGCTGGCATTACCCCTTTCAACTTCCCGGCGATGATACCGCTGTGGATGTTCCCAATGGCGATTGCCTGCGGCAATACCTTCATCCTGAAACCATCCGAGCAAGACCCCATGGTCACCATGCGCCTGGCTGAGCTAGCCATGCAGGCGGGTGTGCCACCTGGCGTGCTGAATGTGGTGCATGGTGGCGAAGAAGTCGTCAATGCGATTTGCGACCACCCTGATATCAAGGCGGTGTCCTTTGTTGGTTCGACCCGCGTAGGTACGCATGTGTATAACCGTGCGACACTGGCTGGCAAACGTGCACAATGCATGATGGGTGCCAAGAACCACGCCATCGTCCTGCCAGATGCAAATAAAGAACAAACCCTGAACAACCTCGCCGGTGCTGCCTTTGGTGCGGCTGGTCAGCGTTGCATGGCATTGTCTGTAGTGATACTGGTTGGTGAAGCCAATCAATGGGTGCCAGACTTGCTGGACCGCGCACGCAGCCTCAAGATCAATGCTGGCGCAGAAGCCAATACCGACATAGGCCCGGTCATTTCCTGCACCGCCAAAGAACGCGTAGAAAGCCTGATTGCACAAGGTATTGCAGAAGGTGCCAACCTGGTGCTGGATGGCCGTGCACCAAAAGTGCCAGGCTATGAGCATGGCAACTTTGTTGGCCCTACTGTCTTCACTGGCGTCAAGCCGGGCATGCGTGTGTATGAAGAAGAAATCTTTGGCCCGGTATTGTGCATCATGCAGGCAGATACCCTGGCTGACGCCATCGCCATCATCAACGCAAACCCTAACGGCAATGGCACGGCACTGTTCACCCAGTCTGGCGCTGCCGCTCGTACCTTTGAAGAAGATATCGATGTAGGCCAGATCGGCATCAACGTGCCTATTCCTGTGCCTGTGCCGCTGTTTTCATTTACCGGTTCGCGTGCATCCAAACTCGGCGATCTGGGGCCGTATGGCAAGCAAGTCATACAGTTCTACACCCAGACCAAGACCATCACGGCACGCTGGTTTGATGACAGCGTCAGTGCTGGCAAGGTGAATACCACAATCTCGCTCAAGTAATCGGAGGCCATCATGGACTTCGATCTTAGTGAAGACCAGCGCGCCTACCAGCAATCTGCCCGCAGCTTCGCCGCCCATGAAATGACGGCGCAAGCTGCGCATTGGGATGCCACTTCCCACTTCCCGCTGGACGTCATCGCCCATGCCGGGGAGCTGGGATTTTGCGGGCTGTATGTGCCAGAAGAGCTGGGCGGACTGGGACTGACGCGGCTGGATGCAGCCATCATTTTTGAAGAGCTGGCGCGCGCCTGCCCTTCGACCACGGCTTACATCACGATACACAATATGGCGAGCTGGATGATCGCCAATTGGGGCACGCCAGAAGTACAGCAGGAATGGGTACCCAGGCTGGCAGTAGGCAAGAAACTGGCCTCGTATTGCCTGACCGAAGCTGGGTCGGGTTCTGACGCGGCATCACTGCGCACCAGCGCCCGTCTCGATGGCGACAGCTATATCCTCAATGGCAGCAAGGCTTTTATCTCAGGCGCAGGTGCCACCAATATGCTGGTCGTCATGGCACGCACGGGTGGTGATGGCGCTGGCGGTATCTCTGCTTTTGCAGTTCCGGCTGATTTGCCCGGCATTAGCTATGGCAAGAAAGAAGACAAGATGGGCTGGAACAGCCAGCCCACCCGCACCGTCAATTTTGACCAGGTACGCATACCGCGCAGCCACTTGCTGGGTGATGAAGGCGAAGGCTTTCGCATTGCCATGCGCGGGCTGGACGGTGGCCGCATCAACATTGCCACTTGCTCCATCGGTGCGGCGCAATCGGCACTCAATAGCGCGCAAGCCTACATGAATGAGCGCATGCAGTTCCAGAAAAAACTGTCTGATTTTCAGGTACTGCAATTCAAGCTGGCTGACATGCAAACCGAGCTGGTCGCAGCACGCCAGATGGTACGCCTCGCTGCCAGCAAGCTCGACAGCAAGGCTGACAACGCCTCAGTGTATTGCGCCATGGCCAAGCGTCTGGCAACCGACACCGGCTTTGCCGTCTGCAATGAAGCTCTGCAAATCCATGGCGGTTACGGCTATATACGCGAATACCCGCTGGAGCGTTTCCTGCGCGACGTCAGGGTGCACCAGATACTCGAAGGCACGAATGAAATCATGCGCGTCATCGTCGCCCGCCACATGCTAAACCAACCCGCAAGCGAGGAATTTTTATGAGCCACCACAAAAATTATAGTAACTACACCAATCTGCAATGCGAAATCATCGGCCACACTGCCCTGGTGACCCTGGCCAACCCGCCCGCCAATACCTGGACTGCTGCGGGTTTGCAGGCATTGACGCAACTCGTCAATGACCTCAATGCGGACTCAGATATCTACAGCCTCGTCATCACAGGCTCAGGCCAGAAATTCTTTTCAGCCGGGGCAGATTTAAAGCTGTTTGCCGATGGCGACAAGGCCGTAGCTCTCGACATGGCACGCCGCTTTGGAGAGGCATTTGAAACCCTGAGCCGCTTCCGCGGTGTTTCCATCGCCGCCGTCAATGGCTACGCCATGGGCGGTGGCCTCGAATGCGCGCTGGCCTGTGATTTGCGCATTGCCGAAACCCAGGCGCAGATGGCCTTGCCAGAAGCTGCAGTCGGTTTGCTGCCCTGCGCTGGCGGCACGCAAAACCTGGCATGGCTGGTCGGTGAAGGCTGGGCCAAGCGCCTGATCTTGTGCGGTGAACGTGTCGATGCAGCCACTGCCCTGCGCATAGGCCTGGTAGAAGAAGTGGTCGCTACCGGTGGTGCACTGGAACATGCACTGGCGCTGGCAAAACAGGTAGGCAAGCAAAGCCCAAGCAGCGTCAAGGCATGCAAGCAACTGATACAGGGCGCACGCCAGCACCCCATGAACACCGTGCTGCCGCAAGAACGCGAAGCCTTCCTGGCCTTGTTTGATACAGCAGATCAAAAAGAAGGCGTCACTGCCTTTCTGGAAAAACGCCCTCCCGTGTGGAGGAATGCATGAGCGACTCCCCAGTCCTGTTCCACACCCTGCCTGCCGCCAATGGCATGCAGCTAGGTGTGGCCACCCTGAATTCAGAAAAAACCCTGAATGCCCTGTCCAAAGAGATGGTGCAATTACTGAGCAAACAATTGCAAGCCTGGGATGAAGATGACAGCGTCGCCATGGTAGTCTTGCAAGCCGCTGGCGAGAAGGCATTTTGTGCAGGCGGTGACTTGCAAAACCTGTACGCCAGCATGCGCGAGCATCATGTCTCCGATAAAAAAGATGACTTGCTGGGCAATGCCTATGCTCTGGATTTTTTCGAGCAGGAATACCGCCTCGATTATCAAATCCACACTTACCGCAAACCCATATTATGCTGGGGTCATGGCATCGTCATGGGTGGTGGCATAGGCTTGATGGCCGGAGCCAGTCACCGCGTCGTCACAGAAAAATCCCGCCTCGCCATGCCAGAGATAGCCATAGGCCTGTTCCCCGATGTAGGCGGCACCTGGTTCCTGAACCGCATGCCGGGCAAGCTGGGTTTGTTTTTGGCATTGACGGGTGCCAGTATCAATGCCAGTGACGCACTGTTTGTGAAACTGGCCGACGTGGCCTTGCCACATGCCAGTAAGACAGATGTGCTGACGACTTTGCAGGCTGCTGCCTGGAGCAATCAAACATATCAGAACCACCAACGCTTGAGCCAAATCCTTCATGAATTCTCGGCGCAATCCAGCGACACCACTGGCCCCTTGCGTGCCAATTTCGACTTTATCAATCGCCTGTGCAGTGCTGCTGATTTGCCTGCCATCGTCGCGGAAATATTGGCGATAGATGCAGCACAGCAGGAAGAACACCCCTGGCTGCAAAAAGCAGTCAGCAGCCTGCAAAAAGGCAGCCCGACTTCCGCCTGGTTGGCACATGCCTTGCAGGAACGCGGCAAGCATTTTTCGCTGGCAGAAGTCTTTCGCATGGAGTTAGTTGCAGCGCTGGCATGTGCGCAAGGTCACGATTTTGCCGAAGGGATACGGGCTTTGATCGTGGACAAGGATCAGAAACCGCAATGGTTGCCGGGTAGCCTGGGTGAATTGCTGTTGCAGAATGGTGAGCGTTACTTTGCGCGTCTTTGGACGGCAGAGCAGCATCCTTTGCGGGATTTGGGTGCGGGTGAAAATATTCACAAAAGAGCCGCGTAAGTATCAAGCCCAACCTACGAAACCTTTAAATCCCCTCCCCTTCAAGGGGAAGGAGCTAAAACCAGGAGATAACCACCATGTCAAACCAATCCAAAATTGCCTTCATCGGCCTCGGCAACATGGGCGCACCCATGGCCCTTAACCTGCTCAAGGCAGGCTACCCACTCACCGTCTTCGACCTCTCCCCCACTGCACTCAAAACACTGGCAGACGCAGGCGCTCTGGCCGCAGGCAACGCCAAACAAGCCATAGAAAGTGCAGAGATCGTCATCAGCATGCTGCCCGCCAGCCGCCATGTAGAAAGCCTCTATCTCGGCGGCGAAGGCATACTCGCTCATATCGCCAATGGCGCACTCATCATAGACTGCAGCACCATCGCCCCACAATCTGCCAAAAAGGTCGCGCAAGCCGCAGCCGCACGCGGGCTGGCGATGGTGGATGCCCCGGTCTCAGGCGGCACAGCAGGCGCAGCAGCAGGCACACTGACCTTCATCGTCGGCGGCAGCACCGTTGACCTCGAACGCGCCCGCCCTGTCTTGAATGCCATGGGCAAAAACATTTTCCACGCAGGTGAACACGGTGCCGGGCAAACCGCCAAAATCTGCAACAACATGCTACTCGGCATACTCATGGCAGGCACGGCAGAAGCGCTGGCACTGGGCGTGGCGAACGGGCTTGATCCCAAAGTCCTGTCCGACATCATGAGCAAAAGTTCAGGCCGCAACTGGGCACTGGAACTGTACAACCCCTACCCCGGCGTCATGGAAAACGCACCCGCATCACGCGGCTACACTGGCGGCTTTGGGGTAGACCTGATGCTCAAGGACCTGGGTCTGTCAACCGAGGCGGCGCTGGGCAGCCAGGCAAGCATCCCGCTGGGTGAAGCTGTGCGTAACCTATATGGCATACATAGCAAAGCCGGTGCAGGAGGCAAGGATTTTTCCAGCATACTTGAGCTGCTTCAGAAAAAGGAATAGAAATACTGAGTCACGGGCGCGATGACAATCGCTACACAAAGCGATATGCTAGCGCCCATGACTACCCAAGCACACGCCTACCATTACCTGCAAGCCTCGGCCCTGACAGACGATGTCAAACCCAGGCTGCAACTGGCCACTTCTGGCGCGGACGACAAAGCAGTTGTCGCCCACCCGCATTTTTTTGAAGGCCTGCTAAAGCAGCCGCGACTGTCGGCAGAATTGCTGACTGCACTACATATCATCGTCGGCTCGCGCTTTTTCACACCTGCCAATACATTAGCAAAAAACCTCATGCTGGCTGACCCTGTAGTCACATCGGGTGGGGGCATCTTACGTTTTGAAGGTTTTTCTTCCTGCTGTAGTGCTTATGTGCGTGTCGACATGCTGCCCGACAGCTATGAAGGCGATATCGTCGGCAAGGGTACGACCAATGTCGATTTCAATGCACCCATGCGGGCGGCACTTTCAAGAGTGCGCGACGCTGCTGGCCTTGCACTATCAGTCGGGCAAGATGCCTTTACCCTGCATGCTGGTGGCAATAGCGTCGTCGAGAAGAAAGTCGAGCTGCCATTGCGCTGGATACGTGGCATGCTTGAAGTACAGTCTTACCAGGCTGGCATGCGCAAAATCGTCGAAGTCAGCGGGGCAGAAGCCCTGCGCTTCTTGCGCTCTTTACCCAAGGCATCGACCAGCAAGACGCCGCTGTGGATATCGCACGGCCCCTTTGGCTTGCGCACCACGACCAGACCAGAGCCAAATAGCATGCGCCTGGTCGACAGCACCCGCCTGCGAGTGTTGGAAGCCTTGCTGCCACGGGTGAAGTCCATGGCTATTTTTGCTGATGAAGCACAGCAAGCCAGCGCCTGGGTCTTGCAATTTGCCGGTGCCCGCCTGACGTTGGCCCTGAGTGCCGAAGTCTGGCGCGGTTTTTCTGGAGAAGGCCAGGCCCTGCGTGCACTAATGAATATGCAGGATGCCAATGCCCTGCCCCGCCTGCGCGCGCATTTGCAATGGCAATCCACACTGCAAGCTCCAGCCTTGGCGCAACAACTGGATTTATCGCAAGCCAGCATAGAAGACAGCCTGCGCATACTTGGCGTCTCTGGCCTGCTGGGATTTGATGTGACGGAAGGCAGTTACTTTCATCGCGTGTTGCCATTGGATCTGAGCATGGCAGAAGACTTGCACCCACGCCTGGCTGCTGCCCGCGAATTAATAAAAGACAATGCGGTCGCCATCATTAATAAACAGCCGCTCGAAGCCACCGTCCAGAGTGCAGATATCCAGCACCGTGTGCGCGAAGTGGACGGTGAATTGCGCTGTACTTGTCCATGGTATGCCAAGCACCAGGGTTTGCGTGGGCCTTGCAAGCATGTGCTGGCAGTGGAAGCAATGACAGAAAATTAGGACACCCATGGCAGAGCAAAAAATCGAAGCCGCATTTGTTGCAGCAACTCCGCTGGAAGAATTCATCGTCGCGGGAAACTATCAGGGCATGATGGCCTATCTGCAAGCGCAGGACAAGGCGCAATGGCAGCAGCACAGGGCCCGTGTCCTGCGCATGAACAAAGCCATGGAAAAATCGCGCTACACTTCAGACATGAGCATGTCTGCCTGGCGCAGCAAGGTCACGGATGAACAATGGCATTGTCTGCGTGCCGCCATTTTCTTATGCGGCAATGCCGATGACGTTGCAGAAAACTGCTGGCATTATCTTTATCAACCAGCCGAGCTTATCGAACTCTGGAAAAAATACCAGCCAGCTTCCACAGAGAATCTGGCACTCACGTTGATATCGCAAAGGCCACTCGCATTTCGCATCGTACAAAGCCTGCTGATTAACGACTTGATTGAACGCCCAACACATGAGAATTACTTGCTGGGCCTGATGAGCCAGGAAATGCGTTCAGACCTGGTTCCGGATGTCGCTTACTGGATCAAACATGACCCGGACTTATTGCAAGGCCCGCTATTGCAGTTGTTCGACATCGAAGGCACGACCGATATCAGTTTCGCCGGACGCGATAAGTACACGCATAACCCTGACAACACCTGGCAAAAGTTATTCTTGAATTTGTGCCAGCAAGGCGTGTATCGCCGTGAAGTCTTGCTGGATAAAACCCTGAGTGCGCTGGAAAAAGACTGGATACAATTCCGCTCTGGCTGGTTCTCGCGCTTTCATGATGCGCTGGCACCCACGGTAGAAGAAATGAGCGCATTCAGTGATCGCTATCTGGGTTTATGCCATAGCCGCATCGCGCCTACCGTCAGCATGGCGTTAAAAGTGCTGGGCACTTTGCGGGCGACAAATGCCATTAGCGATACCTCCTTGCTGACTGCCCTGCAACCGCTGCTCTCATCTGCCGTCAAGGCGCAAGTGGATGCTGCACTGAAATTGCTCGACCAAATGATCAAGCAAGATGCCAGCCTGGCGCCAGAGGCAGCGTCTGTCGCCGTGTTTGGCTTACTGCATGAAGCCGCTGATATGCAAAAGAAGATCATCACACGCCTGGACAAGTGGGGCATGGAGGCAGCTACGCAAGAGCAGGCCAGGCAATTGCTACCCCATGTTGCCACCAGTAACCGTGAAGCCTTGTCAGCCTTGCTGATCACCGATGCAACAGACGGCTCCGCTCGCGCAGTAACAGACACAATACAACAACTACCCAGCCTGCAAGCACCGCCATCGCCCATCTCCAACACGCGTGCGCTACCTGTTATCAATACGATTGATGACCTCATTCAAGCCTGCGCTCATGCCTTTGAAAACCATACTGACACAGACTGTTTCGAAACCGTCTTTGAAGCCCTGCTAAGACTTGCCCCATTTTCTGCAGAGGCAAAAAAACAGTTTGGCCCTGTACTCAAGCGTGCCAGGAAAATGAAGCCCGTTGCCGACAACTGGCATCATTTGGACAAGCCTTTGGCACGTGAACTGGCGCGGCTTCTGGCTTTTATGTTTGAACAAGAGAGACTGCCTGCCGAGCGCCAATTTGCCAAAGGTCATTTCGATGTACACAGCGTCATTTGCCAGCGCACGGATGATCTGATGGAGATCCTGATGCAGGGTAAATCTGTTTCCCCGCTGGCCGCAGCCACCCATCAGCGCGGCTACATTAACCCAGCCATCCTGATAAAGCGCGCCCGTGATCAACACGCATCTGGCCTGCAACAGCCCCTGCAGGAACAGGTGCTCAGCCTCTTGCGCCTGGCTCCCAGTAACGATCCCGCTTTGCGTCAGCAGGCAGCCAGCCTGCCGGATACGCCCTACCACCATGCCTTGCGTTATGCACTTGGCTCGCAAGTCAGCATCGCTGCCAAAGGTAAGGACAGTGCCTTGTATATCGCAGCGGCACGCGCCCGTTATCCAGATGAAGATGACACCAACCTCATCCAGTTGTATGGCGATTTTGGGCCGGATGGTGCTCACGCTGCGCGCTATCGCTTTGACATCGAAGCCAGGGAAAGCGAATACACGACTTTCTATGACACCTATTTGTCGGTCACACCAGCGCCCAGACCGATAGACCCAGTCTACCTGAGCATACTGCGTCACCCTCGTGATGAAAAAAGCGATGGCAAAATCTGGAGGGGGCAAGACTTCAGCGGCGGCAATGAGAGCCAGATATTATGATCTGCGAGTATGCTGCCTTCCTGCCTGGAAGCCGTATTCGCCGAAGGTACGCAAGCCATTGCCAATAATCTGGATTGGTGGGAAGTAGCATGGCAGAACAAAACCTATCTGAACCTCCTGCTGGACCCCACCGTCCCCATGAACGGTTGCGCCATCACCTTGCTGGCCTTTGCCCTGGCAGGCAAAGAACCAGGCCAGACTGCCATCGCCATTGATGCCCTGGTCGCCAGCTGGCTGGAAGGACGGCTTGAAGCCGCAGCATTGGCCAATGTCATTTGCGGCTTGCTGGCAACGCCGCAAGTCAAGGCCAGCCGCTATGCCAAGAGCCTGGGCAAGGCAGCACGCGCCCACGCGCTGGCACCGCAACTGGTGTTCCAGCTACTCTGCACCATCGTCACGCAAAGCCCGCAATCACCACCGAAAGACATGGCCATGCTGCTTGAGCTCTTGAACGAATTACGCCTTGAACTGACACAAAGTCTGCCAGAGCATACCTTGGCAGCATTGCAAATCATGCAGATAGGTGGCAAGGGCAAGACAGCGCTGAAGACTTTGCTGGCTGGATGATACTGCTTGTCAGCAGATCGCCATAAAACAGATTGCCTTAAACAGGCCCAGCTTTTTGGCGAGCCTGCGCATAGCTGCATGCACTGCAGCAGGGAAAATCCTGCGCGCGCGATTCTAACAAATGAATGTCAAATAGTGTTATAAGTTAACGGAAATATACTTTTAACTTTTTTTTACATTTCTCCAGAATTTTCATTTATGCTTTAGACAAGTACACGGGAAAGCTGTGTTTTTGAATTATTGCCGCAGATAAACGAAGATGCCAGTTAAATCGCAACAATTTGTAACAAGTAGGGCTATCAATGAGTAACACCAGCCCCTTGTTCCGCCCTGAAGTTACCGCAGCATTAGGC
>Ga0187844_10002325_pt1 | contig 13515 bp, 12 predicted proteins | sample SpaLakP09_SKY_50_FD_134517 | JGI IMG/M metagenome (GOLD analysis project Ga0187844, IMG submission 134517) | Oligotrophic lake water microbial communities from Sparkling Lake, Wisconsin, USA - SP09_SKY_50 | ecosystem: Environmental > Aquatic > Freshwater > Lake | place: USA: Sparkling Lake...
AAGGTGGGCGACACGGTCAAGGCCGAGCAGAGCCTGATCACCGTGGAGAGCGACAAGGCCTCGATGGAGATCCCTAGTTCCGCCGCAGGAGTGGTCAAGGAGATCAAGCTCAAGATCGGTGACACGGTCAATGAAGGCAGCCTGGTGCTGCTGCTCGAAGCCGAGGGCGAGGCGTCTGTTGCAGCGCCCGATGTTGCTGCTGCTGCTGCTGCTGCGCCGGCACCCGCTCCGGTTGCTGCGCCAGTCGCCGCGCCTGCACCCGCCGCGACGCCGGCCGCCAGCAGCACGGTTGAGATCGTCGTGCCCGATATCGGTGACTTCGACGAGGTCGCGGTGATCGAGGTGATGGTCAAGGTGGGTGACAGCATCAAGGTCGAGCAAAGCCTGATCACCGTGGAGAGCGACAAGGCCTCGATGGAGATCCCGTCCTCGCACGCTGGCGTGCTCAAGGACCTGAAGGTCAAGGTCGGCGACAAGGTGGCCAAGGGCTCGCTGCTGGCCTTGCTGGAAGTGGCCGGCGCTGCTGCCCCGGCTCCTGTCGCTGCTGTACCGGCTGCAGCGACAGCATCTACCGCGCCTGCCGCGCCTGCTGCTGCTCCCGCCGCGGCCCAGGTTGAGCGCGTCGCGCCGACCGCGGCCCTGCCGGCTCATCAGCCGAGCGCCCCGTCAGGCAGCTTGCCGCACGCGTCGCCCAGCATCCGCAAGTTCGCCCGCGAGCTGGGCGTGCCGCTGGCTGAGGTCAAGGGCTCCGGCCCCAAGGGCCGCATCGTCGAGAGCGATGTGCAGGGCTTCGTCAAGAGCGTGATGGCCGGCGCCGTGCAGACGGTGGCACAGAAGGCCTCGGCACCTGCGGCTGCCGCATCAGGTGGCGGTGCGTTCCCAGGCCTGCTGCCCTGGCCCAAGGTCGACTTCGAGAAGTTCGGCCCGGTCGAGCGCAAGGAACTGTCGCGCATCAAGAAGATCAGTGGCGCCAACCTGCACCGTAACTGGGTGGTGATCCCGCACGTGACGAACCACGACGACGCGGACATCACCGAACTGGAAGCCTTCCGCGTGGCGACCAACAAGGAAAACGAGAAGGCGGGCATCAAGGTCACGATGCTGGCTTTCATGATCAAGGCGGCTGTCGCGGCGCTGAAGAAGTTCCCCGAGTTCAACAGTTCGCTGGACGGCGATGGCACGCTGGTGCTGAAGAACTACTTCCACATTGGCTTCGCGGCCGACACGCCCAATGGCCTGGTGGTGCCGGTGATCAAGGACGCAGACAAGAAGGGCATCTTCCAGATCAGCCTAGAGATGGGCGAACTGGCCAAGAAGGCGCGCGACGGCAAGCTCGGCCCCGCGGACATGAGTGGCGGCTGCTTCTCGATCTCGTCCCTGGGCGGCATCGGCGGCAAGTACTTCACCCCCATCATCAATGCGCCTGAGGTGGCGATCATGGGCGTGTGCAAGAGCAGCATCGAACCGGTCTGGGACGGCAAGGCCTTCCAGCCGCGCCTGATTCTGCCCCTGTCCCTGAGCTGGGACCACCGCGTGATCGACGGCGCCGCAGCCGCTCGCTTCAACGTCTATTTCGCGTCCTTGCTGGCGGACTTCCGCCGCATCGCACTGTAAGAAGGAGCGCGACATGGCATTGATTGAAGTGAAGGTCCCGGACATCGGCGACTCCAAGGATGTGGCCGTGATCGAGGTGATGGTCAAGGCTGGCGACACCATCAAGGTCGAGCAAAGCCTGATCACCGTGGAGAGCGACAAGGCTTCTATGGAGATCCCCTCGACCCATGCAGGTGTCGTCAAAGAGATGAAGCTCAAGATCGGCGATGTGGTCAACACGGGCAGCCTGGTGCTGATGCTGGAGTCGGACGCTGCGGCGGTAGCGCCCGCAGCGGCGCCCGCAGCCCCTGCACCGGCCGCGGCGCCCGCTGTGGCACCAACGGCTGCCAGCTTCGGCGGAGCCGCCGATCAGAGCTTCGACCTGGTTGTGCTCGGCGGCGGCCCCGGCGGCTACTCGGCTGCCTTCCGGGCCGCCGACCTGGGCCTGAAGGTCGCCCTGGTCGAGCGCTACACCACGCTCGGCGGCGTCTGCCTGAACGTTGGCTGCATCCCGTCCAAGGCTCTGTTGCATGTGGCGGCGGTGATGGATGAGGTCAAGCACTTCGCCGATCTGGGCGTGGAGTTTGGCGAGCCCAAGATCGAGCTGCCCAAGCTGCTCAAGCACAAGCAGAAGGTCATCGGCAAGCTGACCGGCGGCCTGGCCATGATGGCCAAGATGCGCAAGGTCACGGTGATCCGCGGCTATGGCTCGCTGCTCGATGCGAATCACCTGAGCGTCGAAGAGACGGCTGGTGAGGCGCAGGAGAGGACCGGCAAGACGCAGACCGTCGCCTTCAAGAAGATCATCCTCGCCGCCGGTTCGCAGGCCGTGCGCCTGCCCTTCATGCCCAACGATCCGAGAGTGATCGACTCGACCGGCGCGCTGGAGCTGAACACGGCCCCGAAACGCATGTTGATCGTCGGCGGCGGCATCATTGGCCTTGAGATGGGCACCGTCTACTCGACCCTGGGCGCACGCCTTGACGTGGTCGAGATGCTGCCCACCTTGATGACCGGCGCCGACCGCGACCTAGTCAAGGTCTGGCAGAAGATGAACGCGCCGCGCTTCGACCACATCATGCTCAACACCAAGACGGTGGCTGCGGAAGCGACGCCCGAGGGCATCAAGGTGACCTTCGAAGGCGAGGGCGCACCGACCGAGCCACAGCTCTATGACCTGGTGCTGCAGGCTGTGGGCCGCACGCCCAATGGCAAGAAGATCGCGGCCGACAAGGCCGGCGTGATCGTTAGCGACCGCGGCTTCATCGCGGTCGATGTGCAGATGCGCACCAACGTCGCCAATATCTTCGCCATCGGCGATCTGGTCGGCCAGCCGATGCTGGCGCACAAGGCCGTGCACGAAGGTCATGTGGCGGCTGAAGTGATCGCCGGTGAGTTGCTCGGTGACGAGAAGCTGGCCCGTGCGCAGTTTGATGCGCGCGTGATCCCGAGCGTGGCCTACACCGATCCGGAAGTGGCCTGGGTGGGCATCACCGAGGACGAGGCCAAGGCCAAGGGCATCAAGTTCAAGAAGGGTCTCTTGCCCTGGTCGGCCTCCGGCCGCGCCATCGCCAACGGCCGCGACGAAGGCTTCACCAAGCTGCTGTTCGATGAGGAAACCCATCGCATCATCGGAGGCGGCATCGTCGGCACTCACGCCGGCGACATGATCGGCGAGATCGCCCTGGCCATCGAGATGGGTGCCGACGCGGTGGACATCGGCAAGACCATCCATCCGCACCCGACCTTGGGCGAGTCGATCGGCCTGGCGGCCGAAGTGGCTCACGGCTCCTGCACGGACGTGCCGCCGGCAAGGAAGTAGCAGGAGGACCCCGTGGCCTTGCCTGCCCGCATCGCGTGCATGGTGCTGCTCGCCACCGCCACCGCCGCCATGGCGGTGGCGCAAGGCCCTAATGTCCCCGCGGTGGCTTCCTATTGCGCGTTGGCAGCGCCCGGTGGTGCCGCTCCGCCGCAAAGCCTTGGTGCCGAGCAACTGACCAAGCTCCGCACCATTCTTGCGCCTTACCGGGCGGCTGCACTGACCCCGGACGACGCCCGGGCCATTCAGCGTGCTCTGGGTCAAGCCGGCATGCGGCGCGGCCCGGCGCTGGAGCGTGCGCTCGCCGATGCCGGATTCACGGCCAAGCGGCTTGAGGCACTGGCGCCCTGCGATCTGCCTGCTGCTCAACCGCCGTCGGAGGCCGCGTCCGGACGCCCGGTTCCGCGGCCGCAGTAGCAGATTTTCAGACGACGCTCCTCCCCTGGATTGAGGGGTAGGGCCTGAGCTGTTGTGAGATTTTCCTCGGGTATTCACCGGTCTCACCGGGGCGCTCCAGTCATCAAATGTTCCCGTGGTCATCGGCGGTCGCGCGAAGGCCAGTCTTGGGTTGAACATGGAGCTGTCATGCAACTGAAGAGTAAATCCGGCCTGCTGTCCTCGACGGTGACGGCCCTGATTCTTGGGGCCTCGGTGCTGTTCGGCGGCACCGCCTTTGCCGAGGGCGAGGTCGGCCCTGAGGCCACGTTGGAAAAGGCTCCGCTGGTGGCACCGGCCAAGCTGAAGATGCTGGAGCAGCGGGCCGAGCGCAAGCGCAAGATGTCCAGCCCGCAGCGTTTCGACAAACCCCAGGAGGCGATGGCCTTTTACGTCAACAAGCGTACCGGGCCCATCATGACCCGCGGCCCGCAGCGAACAGTGGGCTCGCGGCCGCTCGACCCGCAGCTCTACCGCGCGGCCCTGGCCCAGGCGAAGAACACGCCGTTCCATTCGACCCGCAACAGGTCCATTCTGGGTCCGGATGCAGCAGCCGCTGCTGCTGCCGCCCCGGGTGCTGCGCTTGGATCATGGAATGTGCTGGGGCCATCCAATCAGGGCGGCCGCACACGCCAACTGCTGATTGATCCGGGCAATGTCAGCGTCATGTACACGGCGGCCGTCGGTGGCGGCGTCTGGAAAACGACCGACGGCGGCGCCAACTGGTCCCAGCTGACCGACCTGCTGCTGCCCAATATCGCTGTCGCCAGCCTGGCGATGGATCCGAAGAATTCGCAGACGATTTATGCCGGCACCGGTGAAGGTGTTTTCAACGGTGACGCCATTCGCGGCGCCGGCATCTTCAAGTCCACCGACGGTGGTACCACCTGGTCGCCACTGGACTCGACGGTGCCGCCGGCTGGCGCGGCGGGCGACTTCAGCTATGTCTTCAACATCGTGGTCAGCAGCCGCTCATCGCAGCGTCTCTATGCCAGCACGCGCACCGGCCTGTTTCGGTCCAATGACGGTGGCACGAGCTGGACGCGGCTGATCAATGCGACTGCCTTGAACGGTTGTCATGACATCGTGATGCAGGTGAACCGTTCGATAGGCTATGTGTTCGCCTCTTGCGGCACCTTCACGCAGGCCAGCGTCTATCGCGCTCTTGACGGACCGTCGACTTCGTTTGCAGCTGTATTCACCAGCGTCAATATGGGGCGGACTTCGCTGGCCATTGCGCCTTCGGACGAGAGCTATGTTTACGCCATGGCCGCGCACAAGACCACCGACGGCCTGGAGGGCGTCTACCGCTCTACAGCCAACGGCAATCCGGGCAGTTGGACCCAGCGGCTGGACGCCACCAAGAAGCTCAACACCTTGCTGCTCAGCAATCCGGTCTATGCCTATGCCGAGTGCGTGGGGGCGGGCAATGTTGGGGCCTACAACCAGGGTTGGTACGACAACGTGATCACGGTGGATCCGGTCAATCCGAACCGCGTCTGGGCCGGCGGTATCGATCTGTTCCGCTCCGACGACGGTGGCGCGAATTGGGGTATCGCCAGTTACTGGTGGTTTGAAAAGGGCGTCGACCCGCAATACGCCCATGCCGACAACCATGTGATCAAGTTCCCGCCCGGCTACAACGGCACCAGCAACAAGACCATGTACGTGGCCAGCGACGGCGGCGTCTTCCGCACGGCTGATGCCTTGGCGGCCGTCGGTACGACGACCGCGAATGTCTGCGGCAGCCCGGTGGCTGCGGGCGTTGCCTGGACCGAGCTGAACAACAACTACATCACCACCCAGTTCTATCATGGCTCCAGCTACCCCGACGGCGAGACCTTCTTCGGCGGCACGCAGGACAACGGCACCTGGCGCGGCAACACCGCGTCCCTCGCCTGGCAGCGCCTGACCGGCGGTGATGGCGGCTACACGGCGGTTGACACCAAGGGCGATACGCTCGCGGCCAACGATGTGCTGTTTGTGGAATACACCGGGCTGTCGATCCAGCGCTCGATTAACGGCGGCGTGGCGTTTTCTGACGCGGTGACGGGCATCACGGGCGACAACGGCTTTGCCTTCATTGCGCCGTTTTTCATGAATCCGACCAACCGGCAGGAGCTCTGGACCGGCGGCTGGTACATCTGGCGCAGCACCAATCAGGCTGGCAATTGGGTCCGCGCCAGTGCTCTCACGCCGGGCAGCGGTTCGATTTCGGCCGTGGCCAGCGCGCCGACCAATAGCAACAACGCGATCGTCGGCATGAGCGACGGGTATCTGCTCTTCAACGGCTCGGCGCTCTCGGCGAGTAACGTAACGAACTGGGCGTCAACCCGGCCTCGGACAGCCTTCGTCAGCTCCGTCGCCTTCGATCCCTCAGACGCCTCCGTCGCCTATGCCACCTATGAAACCTTCACCGGGCAAAGCGTCTACAAGAGTGTCAACGGTGGAGCTACCTGGGCGGCGATACCCGGCACGGGCGTCAATGTCCTGCCATTGGTGCCTGCACACACCGTGGCGGTGGATCCGGGTAATTCGGCGCGCATATATGTCGGCACGGACATCGGCGTCTACACCACGGTCGATGGCGGTGCTAACTGGTACCGCGAGGTCACCGGCTTTGGCAATGTCAGTGTGGAGCACCTCGAGATCAACAGCAGCGGGACCAAGCGGCTGTTTGCCTTCACGCATGGGCGTGGTGCCTGGCGGGTTGACTTGAACCCTTGAGTGCAGGGCGATCCCGACAGCCCTGCTGATCGCATTTCAAAACCAGGCCTTCTGGCTGAACCGTGGGAGATTGACCATGTTGCGAACCTACCGAACTGAAGCACGCAAGGCCGGCTCGCGGCTGGTGGCTGCCGGAATGCTGGCCGCGCTGTTCGCGCTGGCGAGCGCGCCTTCCGTTGCGGGCTTGGTGACCTCGCGCGCGGCCCTCGGGGGCACTGACTTCATCGACTGGGTACAGCTGGGGGCTGACTCAACCGAAGTGGCTTCACCTGCGGCGGTCAGCAGCTCGCTCGGCGTCAGTGCTTCGGTCAGCAACCCTAGCGGCTCGATGTGGCGCTTTGACGAGGGTGGCGGAACGTATGCTGGCAATTTCGCCAACGGTGACAAGCTGCTCTCCACCTTCTTCACTGAAGGGCCGATCGTCATCGACTTTGCCAACGCGCAGTCTCGCGTGGGTGCTCAGATCAAGGCCAATGACTACGGGGCTTTCACAGGCGTGATCGAGGTCTATGACGCGCTGGACGTGCTGCTGGAGAGCTGGAGTCTTGACGGGGTTTCCAGCGATGCCGGCGACAACTCGGCCATCTTCATCGGTGTATCTCGCGCCATTGCCGACATCGACCATGTGTCGTTCAGGGTCACGGGCGCAGCCAATCTCGATTTCGCCATCAATCGCGTCGAGCTGTCGGATCAGGTGTCCGGCACCGACCTGCCTGAGCCCGCCAGCCTGGCGCTGGTCGGCCTGGCCCTGACGGGGGCACTGGTAGCCCGCCGCCGCGCAGCGCAAGGCTGAGCGAGCCTCTGCTTGGCCTCGCGCGCGCTTGATCTGATTGGCATAAGCGCTGCCCTGGTCCAGCGCAACTCGCGTTGGGGCCTGTTGGCACTGGCCTGCTTGTGCAATGCAGCGCTCGCCCAGCCCGGTCAGCCAAAGCCGCTGCGCCTGCTGGTCGCGCCCCACGTCACCGATGCCCGCCTTGCCGAGAGCGAAGCGCCGCATCTGGTCGTCTACGACCGCGATATGGCTTCCTCAGCGCAGCCACTACTGGTCTGGCTGCCCGGCACCAACGGCCATCCGGCCACCGGCCCGGCCAAGCTTTTCGCCACGGCGCTGCAGCAGGGCTATCGCTTGGTTGGCGTCTCCTACCTCACGGCAGAAGCGGTTTCGCAGGTCTGCACGCAGCGCCGCGTGGCCCAGCAGCCCCGTTGTGCCGAGCAGTTCCGTCAGCAGCGGGTCTGGGGTGACGGCGAGGCGGTGGTGGTGGGCGACCGGCCGGAAGATGCCATCGTCCCGCGCCTGACCCGGCTGCTTCAGCACCTCGGCAAAGCCGACCTTGACGGGCAGTGGGCTCAATACCTGGATGGCACCGAACCGCGCTGGGACCGCATCGTCCTCGCCGGCCAATCACAGGGTGGCGGCATGGCGGCCTTTTTGGCGCAAAGCCGCGCGGTGGCCGGTGTCGTGATGTTTTCCGGCGGCTGGGACTATGGCCCGCGTGGCAGCAGTGCCGGTTGGTACAAGCGCCCCAGCCAGACACCGCCGCAGCGCTGGCACGGCACCTTCCATGTGGACGAGAACCAGGCCGCGACGATGGCGCAGATCTACCGCAAGCTGGGTTTGCCGCCCGAGCACATCCATGCGCTCGACCTGCCGGTGCAGGGCCGCGCGGCGCATGGGGAGGGCATCACCAATCCGGACTACCGGCAGCTCTGGCAGGACATGTTGCCCAAGCGCTAAAACGCGCTAGCACGCGCTAGGGTGCCCGAAGACTAGCGCAATCCGCCACGCCCTGCCGGTCGACCTGGATCCTGAAAGACCCGCCGGTGCTCATCTGCTGCCATTGCCGCAGCGGCGTCGGGCATGACCAATGCCGGCCGTCAGATGCCCGCAATTGGAGTTCGTAGCGCGCCTGCCTCTTGCCCAGGCGCTCGGCGCCGAGTTCGTCGGGCGCCAGCGCCTTCAAGGGCGGCTGCGGCCAGCGCGGCGGTGCGGGGGCTGTACCTTCTGCCCGGGCGCCCCAGCGCCGGCGCCATTGCGGCGCGCTGTAGCGGCAGTGCTCGGCGCGCGGGCCGCCTGGGCTTTTTTCCAGCAGGCGGCGGCTGATGTCGCGCGCATCGGCCGGCAGCGCGTCGCACCAGTCCGAGCCGCTCTCCAGCACCCATTGCTCGACCTCGATGTCGAGCTGCCAGGTCTTGGCGCTGAGCTTCACCTCGACACCCGGTGGGCCGAACAGGGCCCAGCCCAGCAGGCTCAGGGCGGCGAGTGTCAGCAGGGCCAGGCCGAGACGAGCGAGGTTTGAGGGCGAGGGCATGGTCGAATTGTCATCTCTGAACCCTGTGATAACTTCATACGCATGCAGATCCTTGACGCCGCCGCCACTGCCCGGGCTTTGCCCTGGGATGCCCTGCTGGACGAACTGGCCCAGGTCTGCCGCGAGCACCAAGCCGGGAGCATCCAATGCCCACCCCGTCTGGTGTTGCCGCTGGCCGAGGACGGCACGCTGCTGGTGATGCCCGCACTTGGCCCCGGCCTGGCCATCACCAAGCTGGTCAGCGTCCATCCGCGAAACGCTGCTTTGGGCTTGCCGACGATCAGCGGCGAGGTGATCGTCCTTGATAGCGCGACGGGTCAACGCCTGCTGATGCTGGACGGCCCGACCTTGACCGCCCGACGCACGGCAGCGGTAAGCCTGCTGGCCGTGCAGCACCTGGCCGCGCAGCCGCCGCGCGAGGTGCTGATCGTTGGCGCCGGCGTGCAGGCCCTGGCCCATGCCGAAGCCCTGCGGGCGCTGCATCCGCAGGCACGGCTGTTTGTGCAAGGCCGTGGCGCGGCGCTGCCCGAGCGGACCTGGGATCTGATCATTGCCGCCACCACCAGCCGCGAGCCGGTGCTGCCTCCAGGGCTGGGCGAGGGCGCGCTGGTGCTCGGCGTTGGGGCCTTTCGCCACGACATGGTCGAGCTGCCGCCGGCGCTGATCCGTGGCGCCCAGGTCTTCGTCGACGACCCAGCCGGTGCCCAGGCCGAGGCCGGCGATCTGCTGGCGGCGGGGCTGAGTGGGGCGCAGCCCTCTTTGGAGGAATTGGTGCTGGGGCTTGTTGCTGTCGAGCAGGGCCGCACGCGCGTGTTCAAGAGCGTCGGCTGCGCCCGCTGGGACCTGGCGGCGGCGCGGGTGGCGGCCCGTCATGCTTGAGCAGGCGCTGGCCGGGCTCAACCGCTTCTATCCGGCACTGGAGATCATCCACATCTTCGGCATCGCAATGCTGTTCGGCGGCCTGCTGGTGTTTGAGTTGCGGGCCTTGGGTTGGGGCCGGGTCTTGCAACCGCAGGCGCTCGCCCGGCTGACCCTGCCTTTGGCTCTGCTGGGCTTCGGCCTCTGCGCCCTGAGCGGCCTGGCGATGATGGCGGGTCAGGTGGAGGAACTGCTGGCCAATCCGGCTCTGCGGTTCAAGCTCTTGCTGATGCTTCTCGCCGGGCTCAACGCGGCCTGGTTCCACAGGCGTGGCGGCAGCGGCCGGCTCGATGCGCTGGGGCGGCTACTGTGCCTGCTGTCACTGGGGTTTTGGATCGCTGTCATCATCTGTGGCCGCCTGATTGCCTATGTCTGAAGGAGCCTCACCATGCAACGACGCCATTTCCTTGCCGGCCTTTCTGCCGTCAGTCTCCCCGCCCTGGCCCATCACGGCTGGAACAGCTTCGACCAGGAGCGGCCGCTCTACCTGGCCGGGCGAGCGGCCAAGGTGATGTGGCGCAACCCGCATGGCGAGCTGGAGCTGGAGTTGGCGCAAGGCCTGACCCTGCCGGCCGATTTGAGGCAGCGTCCGCTGCCCAAGCAGAGCGCCGGCATCGATGGCCCGGCGCTGCTGGCGAAGGCCGAACTGCCGACCCGGCGCGATCCGCGCTGGATGGTCGAACTGGCACCGCTGAGCCGGCTGCAGGCTTGGGGCGTCGAAGAGATCAAACCCGGCACCGAGCTGGCCGTGCTTGGCTTCACCTTCAAGGGTGAGCAGGGCGAGGCGGTGCTGCGGGCCGAATACCTGTTCGTGGCGGGCAAGAGCTACGGCCTGCGCTCCTCGCCGGTCTGATCAGGCTTCGTCCAGCTGCTGGCGCAGCGCTTCGTCCCACTGCGCCAGCTCGACAAAGCTGATCTTCAGCCAGTCCATTGCCGCTGCGCGGTGGTTCTCCCAGTCGGCGTCGTCAGGCAGGCCCTCGTGGCGGCGCATCAGGTGCTCGGCCACCAGGCCGGCGGCCACAAGGCTGTGCACCTCGGGTGCGATGCCGGCATGGCCCAGCGATTCGAAATCGTGGTGCAGGCGGATCGCGCTCATCAGCTCGGGGGCCATGTTCCAGACCCGCACCACCAGCGCACCGACTACCGCGTGGTCGGTCCGGTGGTTGGCGTTCTCGGTTGCGATGAAGGGCCGGTCGATGCGCGCTGCGGCCTCCACCATCGTGCCGCCGTAGCCGCGCACGCTTTGCAGCAGCACCGGCATGCCGACGTGCAGGAACAAGCCGAAAGCGTGGGCGAGGCCGGGCAACATGCCCGGCGATGTCGCCGGAAGATGCTCCGCGATGTAAGCCATCGCGATGGCCCGCTTGGTCGAGCGCTGCCAGAAGCGCGCCATGTGCGGGCTGTTCACCGGGATGGAGTTGCTGACCAGAAAGCCCATCATCACCGCCACCGTGGACTGCAGGCCGATGCGTGACATCGCCTGGCCCACCATCGTGCAGGGCTTGCCGATAGGCTTGAACATCGGGCTGTTGGCGGTGCGCAGCAGGGTGGCGGACATCGCCACATCCGCGGCAGCGATGCGCGCCACCGCGTGGAGGTCTGGCTCCAGCGTGCTCATCGCCAGGTTCAACTGAATCAAAGCTTCGGGGCAGGGCGGGATCTTGATCTGCTGCAGGCCGCCACTGCTGCGGGACTTGTCGATTTCTTGGCGGATTGCGTCGGGATTCATGAAATACGGGCTTCTTTGGCACGGCGTGGAATCGGGGTCGATGCCTGAGCCTGTACAGTGGTTTGATTATCTCCAATGGCGCCCAGGGCCACCGCGCGAGCCCCGCGCATTGCTTCATTTTGGGTGCGCTTGTGCATGTTCTTCTCGATCCGCTCCGACCGGCAGCAAGGCCCGCCCGCCCGGCGCTTGCCCTTGCGTGCGTGTCGTTTGGCCGTGGGCCTGTCTGGCCTGCTGTTTCTGGCGCCATGCCTGGGCCTGGATCAGGCGCGCCTGCACGAGTCTGCCGGCCGCCTGGGCCCCAAAGCCGTGGCCGAGGTGGCGCCGCTGCTGCAACTGATCGAGCGTGCTGCCGGCCAGGACGAATTGCGCCGGCTGAGCCTGGTGAACGACTTCTTCAACCGCCGCATTGCCTTCACAGAAGACGTCGACACCTGGGGCCAGATCGAGTATTGGGCCAGCCCCCTGGAAGCCCTGGGCAAGGCGCGAGGCGACTGCGAGGACTACGCGATTGCCAAGTACTTCAGCCTGGTGTCTGCTGGCACGCCGGTGAGCAAGCTCCGCATGGTCTATGTACGGGCGATGCTGAACGGCCGCTCGTTGGCCCACATGGTCCTGGCCTACTATGCGCAGCCTGGCGCCGAGCCGCTGATTCTGGACAATCTGGTGCCTGAGCTGCGCCCGGCCTCGGCCCGCAGCGATCTGCAGCCAGTCTTCAGCTTCAACAGCGAGGGCCTGTGGGACGGCGTCGGTGCCAGCTCCAAGGGAGATCCTGTGCAGCGGCTGTCGCTGTGGCGCGAGTTGCTGGCCAAGGTCAGGGCGGAGGGTTTTTGAATGATCATCGTGATGACAACAATAATGGAAAGACTGCCATGTCCTTGATGCGTCAAGTCTGGTTGCTGGTGCTGGGCGTGGTGCTGCTGTCGCTGCTGGGCAGCGTGTCGGTGTCAGCGATCTCGATGCGGCATCTGCTGCAGACCCAACTGCAGTTGAAGAACGCCGACAACGCCAGCGCCCTGGCCCTGGCCCTTTCGCAAAAGGGCGGCGATGCCGAGCTGATGGACCTGCTGATCTCGGCCCAGTTCGACACCGGGCACTACCAGCGCGTGCTCTGGCGCAAGGCCGACGGCACCGTCGCTTTCGAACGCCAGGCCCCGGCCTTGAGCAGCGTCGCGCCGGCCTGGTTCGTGGCCCTGACACCGATCGCCGTGCAGCCCGGCCTGGCCCAGGTCTCGAACGGCTGGAACGCGATCGGCTCGGTCGAGGTGCTCAGCCATTCCTCCTACGCGCATGACGAGCTCTGGTACAGCACCGTGCGCAGTGCCGTGTTGCTGGGCGGCATTGGCCTGGCGGCCGGCATCGTCGCGCTGCTGGTGCTGCGGCGCATCCGCCGCCCGCTGGACAACGCGGTGGCGCAGGCGCAGTCGGTGATGGGCGGCAGCTTCACCACCGTCGAGTAGTCCCGCGTGCTGGAGCTGCAGCCGCTGACCCGCGCGATGAACGCGATGGTGCTGCGGGTGCAGAGCATGTTCGAAGCGCAGGCCGAGCAACTGCGCGTGCTGCACCAGCAGGCCCATACCGACCCGCTGACGGGCATGAGCTCGCGCAAGCATTTCATGGCCGAGCTGGGTTCGGTGCTGACGCGCGACGAGGGCCCGGCCCAGGCCGGCCTGGTGCTGCTGCGCCTGCGCGATCTGCCTCAGCTGAATCAGCGCGCGGGCCGACCGGTGGTGGACCAGATCCTGGTGGCCATGGCCCATGCGATCAAGGTCTACCCGGAGCGGGTGCAGGGCTGCCTTGCCGGCCGCCTGAACGGTGCCGACTTTGCCCTATGGCTGCCGGCGCCTGGCGTGGCGGCCGAGACGGCGCAGGCGCTGGCCGAGGCGCTGCGGGTCAGCCTGCCGGCCTTTGGCAGCGGCATCCAGGTGGCGTTGGGCGCGGTGGAACTGCCGCGCGAGCGGCCGCTGGGCGCATGGTTCGGCGAGGCC
>Ga0187844_10002327_pt1 | contig 13508 bp, 12 predicted proteins | sample SpaLakP09_SKY_50_FD_134517 | JGI IMG/M metagenome (GOLD analysis project Ga0187844, IMG submission 134517) | Oligotrophic lake water microbial communities from Sparkling Lake, Wisconsin, USA - SP09_SKY_50 | ecosystem: Environmental > Aquatic > Freshwater > Lake | place: USA: Sparkling Lake...
CAATCACCCGGCATGGAAAGACGCTAACTTTGAAGGGGCCGAGCGAACCATGCTGCTTAATGGAATGCGCATGACACTAGCGGAAAAACTTCACTGGCTTGAGGAAGCAGAAACTTTTTCGCTGCAATTCCCCATCAACCGGCGTCGCGCCATCGCCGAGGGGCGACTCCCGCCAGAAGGCTGATTCATTTTGAATTTTGGATTTCGAAATTCCAAATTCGCAATCACCGTAACCCTTTCGATGTTCGTCCAGCCGCTGTAAATATGGCTAAAATCTCTCTGGCCTCCTGTAAAAGCTTGGCAACATCCTTGCGGTCGCCGATCCCAGCCTCTGTCATCAATTCTAGCCAGTAAACAGTCTCGGAAGCCTCCTTCTCCGCAATCGCCAGCTTGTGGATGAAATCGGCCTTGGACTCTGCGCGGTTCGCCTCTCGGTAGTTGGCTCCGATGGATGTGCCGGATTTAAGCAGCTGCCGGCCCAAGGCTTCACCCAGATAGTTTTTTGGAAGACTCTGTAAAAAGAGGATCAAAATGAGAGAGAACTCCTTTGTCCGCTTTTCCAGCTCAATTTTGTTCATCTTGTAGATCCCTTTTCAAATCCGAAATCCCAAATCCGAATTTCAAAATCATTCCTTGCCGGGCCTTCTTAACTGGCCGCCGTTAGCCTCTGCTGTTCCGCCATCTTTGCAAAATGACCCTTGGCCTTAAGAAGTTCCTCAAAAGTTCCGCGCTCCACAATCCGTCCGTGGTCCAAGACGATGATTTCATCCATATTCGCCAGGGTTGAAAGGCGGTGGGCGATACAGATGACCGTTCGGCCTTCCTCGAGTGAATCGATAGCGGTTTGGATCTCTTTTTCTGCACGGGAATCCAAGGCAGCGGTCGGTTCGTCGAGCACAAGGATCGGGGCGTTGCGGACGAATGCCCTAGCAATCGCGACACGGGCTTTCTGCCCTCCGGAAAGAAGCTGACCCCGCTCCCCACATGGAGAATCGTAGCTTGCGGGCATCTTCATGATGAAGTCGTGTGCATAGGCACGTTTGGCTGCCTGCTCGATCTCCGACTGTGTCGCCCCTTCGTGGCCAAAACCGATATTTGTAGCCACGGGTAGGTTAAAGAGAACTACGTCTTGGCTAACCAGCGCCATTTTGGCGAGCAGATCCTTGGTGGCGTACTCCTTTAGGTCGTGACCATCTAACAAGATCTTTCCTTTAGTTGGATCGTAGAAGCGCATCAGCAAATTGATCAGGGTGCTCTTGCCTGACCCGCTTTCCCCAGCCAGGCCGATCTTTTTGCCTTTAGGAATATCGAAGGAGACCTCGTGCAATACATCCGTGTGGCCGTAGGAGAATGTAACACCTTCGATCCTAATGCCCTGGTTAAATTTGGTCAGAGCCCGGGGATGGGCGGGCTCCACTACGGTGGGTTTCTCGGAGAATAGCTCCTCCAATCGCTGGGTGCTGACCGTCGTCATTTGCAGGGTGAGGTGAAGATTGGCAATTCGCTTGATGGAAAGAGGCGCGAGGAGAAGCGCCGTAAGGAACGCGACAAGATTCCCAGGCTTGGCGTTCGTGGTGAAGACGAAAACTAGGAGAAAACCAACTCCGAGCATGGAGAGAATCTCGATCAGGGGATTGAGCAGATTGCGTGTTTGCGCCGTTTTGACGCTCATCTCGACCCCGATGTTGGCTTGTTCGCGGAACGACTTCAGCTGAAGAGCCTCCATGGCGTAGGCCTTGACGATTCGGATGGCGGCGAGAGCTTCCAGCAAACTTCCGCTTTGCGTCACGGAGAGGCTGGTGAACTTTTTCGTCAGCATGCGGAGCCGTTTTCCGCTGGAGATCACCGGAACAAGCACCAAGGGAAGCATGAAGCTAGCGATCAGAGTCAGCTTCCAATCGATCACCAACATGCTGATCAAAATGCTAAGGATGGTGAAAGGCTCTCGTATGGTGTCGATGAAGCCGTTGGTCATGGCGGTGTAGATGGCGTTGGTATCTGAGGTGATGCGAGCGTAGATGTCGGAGACTGGCATTCTCTGGAAAAAGGCCATAGAGAGTTCCTGGGCTTTGCGAAGGGCTGCAACCTGCATGTCTCGGATCACTCGGGCGCTAACCCAAGTCAGGCAGTAGGTGGAGAAGTAGCTGGCCAAGGCCCGGCTTCCCATGACCAGGGGGAGTAGTAAAAAGCCGCCCAGCATCTGTAGGGGAGTCACCGAATGGCCCATTTTCGGCAGCAATTTGTCCGGCAAGCCCTTGCCATAATTGGCAATACCGGCGGTCTTTTCTTTCCAAACAGCTTTGAGTTTTTTTGAAAAGGATTTTTGAGGGGCCTCACTCTCAGTAAGGGGGGCTGTAATCTCTTGTTTGGCTGGGGTCACGATAGCCGAGGAGGGGGGAGCAAGTCGGTTGAAGAGGGCGTTAACGGAAAGAACGAAAAGACCGTTAGAAAGCCCAAAAAACATGCTGAGCGCAATACCCAGAATGAACCGAGATCGGTACGGTTTCAGGTATGGGATCCCAAACGCCCAGATTTTTTTCAGTTCCTGCACCCCCTGAAGCTAGCGGGTAATCCGTCCTTCTGCGATTCAAGATTCAGCCTCAGTTGAGGTCGAGCACTGGATTTCTAGTTTGGAAGCAGCCGCCGAATCTTAAATCTAAGATCGGGGCTTCAAAATCAGGATGCGATCAAAGCTTCCAGGATTAAGGGGCTAAGCTCGTATTTATAACGATCCTTTCGAGCAAATTCCAAGCGAGTAAGTAGGATTTCCAGGGGGGGGCGTGGGTCTCTTTGGATAAGGCTTTCTTCCGTTAACCGATCGAACTACCGTTGGAAATGATCGTTAAATGTTCATTTTTCGGTTCAAAAAGCGAAACCCTTTTTCTTCAGACCTGCTGATCAAAACCAAAACGTGTCTACCAACCGATTGGCTTCGACCCGCGCATGCGGGAGCGACTGGCCAAGGGCGGCAGCTTCTCTGGAATTTTGAACTAGGAATTTATGTTTTGGAATTTGCTGCCGGACTTTGCTTAGATTTAGAAAGGATATCCTAATCATGCCCACTAAAGTTCTCGTTACCGGAGGAGCCGGTTATCTCGGCTCCATATTGGTTCCACGCCTTTTGCGTGAGGGATTCCACGTCACTGTACTGGAAAGCTTTATTTTTGGCCAAAACTCACTGATGGACGCATGTCCATGGGATGCCTTTCAGGTTATCCGGGGGGATTGTCGGGATGAGCGCACCGTTAAGGAGGCGCTGGAGGGTCAGGATATAGTGATTCCGTTGGCTGCGCTGGTCGGCGCCCCACTTTGCAATCAGGATCAGAGCGGTGCGGTTTCCACCAATCAGACCTCGGTTGAACTGCTTTGTCGCTTGGCATCCAAAAATCAGGCCGTCCTATATCCCACAACGAACAGTGGCTACGGCGTGGGGGAGAAGGGCAAGTTCTGCACGGAAGAAACTCCGCTCCGTCCCATCTCCCTTTATGGAACGACTAAGGTTCGTGCAGAGGAGGCAGTGCTGAATCGCGGAAACAGCCTAACCTTCCGCTTGGCCACCGTTTTCGGGGCATCTTCTCGCATGAGGGTCGATCTCTTGGTCAACGATTTCGTATATCGTGCCGTCCATGACCGTGCGGTTCTCATTTTCGAAGGGCACTTCAAAAGAAACTTTATTCACATCCAGGATGTCGCCAGCGCATTCATCCATGCCATTGCGAATTTCTCCTCGATGCAGGGCAAGCCTTACAATGTTGGTTTGGAGGAGGCCAATCTTTCCAAGCTCGAGCTCTGCGCCAAGATCCGCGAGCACCTTCCAAAATTTGTCTTTGTCGAGGCCCCCATCGGTGAGGACCCCGACAAGCGGGATTATATTGTGTCCAACCAGCGCATCCTCTCCACCGGCTTTCGGACGGAGTGGGATTTAGATCGTGGCATCCGCGAGCTGATCAAAGTCTTTGCCATCCTCCGTCAGTCCAAATACGCCAACGTCTAATTGTCCGCTACTCCGATCAGTCTTATTCCGTTAATCTTGGCCGGAGGCAAGGGCACGCGCATTGCTCATCTGCATCCCGATCTGCCCAAGCCCGCACTCCCTGTCGCTGGCAGGCCCTTTCTTGCTTGGATTCTCCACCAGCTCGCCAGTTCTGGATTCAGCAGCGCGGTGATCGCGTCCGGCTATCAAGCCACGGAACTCCGCCGGGAGATAGAGGCTTTCGCTCCTAAAAAAATGAAAATCTGCTGGATCGCGGAGAAATCGCCCCTCGGAACGGGGGGAGGGGCTGCTTGGTCTGCCCGCTCTTCTGGACTCCGCCCGATCGACTGGCTGGTGATGAACGGGGATTCTTACCTGGCTGGCAAATGGCCCGATAAAATTTTGCGAATGGAAGGAGCCGCATTGGTCGCTCGTGAGCTTTCAGACACCGGCCGCTTCGGTCGGTTGGAGGAGAAGGAAGGGCGTTTGGTTCGTTTTTCGGAAAAAGCCTCGGGCGGTCCCGGCTGGATCAATGCCGGAATTTATCGAATCCCTAGCTTATGGCTGGAGGAGGTGAGGGAGGGCGCTGCTGCCAGCATGGAGACCGACCTTTTTCCCGCGTGGTTGCGTGAAGGCAGGGAAATTGCCGTGCTAAAGGAGTCCGGCGCCTTTCTGGACATTGGCACACCTGAAAGCTTAGCCATGGCGGACGATTTCATGCACCGCCAGGAAGCAAACGCTTGATCATTTCGCGCGCTCCGCTCCGGATCAGTTTTTTCGGTGGAGGCTCCGATTTCCCCGAATATTTCCGGGAACACGGCGGTCGGGTTCTCTCCACCGCCATGGACCGGTACAACTACATGACCGCCACTCCCTTCCCCTCCCGCCTTTTCGATTACAAGATCCGCCTCTCTTATAGCCGGGGAGAGCTTGTTCACACGACTGGGGAGATCCAGCACCCGGTCTTCCGGGCTTGCCTAGAGCTTTTGGGCTTGTGCGAGGATATTGAGCTGCATGCCGTGGCCGACTTACCAGCCTTCACCGGTCTGGGATCTTCTTCCTCCTTCACTGTGACGTTGCTACACGCGTTGCACGCCTACAAGGGGGAGGACGTCGGGCCGGCGGTCTTGGCCCGGGAGGCGATCCGGGTGGAGAGGGAGATTCTGGGGGAATGCGTGGGTTGTCAGGATCAGGTCGCGGCCGCCTACGGGGGCTTCAACCTGGTGGAGTTTTCCGCGGACGCGGATCCAGTGGTGCGACCCCTTAAGATCCCGGTGGAAAACCTGCAAAAATTGCAAAAGGGCATGTTGCTGGTTTTTACCCACCTCAAGAGGCGGGCGCAGGAGATTGAAAAAAGCAAGCTACCGAAGTTTGCCGCCCGTTCCCCGGAACTCGAGGAGATGAAGGCGGCTGCACTGGAGGGCGTTCGCCTGCTGGAGTCCAGCCGGTTTTCCCTCAAGGAATTTGGGAACCTGCTGGAGCAGGGTTGGCAAAGGAAAAAGCAGTTGTCCCCGTTGGTCTGTCCGCCCGAGGTCGAGGCGCTTCACAGCCAGGCGCTGAAGCTGGGGGCTTACGGGGGTAAGCTGCTTGGAGCCGGGGGCGGGGGATTCTTTCTGTTTTTGGCAGAGCCCGACCGGCTTTCGGCCTTGGCCCAGACCTTTTCCGAGAAGGAACAGATTCGCCCAGGTCTCGGCGCAGAGGGGGCGAAATTAATCTTTCAAAACACTTCAGGTGAATCGCCATGACTCCGGCTGTGTTCGCCTGTCGGGTTTGCGATTCGCACGATCTAGTGCCGGTGGTGGATTTGGGTAACCAGCCGTGGTGCAACCACTTCCTCAAACCTGAAGAGGTTGGGAAGGAACCTTTTTATCCCCTTCATGTCCTTTTTTGCCGGGCCTGCCACACCTCGCAGTTGGATTTCACCGTGAAGAAAGAGATTATGTTTGGGGACCACACCTACCTCTCGGGGGTGACAAAATCTCTCTCGGAGCATTTTCGTCAGGTGGCCGAGGAAGTGGACCGTGCATTTTTTCAGAACCGGTCTGGAAAAGCTGTTCTGGATATCGGTTCCAACGATGGCACCCAGCTGAAACATTTCCAGGCCCTCGGGTACGAGGTGCTCGGCGTTGAATCTTCGCGGACCACGGCTCGAATCGCGCAGGAGGCGGGCGTTCCCACCCTGAACGACTTTTTTAACGAGGAGGTGATGCAGAAAATCGGCCGGCAGTTCGATGTGTTCAACGCCTCCGGGGTTTTCTTTCACCTAGAGGAGCTTCATTCGGTTTGCCGGGCCATCCGGGCCGGCCTGAAGGAGGACGGGGTGTTCATCGTACAGTTTCTCTATATGAAGAGCATCATGGAAAATCTTGCGTTCGACCAGATTTACCATGAGCACCTGCTGTACTACACGCTGGAGACTGTTGGAACGCTTCTCCGGCGGCACGGGCTGGAGATGTTTGATGCGACGCTCAAGCCGATTCACGGAGGATCGGTGGTTGGCTACGTGGGCCACAAAGGGAAAAGACCGGTGACGGCCGGATTGCGGAAGATGCAGGAGTCCGAACGGGAGTCCGGCTGCAACACGCTGGAAGCCTACCGGAAGTTTGAGCGCAGGATTCAGAAAATGAAGGAAGAGAATCTGGCCTACTTGCACGCTGCCAAAAAAGCCGGAAAACGGGTTTTCGGATTCGGGGCTCCAGTGAAAGGAAATACCCTTCTCAACTACTTCGGGGTAGGGCCCGAGTTGATCGAGTGTCTTGTGGAAAAGAATGCGCTGCGCCGCGGCCTGATTTCACCGGGTATGCACATCCCCCTTCGGATGGAGGAGGAGATCGGGGAGCCACCTGACATTTATTACGTGCTCGCTTGGAACTTCAAGGAAGAGATTCTGCGGAACAACCAGGCTCTGCAGGAGCGGGGGGTGGAGTTTTATTTTCCCGTGGATCCGGACCACACCTTGGCATGAGGGCTTTCCTCACTGGCGGCGGCGGTTTTTTAGGCAGAACCCTCGTTCCTCGCCTTAGGAAGGAGGGGTGGGTCGTCGACGCTCCCGGATCGCGGGAGTGTGACTTGACGCAAGCGGAGGCGTTGAAAGGTTGGAATGAGCGGTACGACTGGATTTTCCATTTGGCTGCCTGGACCCAAGCGGGAGATTTCTGTCTGCGTCATCCCGGGGAGCAGTGGGTGTTAAACCAGCGGATCAACACGAATGTGCTGGCTTGGTGGCAGGAGAGGCAACCGCAGGCCCCGGTCGTGCTAATCGGTACCAGCTGCGCTTACGATCCTGCACTGCCGCTCAAAGAGGAGAACTATCTGCGGGGAGAGCCGACTCCCTCGCTATACACCTATGCGATGACCAAGCGGATGTTGCTGGTGGGGGCGCGTGCCCTGGGGAAACAGTATGGGCTTTCCTCGGTGACCTTCGTGCCCTCGACCCTTTGCGGGCCCTATTACCACGAGGATGGGCGTCAAATGCACTTCATCTACGATGTGGTAAGGAAAATCCGGGAGGCAGGGAAAACGGGGCAACCAGCGATGCTATGGGGTGATGGAACTCAGCGGCGGGAGGTGATCCACGTGGAGGATTTTGTGGACGGGATGTTGGCCCTTTTGCCTGAAGCGTCGCCAGAGGCCCCAGTTTTCAACCTGGGGGCGGGTAAGGACTATGAGATTCGGGAATTTGCAGGCGAGTGCTGTCGGCTTCTTGGGGTCGACACCTCGTTGGTCCAGTGGGACACCACAAAATACGTGGGTGCGCGTGCCAAGTGCCTAGAAACGGGAGTTGTTCATGGCCGCATTGCTTCTTGGAAAGCCCGCCCGCTTCGTGATTGTTTGCGGGAGGTAATTCGGGCATTTTCTTCTTCTGCATGAAAGCCAATTCCAAGATTTTTGAGGATTACCGCCACCACCTAGATGGCGAGTTGGTCCGGCTGGAAAAAAGCTCTGTTTTTACGAAAATACTCGAAAAACTCCAAGAGGCCCGGCTCGCTCGCCGAACTGTGTTTCTGTGTGGCAATGGTGGGAGTGCGGCCAACGCCAATCATTTCGCCACTGATCTGCTGTTCGGGCTGGAAAAAAATCCGGGGCCGATATGGCGGGTGGTCTCCCTGTCCGCTAACGTCTCCCTATTAACCTGCTTGGGAAACGACACAGGATACGAAAATGTCTTTGCCAAACAACTGGAGACCACTGGACAGGAGGGTGATCTTCTGTTGGCCTACTCCGGAAGCGGGAATTCCCCTAACATCCTGCGGGCCCTTCAAGTGGCCAAGGGGATGGGCATTACTACTCTTGCTTTCCTTGGTTTCGACGGGGGCAAGGCCAAAGGCTTGGCCGATCTCTGTCTTCATTTCCCTGTTCATGACATGCAGATTGCGGAGGATCTCCACATGATGGCCTCCCACCTGCTTTTACGTAGTCTTGTATGAAACCAAAGGATAAAATCGTCTCTTTTTCAGGCCTTCCCAGGATTTTAGGGCTCCTCAGGAAAAAAGGGAAAAAGGTTGTCCATTGTCATGGCACGTTTGATCTCCTGCATCCGGGGCACCTTGTCCACTTTGAAGAGGCCAAAGCTCGCGGTGATATTTTGGTGGTTACACTGACAGGAGAGAAATTTGTGAACAAGGGCCCTGGGCGGCCATACTTCAACGATTCCCTGCGGGCGCGTAGCCTTGCAGCCCTGTCTAGTGTTGATTTGGTTTCGGTTGTGCCTCACCCACACGCCAAAGAAGCCATCCTTGCCGTTCGACCCTCCGTTTATTGCAAAGGGAGGGAGTATGCCGAGAAAGGCAAAGATACCTATGGTCGGATTGATGAAGACTTGGCCACCGTGCGGGCTGTTGGGGGGAAAGTGGCCTTTGTCGGATCAGTGGTTTTTAGCTCTTCGAAGCTTCTGAATGATCATTTCGACAATCGTTCCGATCAGGTTAAAAACTTTTGCCAGAGCATCCGCCGGCATACCAGTGCGTCAGACTTCCGTCGGCAGGTGGATGATTTTGCCTCCCTCCGTGTTTTGGTTGTGGGGGACTTGATTTTTGACCGCTACACCTCGGTCGCCATCCAGGGGCTCACCTCAAAAAACCGCATCATCTCTGGCCGATTTTTGGACGATGACTTGCAGGCTGGCGGATCCTTGGCCGTCTTTCGGCATATTGAGCAGTTTTGTCCGCAGACCAAGATTTTGGGTATTGTTGGCACGGAGGGGTGGGTGAAGGACTTTCTCCGTGACAAAATCGGGACGTCCCAGAATTTGCTAGTTAGGGGAGAAGAGTTTACTTCGATCGTCAAACAGCGATTCGTTGAACCCTTCAGCGAGGGCAAGGAGTTGTCCAAGCTCTTTTCCGTGAACTACCTCAACGAGGGGCAGATAGGCCCGGATTTGGAAAAAAAGGTTCTCCAGGGGCTTGCTAAGGAAATTCCTAAAGCCGACCTCGTGTTAGTCATGGATTTTGGGCATGGTCTGATGACAGAAAAGGTCCGGCGTTACGTGGAGAGGCATGCTCGGCTGCTAGCCGTCAATTGTCAGACCAACAGTAATAACTTTGCTTTCAATGTTTTGAATCGGCGTTACCAAAGGGCGGACATTTTTGCCTTGGACACCATGGAGATATGTCTGGCGGCGGGGAACCGGCGCATCGATTTTGCGCAAGAGCTTGCGGTTCTGCGCAAAAAGCTCAAAAGCCGCTACGGTTGGCTCACCCGTGGCGGCGTGGAAACGATCGGAATAGCACGGGATGGCACACTGGCCAAATGCGAGGCCCTTGAGCGGACGGTCTTGGACACTGTGGGGGCGGGTGATGCCTTTATTTCCGTGGCGGCTTTGGCCGCGGCCCGGAACCTGCCCTTGGATCTGGCCACCCTGATGGGTCAGTTGGCCGGGGCCAACTCCGTACGCATCGTGGGCAACTCACGCCCGATCTCGAAGTCGAGCGTGCTCAAGGGGGGCATGTCGCTTCTCAGCTGATGAAACGGTGCGTGGTAACAGGCGGAGCCGGGTTTATTGGCAGCCACCTAGTAGACACTCTCTTGGCTCATGGTCATGAAGTACTTGCCATTGACGATCTTTCCACCGGGCGAGAAAAAAATCTCCAAGCCGCCGGGCTAAATTCCCGCTTTTCCCTGCTGAAAAAAAGCGTGGTGGGATTGCAACCGGGAGATCTGGCCCTTGGTAAAGTGGATTGGTTTTTTCACTTGGCTGGCCGTGCCGATCTTGTTCCTTCGATTATGAACCCGCGCGAATATTTCGAAGTCAACGTGGACGGTACTTTTGACGCGTTAGAGTGCGCTCGAGCCCTAGGGGTTAAGCGATTTATCTACACCGCCAGTTCCACTTGTTACGGAATTCCGGAGACGTATCCGACTCCCGAAACCGCGCCATGTGGGGTTCGACATCCTTATGGGCTGACCAAAATGATGGGGGAGGAGCTCACCATGCATTGGGCCCAAGTCTACAAGATGCCCGCACTCTCCCTCCGTCTCTTCAATGTGTATGGTCCACGCAGTCGCACCACGGGTGCCTACGGAGCTGTCTTCGGAGTTTTTCTAAAACAAAAATTGGCGTGTACCCCCTTCACGTTGGTGGGCGATGGGAAGCAGACTCGAGATTTCACCTTTGTCAGTGATGTGGCCGATGCTTTTGTTGCTGCGGCTGGCAGCACCCTCTCTGGGGAAATTTTAAATGTAGGGTCTGGCCACACCTACAGCGTAAATCGTCTCGTCGAACTCCTTGGCGGCCCCGTCACCTATGTGCCGAAACGACCTGGAGAACCCGATAGCACTTTCGCTGATATTTCTAAGATCACTCAAGAAGTTGGCTGGAAGCCCAAGATTTCCCTCGAAGATGGAGTGCGACGCATGCTCGAGGTTATCGACGATTGGAGGGATGCCCCACTCTGGGATGCAAATACCATTGCGGAAGCCACGCGCGACTGGTTTAAATACCTCTCTTAATTTATGTCCAAAAAATCCAAAACGATCTTCATCACGGGTGGGGGAGGTTATGTGGGCTCTGCTCTCGTCCCTGCCTTGCTTGCCCAAGGCCATCAGGTTCGCGCGTATGACCTTTTTCTTTACGGAGAAGATGTTCTCGGTGCTCATCCTAAATTACAAAAAATCAAAGGAGATCTGCGTGACCGCAAAGCCATGGTCGAAGGAGCGCGGGGTTGTGACACCGTTATCCATTTGGCCTGTATTTCCAACGATCCCTCCTTTGAGCTTAACCCTTCCTTGGGAAAGGGCATTAATCTGGATGCGTTTGATCACGTGCTTGAGGCGGTAAGGCAGACCAAAGCAGAGAGGTTCATTTATGCCAGCTCATCCAGCATCTATGGCGTTAAGTCGGAACCGAATGTTGTGGAGGATACCCTGCCTGAGCCTTTGACCGACTATTCAAAATTCAAGCTCGAGTGTGAATACCGTCTGGCGAAGGCCAAACTTCCGGAGGAAACCTGCTGGACGATCATACGCCCTGCCACGGTCTGCGGATACGCCCGCCGACTGAGGTTGGATCTCGTCGTCAACATCCTCACGATCAACGCTCTGATCAACGGAGTCATCCGGGTCTTCGGCGGGCCTCAACTCAGACCGAATCTGGAAATCGGGGATATGGTCCGGGCCTACCAAACGCTGCTCGAGGCGCCCCGGGACAAAATTCATGGTGAGGCTTTCAATGCCGGATACCACAATTTCTCTTTGGATGAGATCGCGGCTCTGGTGAAAAAAACGATTGGAGATGAAAAAATGGAGATTCGCCACGAACCAACCAACGACCCGCGCTCTTATCAGGTCAATTCGGACAAGATTGCGCGAGTTCTTGGATTTCGGGCGCAAAACGGTCTCGAGGTAGCGATCCAGTCCTTAGTCGAAGCCTACCGCGCAGGAAAGATCAAGGATGGTTTGAAGAATCCCCTTTACCACAACATCAAGAGAATGCAGGAACTTAACCTTTCCTGAGACACCCTTGGCACCTAAGCCCCAAAACTTGCCAAACTTGAAAGAGATTGAGCTTTTTGCGGCCAAGCTCCGCTTCCACTGCCTATCGATGTCCCATCGGGCAGGGACGGCTCATCTTGCTGGAGCGCTTTCTTGTGCAGATCTGCTGGCGGTGCTTTACGGGGGTGGAGTGATCCAAATTGATCCAAAAAAACCTCAAGATTCAAAAAGAGATCGGCTGATTTTTAGCAAGGGTCATGCGATCAGCGCCCTGTATGCGGCCTTGGCAATGACGGGTTTTTTTTCGGAGAAGGATTTGGAAAATTATAATGAAGAGAAGGGGCACTTGCCTGAGCAACCATCTCCAGGATGCGCTTCTGGGGTAGAGTGGGCGACAGGATCCCTTGGGCATGGTTTGGGAGTTGGGCTGGGAATGGCTTTGGGGGGGAAAATCCATCAGCAGGATTATCGCACTTTTGTCCTGATGAGTGACGGGGAGTGTCAGGAAGGGTCGGTTTGGGAGGCGGCTATGTTTGCGCCGAGGCATCAACTCGGAAACTTGGTTGCCATGGTGGATTTTAACAAATGGCAGGCCACGGGTCGGAGTACGGAGATCATGCAAATGGAGCCTATGGCTGATAAGTGGCGAAGCTTCGGTTGGGAAGCCAGAGAGGTGAATGGACACTCCGTATCCGAGATTCATCAGGCATTGACGGCTCCTTGGGCGAAGGATCGGCCGCTCGCCGTGGTGGCCCATACAGTCAAAGGGAAAGGGGTATCCTTTATCGAGGACGACAACAACTGGCACTATCGCTCGCCCAGCGTCGAAGAAATTGAGAAAGCTAAAAGGGAGCTGGGGTTAAAATGAGAAACGCTTTTGCCGATGAAATTCGAAAGATCGCCGTGCAGGATGCCCGCGTGGTGATGCTGAGTGCCGATATCGGAAACCGGCTTTTTGACAAATTCAAAACAGAGTGTGTTGGTAGATTTTTCAACACCGGGGTCGCAGAGGCAAATACCATCAGCATGGCTGCCGGAATGGCGGCAACGGGTTTGCGGCCCGTTTGCTATACGATCACTCCCTTTATCACCGCGCGGTGTTATGAGCAGATCAAGGTAGACGTTTGTTACCATGAACAGCCCGTGGTGATTGTTGGTACCGGTTCCGGCTTGTCCTATGCCTCTCTTGGAGCCACCCACCATTCGTTGGATGATCTGGCCCTGATGCGCGTTTTGCCAGGGATGCGCGTATTGGCTCCCGCGGACGCCATGGAACTCCGCTCTTGCTTGCAAGCAGCAATGAAGGCCAATCATCCAACCTATTTAAGAATTGGGAAAAAGGGGGAGCCGGTTATTTTTCCGGAGCCCCCTCCTTTTTCTTTTGGAGTATGGAGTCGGGTTAAAGAAGGGGCAGGGGTAACTGCCATTCTTGCCTGTGGGAACACCCTTCCTATTGCGCTGGAGGCTTCAAAGCTTCTTGCCGCCGAGAAAACAGCTCCAGAGGTCTATAGCTGCGCGAGCGTCAAACCCCTGGACGCGAAAACGCTCAGCCGCCTTTTTGCCACATGCAAGAAGATCGTAACTATCGAGGAGCACTCCCTGGCGG
>Ga0187844_10002330_pt1 | contig 13489 bp, 12 predicted proteins | sample SpaLakP09_SKY_50_FD_134517 | JGI IMG/M metagenome (GOLD analysis project Ga0187844, IMG submission 134517) | Oligotrophic lake water microbial communities from Sparkling Lake, Wisconsin, USA - SP09_SKY_50 | ecosystem: Environmental > Aquatic > Freshwater > Lake | place: USA: Sparkling Lake...
GGGCGCGCGCAGCGCCTGGCACCACAGATCCCGCTGCAGCGCCCCGGCACGGCGCAGGAAATCGCCAACGCCATCGTCTGGCTGCTGTCGGACGAGGCCAGTTACGCGACCGGCGCCATACTGGACATCACCGGAGGACGCTGATGAGCACGAAACCCTTGAAGTACTACTGGGAAGACATGGCGGTGGGCAGCACCCGCGAACTGGGCAGCGTCAGCCCGACCCGCGAGCAGATCCTGGACTTCGCGCGCCAGTTCGACCCGCAGCCCTTCCACCTGGACGAAGCCGCCGCCCAGGCCTCGGTCTTCGGCAGCCTGTGCGCCAGCGGCTGGCACACCTGCGCCATGGCCATGCGCCTGATGGTCGACAACTTCCTGTCCGAAGCGGCCAGCCTGGGCTCGCCCGGCCTGGAAAGCCTCAAGTGGACCAAACCGGTGTTTCCCGGTGACGTGCTGACACTGCGCCACACCGTCCTGGACAGCCGCCCCATGGGCAGCCGGCCGGATGTGGGCCTGGTGCGCACGCTGTGGGAAATGCACAACCAGCACGGCGACAAGGTGCTGCACATGGAAGGCTGGGGCATGTTCCGCCGGCGCACGCCCGCCGCAACGACGACCCCCAAGGACTGAGATGGACTTCAAACCCCTCGTCACTCTGCTGGCCATCGTCAACCCGCTGGCCATCGTGCCCTTTTTCATCCACTACACCCAGGGGTTCACGCGTGAGCAGCGCCTGCGCACGATCTGGATCTCCTCGCTCAGCGCCTTTGCGGTGATCGCCATCAGCGCCCTGCTGGGCCTGCAGATCCTGGCCTTCTTCGGCATTTCACTCGCCAGCTTCCAGGTCGGCGGCGGCATGCTGCTGCTGACCTCGGCCCTGGCCATGCTCAATGCGCAGCCGGCCGAGGCCAGGTCCAACGCCGAAGAGATGCAGAGTGCAGCCGAGCGCTCGGCCGCGCGCGCCAGCATCGCCGTGGTGCCGCTGACCATCCCCTTGCTCACCGGCCCGGCCACCATGTCCACCGTGGTGATCTACGCCGACAAGGCCAGGGACTTTCTTCAGCTCGGGATGCTGGTGGGCTACGGCGTGGTCATCGCGCTGGCCACGGCCCTGTGCTTCGGCCTGGCCGAACCGATTGCCCGCGTGCTGGGCAAGACCGGCATCAACGTCATGACCCGGCTCATGGGTCTGATCCTCGCGGCCCTGGCCGTGGAAGTGATGTCCGACGGCCTGGTGAAGCTGTTCCCGGCCCTCGGGCGTTGAGCCCGCGCTAGAACGACGCCACCGCGCCGTTGGAGCGCGGGTCGTACCCGCCTTCCAGCACGCCATTCGGGTGGCGCACCAACATGCCGGCATGGCCCACCCCCTCGTCCCAGGGGGCGATGGACTCCACCTCGTGTCCCAGCCCACGCAACTGCGTCAGCACCGCCGGGTCAAAGCGGCTCTCCAGCTTGAGTGAGTCGCTGGAGTGGCCCCAGGTGCGGCCCAGTAACCAGCGCGGCCGTTCGATGGCCTGTTGCGGGTGATCGCCGAAACGCATCACGCGATTGAAGATGGTGGCCTGGGTCTGCGGCTGGCCGTCGCCGCCCATGGTGCCGTAGACCATGGTGCCGCCATCGGCCAGTTGGGCCATGGCCGGGTTCAGTGTGTGGAACGGCTTCTTGCGCGGCTCCAGCGTGTTCACGTGCTTCGGGTCCAGCGAGAAGCTGCAACCGCGGTTCTGCCAGTTCACGCCACTGCTGGGCAGCACCACACCCGAGCCGAACTCGTGGTAGATGCTCTGGATGAAAGAGACGGCGAGGCCGTTCTTGTCGATCACGCCCATCCAGATGGTGTCGCCAGGTTTGGCGGTCTTGCCCCAGGGCAGGGCCGCGTCGGGCTTGAACTCGCGCGCCAGCGCGTCGATGCGCGCCGGCGTCAGCAGTTCGGCTGGTGGCAGGGCCATGAAATCAGGGTCGGTGAGGTAACGGTCACGCACGCGGAAAGCCAGCTTGGTCGCTTCGACCTGCGCGTGAATGAAGGCGGCGCTCTCAGGCCCGGCCTGTTTCCAGCCCGGGAAGCGCTCCATCAGCGCGAGGATCAGCAGCGAGACCAGGCCTTGCGAAGGCGGCACCATGTTGTGCAGTTGCGCGCCACCGACCGGCACGGTCAGCGGGTCGATCAGTTTGGCCTGGTGCGCCTGCAGGTCGGCCAGCGTGAGCGGGCTGCCCACGGCGGCCAGTTCCGCCGCCATCTGTTTGGCCAGCGCGCCGCGGTAGTACTCGTCCGTGCCCTTGCGCGCGATCAGCGTCAGCGTATCGGCCAGGCGCGACTGCTTGAACAGTGCCCCCACCTGCGGCACCTGGCCCTGGGTCAGGAAGGTCTCGGCAAAACCCGGGCGGTCCTTCAGCTCGGCCAGCTTGGCCTGCGTGGTGCTGGCCTGACTGCGCGTGACGGGGATGCCCTCACGCGCCAGAAAGATGGCATCGTCGAGCAGGCGGCTCAGCGGCAGGCGGCCGCCGAGCGACTGCGCCGACAGCTGGTGCGCAGCACCCCAGCCCGAGATGGTGCCGGCCACGGTCAACGCGGCGGTGCCGCCGCGGAAGGGAATGCTGCCACTGATGCCGCGCTGGGCGTACCAGTCGCGGCTGGCGGCCAGCGCGCTGCGGCCGCTGGCGTCGATGCCGCCAGGACGGTTGCCCGGGCCATTGATGACCCAGAAGCTGTCGCCGCCGATGGAGTTCATGTGCGGGTAGACCACGGCGATGGTGGCCGCGGCCGCGACCATGGCTTCCAGCGCATTGCCGCCTTCGCGCAATACAGCCACCGCCGACTCGGCGGCCAGGGAATGGGGCGCCACCGCGATACCGCGGCGGCCGTAGACGGACTGGGACATCAATGCTCCATACAAAAGAAAACCTGCGGCACGCAGAACCCGCAAGGCCTCACCGGCAAGGTGTAGCCATGCTACCGCGTCGCCGCAGGCCGGTGATACGCCGTGCCGCGCTCAGACCTTCTTGGCTGCGCTCTTGGGCGGGTTGGTGTAGACAAAGTTCGAGTATGTGTGCTCGGCGAAACGGTGCCAGAGCATGATCTCGGCGCGGAACTTCTTCCAGGGCTCGTAGATCTTCTTGAAGGCCGGGTTCTTGGCTGCCTCTTCCTCGTACAGGTCGAAAGCCGCATCCTGCGCTTTGCGCATCAGATCGACCGGGTAGGCATGCAGTTTCACGCCGGCACCCACCAGGCGCCTGAGCGCATCGGGGTTCTTGAAGTCGTACTTGGCCATCATGTCCAGATTGGCCTCGGCCGCGGCCGCTTCGAAAGCCGCCTGGAATTCCTTGGGCAGGCTGTCCCAGGCCTTGTTGTGGATATAGAAGGAGTACATGGAATTGCTCTCCCACCAGCCGGGGTAGTAGTAGTGGGGTGCGACTTTGTAGAAGCCGAGTTTTTCATCATCGTAGGGGCCCACCCACTCGGCAGCATCGATCGTGCCTTTTTCCAGCGCGGGATAGATGTCCCCGCCAGCGATTTGCTGCGGCACGGCACCCAGGCGGGACATGACCTCGCCGCCCAGGCCGGCAATGCGCATCTTCAGGCCCTTGAGGTCGGCGGTGCTTTTGATCTCGCGGCGAAACCAGCCCCCCATCTGCACGCCGGTATTGCCGCCGGGAAAACTCACGATGTTGTAGTCGCGCAGGAAATCGCGTACCAACTGTAGACCGCCGCCGTAATACATCCACGCGTTCTGCTGGCGCTGGTTCATGCCGAAAGGCACAGTGGTCTCAAAGCCGAAAGCCCGGTTCTTGCCCACGAAGTAATAACTGGCCGTGTGTCCGATTTCCACACTGCCGGACTGCACCGCATCGACCACGCCAAAAGCTGGGACGATCTCGCCCGCGGCGTGCACCGTGATCTGGAACTTGCCGCCCGTGATTTCTGACACCCGCTTGGACAGCACCTCGGCGCCACCATAGATGGTGTCCAAGCTCTTGGGGAAACTCGAGGCTAGGCGCCAGCGAACGCTGGGGGTGGCCTGCGCAGACGCGACCATGGGAACAGCCAGCGTAGCGCCGGCCACCCCCGATGTGACGCTCTTGGAAACAAACGAACGACGGTCCAGTTTCATGAGAAAGCTCCTAGGGTAGTAATGGGATGCTTACCTGTCCGCAAGGAGCGTGCCTGATTCAGGGCACTGACGGTCCTGAAGGCTGCACCATCCCGGGGCAAGCTTCAGTTTGTATGCATGCTTACCGTTGCATTTGCAGCCACTGCACCAATTCAGTGACTGCGGCATCGGTGGCCGCGCCCAAAGCGCGCACCCCCCCGGCCGCGTCCGCGCTGGCGGCGGGCTGCTGCAACTGCAGTTCCCGCTGGGCCAGCAGCTGCTCGCCACCTGCCGTGCGCTGCAGCAGGCTGGCGCGCAGACGCAGCAGACCGGCGCTTTGGTCCGCACTGCTGAAGAGCTGGCTGAACTCTTCGAGTTCGATGTGCAGCAGGCGCGGCGCGGCGTCACCCGTCGGCGGTAGGACGTACTGCCGGCCCAGGCCCTCGCGCAGGCGCTGCTGCAGGAGTTCGGCGGGCACCATGGCCCAGCGGGCCTGGCTATAGGCGCGCAGCTGCTGCGCATCGGCATACGCCAGGCGATACAGCATGGCCGGGCTGTCCAGCGCCGGACTGGCCTGCACGCGCAAGGCCAGCAGCGGCCGCGTGCCCGCCGCCGGCTGGCTTGCGGCGGCAGCGGGGCCGAAGTCGTAGCGCAGCGGCGCCGGGGCGCGTTCGGGCAGGCCGGCGCAGGCTGACAGCAGGGCCACCGAGAGCAGCAGCGTCCACCGGACAGCGCTCCGCAACGAGACAGCGGTTTGCGTCAATTCAAATCTCCTCATCGCGCACCTCGCGGCACGACAAAACCGGGCTCGCCGGGACCGGGCAGGGCCAGGGCGGGACCATAGATCAGGGCCTGGGGGTTGTCGTCCAGCGTGGCGGCGGCGCGCCCCATCTGGCGCACCGAGCGGCCGGCGTCGTCGAGCGCGCGGTTCAGGCGCGGCAGGCTGGTTTGTTGCATGGCCTGGCCTGTGCTGGCCAACGCACCCACGCCCTGCTGCAACTGGTCCAGCGTGCCGCCGGGTTGCTGCAGGCGTTGGGCCAGGCCCGCATAGTGGTCGGCCGTCCTGCGCACCTGTTCGGCGCTGGCGCCCACACTGTTCGCCGACTCGCGCATGGCCTGGAAGGAGACACGCGCCTCCTGCATGGCCGGCGGCACGGCCGCGGCCGCCTCGCCCAGGGCGTCGATGCTCTTGCGCAGGGCGCGCTGGTTCTCGGGCGCCAGCAGCTGGTTGACACGGCGCGTGGTTTCCTCCAGCTGGCCCAGCAGGCGTTCCCCTTGGCGCGACCATTGGTCGATCAGTCCCGGACGCATGGAGATGCGCGGGGCCTGACCGCCCGCCACCGCCAGCGGCTCGCGCGACTCGCCGCTGTCGTCGAGCTGCACGAAGGCGATGCCGGTCAGGCCCTGGTAACCCAGGGTCGCGTAGGTCGAACGGGTGATGGGCGCGTCGGCCGCCACTTCGATACGCACCAGCACCAGGCCCGGCGTCTGCGGATCGAAGCCGATATCTGCCACCTTGCCGATCTTGACCCCACGGAAACGCACCGAGGCCTGCGACTGCAGACCGGTGACAGCGTCGCGGGTAGACACCTCATAGATGCGCACTTCGCCCGCCTGACGCGTGAGCCAGACCGCCAGCGCTACCAGCAACGCCGTCACCAGCAGCACAAAGGCGCCGGCGGCCAGGGCATGGGCCTTGTTTTCCATAGTCCGCTTTCTACCCGCCCTGTGGCAGGTCCTGCAACAGGGTTTGCGCACGTTGCCCGCGCTCGCCCTGGAAAAATTCATGAATGAAGGGGTGCGAAAAAGCCATCACCTCCCGCGGCGTGCCGCAGACGATGACACGCTGTTCGGCCAGCACCGCCACCCGCGTGCTGAGCTCGAAGATCGTATCGAGATCGTGCGTGACCATCACCACCGTCAAGCCGAGCTCCTGGTGCAGCGAGCGCAAGAGCTCGCAGAAATCGTCGGCACTGTCGGGGTCCAGTCCGGCCGTGGGCTCGTCCAGCAGCAGCAGAGGCGGATCCATGGCCAGGGCGCGCGCCAGCGCCACGCGCTTGACCATGCCGCCCGACAGATCGGCGGGCATCTTGTGGGCGTGCACCGGGTCCAGTCCCACCATCCGCAGCTTGACCAGCGCCGCGTCGCGCACCAGGTCGGCCGGCAGGGTACGCAGTTCGCGCAAGGGAAAGGCGATGTTCTCCAGCACGCTGAAGGCCGAGAACAGCGCGCCGTGCTGGAACAGCATGCCCACGCGGCTGGCTGCACCCGGCGCGCCGAGCTCGCTGGCCGGGCGCCCCAGCACCTGGACGCGGCCCCGGGCCGGCCGCTCCAGCCCCAGCATCTGACGCAGCAACACCGTCTTGCCGCTGCCCGAGCCGCCGACGATGGACATCAGCTCGCCAGTCTCGATACGCAGGTCGAGGTTGCGATGCACCACGGCCTCGTGCCCGTCGGTGCGAAACACCGAAGACAGTCCTTCGATCTCGACCACCGCGGTATCGCTCATATCCCCACGTTCCTGAAGACCACGGCGAACAGCGCATCCACCAGGATCACCACCGTGATCGACACGACCACCGAGGCCGTGGTGCCCTGGCCCAGGCTCTCGGTATTGGGCTTGACGCGCAGGCCGAAGTGACAGCCCACCAGCGCGATGAACACGCCGAAGACCACCGATTTGCCGGTGGCCAGCGTCAGGTTGGAGGCCTGCACCGCGTCGGGCAGGGCCAGCAGGAAATAGGCCGGCGACACCCCCATGGTGAGGTCGGAGGCGATCATGCCGCCCAGCAGGGCCGCCAGCGTGGTCCAGACCGAGATCAGCGGCATGGCCACGGCCATGGCCAGCACACGCGGCAGCACCAGCCGGTAGCCGCGCGCAATGCCCAGCACACGCATCGCGTCGATCTCCTCGGTCACGCGCATGACGCCGATCTGCGCCGTGATGGTCGAACCCGAACGTCCCGCGATCAGGATGGCCGCCAGCACGGGGCCGAGCTCGCGGATCACCGAAATGCCCAGCAGGTTGACGATGTAGGGATCAGCGCCGAAGAGCTTCAACTGCTGTGCCACCAGGTAAGCCAGCACCACACCGATCAGGAAACCCACCAGCGCCGTGATGGGCAGGCCGGTGGCGCCGATGTGATACAGATGGCCCGAAAAATCGCGCCAGGGCCCGAGCCGCGGCGCGCGCAGCAATCGCAACAGGTCCAAGGCCAGTTGCCCGATCAGGCGCAACATGCTCTGCAGGTGGCTCAACACCAGCAGCACCTGACGGCCCAGGCGCTCCCAGAGATAGAACGGGCCATGGTGTTCGGGTGACGGCAGGGCGACGGTGTAACGCGCCACGCGTTCGAGCACGGCACGCTGGGCCGGCAGGGTTTCCAGCCGTGCCGGCCAGCGCCGGCCCCAGCTGTTCCACAGCAGCTGGGCACCGGTGTGGTCGAGGCGCTGGATCTGGCGCAGGTCCCAGGACTCATCCCCCTGCCGCAGGCCTGGCAGTTCGCGCTGCAGCGTTGCCCAGGTCCGTGGCTCGGCCAGCCGGGCCGCCGTCCATTGCCCCTGCAATGCAACGGCCATCCCCTGCTCCAGGGAATGCCGGCTTAGACTGGGCGTGGTGTCGGCCATGACAGCGTGTTGTGGGTGTTTTGAGGCTGAGCCGCTATGGTAAGCCAGCCCTGCCGTGGCCAGTGCCGATTTCGCCGCCACAATAGCGGCCTGACATGCACGCCACAGGAGAGCCCATGAGCGCCACCCCCGCCACTGACGAACTGCTGATCGAGCAGCGCGGCCCTGTGCTGTGGCTCACCATCGACCGCGAGGCACGGCGCAATGCCGTCAGCCACGGCGTGCTGGCCGCCATGGCCCGCACTATCGATGCGGCCCAGCAACAGCGCGATGTCCGCGCCATCGTCGTCACCGGCGCCGGCAGCAAGGCCTTCTGCGCCGGCGCCGACCTGCAGGCCGACCAGGCCTTCACCACCGACTACTCCGAGCCGCACGGCCATGTGGCGCGCGTGCTGCGCGCGGCCAAGTCCAGCACGGTGCCGCTGATCGCCCGCGTCAACGGCGCCTGCATGGCCGGCGGCATGGGCCTGCTGGCCATGTGCGACCTGGCGGTGGCCGCCCGCCATGCCACCTTCGGCCTGCCCGAGGTGAAAGTCGGTGTGTTCCCGGCCCAGGTGCTCAGCGTGCTGCAGCACCAGATCCCGCGCCGCAAGCTGGCCGAGCTGTGCCTGACCGGCGAGCCGTTGACCTCGGCCGAGGCGTTGGAGTTCGGTCTGGTGAACTATGTGGACGATGACCTGGACGGCAAACTGCAGTGGCTGCTGGAACGCCTGCTCGACAAGTCGCCCGCGGCCATCCGCCGCGGCCTCTACACCATGAAGAAGATCGAGGCCATGGCCTTCGAGGAAGCCATGTCCTTCACCGAAAGCCAGATCGCGCTTTTCACGCTGACGGAAGACGCCAAAGAAGGCCAGGCCGCCTTCAAGGAAAAGCGCAAGCCGGTCTGGCCCGGGCGCTGAGCCCAACGGCCCGCGACCAGGCCCGTAGTTGATGCACATCAAGAAACGCCCCGGCGCCGGGCGTAGCATGCGCTGACCATTCCATCACAGGAGGAGACCGCCATGGCATCGAATGAGGCTGTTACAGCGACCCGGGCTCCGGCCCGCGAATCGGTCAACGTGGCGGGGCTGCTGGCCGCCCTGGCCGGCCTGATCATCGTCATGCTTCTGCCCAAACCGGCGGCACTGCCGGTGGCTGGCCAGATCATGCTGGGCCTGCTGCTGTTCTCCGTCATCTTATGGGTGACCGAAGCGGTGGACTACGCCATCAGCGCCGTGCTCATCACCGCCCTCATGGCCTTCATGCTCGGTATGGCGCCTAATGCCGCCAAGCCCGATACCGACCTGGGGACGAGCGCCGCGCTCACACTGGCCCTGGGCGGCTTCGCCAACACGGCCCTGGCCCTGGTGGCCGCGGCCTGCTTCCTCTCGGCGGCCATGACCATCACCGGCCTGGACAAGCGCATCGCCCTCTTCATCCTCTCCAAGGTCGGCGCGCGGACCAACCGCGTGCTGATCGGCGCCATCCTGGTAGGCATCGTGCTGTCCTTCCTGGTGCCCTCGACCACGGCGCGCGTGGCCTGCCTGGTGCCCATCATCATGGGCATCATCCTGGCCTTCGGCGTGGACCAGCGCTCGCGTTTCGCCGGCATGCTGATGATCGCCACCGCCCAGTCCGCCTCGATCTGGAACGTGGGCGTGAAGACCGCGGCCGCGCAGAACATGGTGGCCATCGGCTTCATCGAGAAGGCGTACGGCCAGACCATCACCTGGAGCGACTGGCTGATCGCCGCGGCGCCCTGGTCCATCCTGATGTCCATCGCGCTGTACTTCGTGATGATCAAGATGATGCCGCCCGAGACGAAAGAGATCGCCGGCGGCAAGGAAACCATCCGCGTAGCCCTGCATGCCCTCGGCCCCATGAGCTGGGCCGAGAAGAAGCTGCTGTTCATCACCCTGACCCTGCTGGCCTTCTGGGCCACCGAAAAGGTGTTGCACCCCTTCGACACCTCGTCCACCACCATCGCCGCCATCGCGCTCATGTTCACACCGGGCATCGGCGTCATGGGCTGGAAGCAGGCGCAGTCGCGTATCCCGTGGGGCACCATCGTGCTCTTCGGCACCGGCATCAGCCTGGGCACGGCCTTGCTGCAGACCAAGGCCGCGGCCTGGCTGGCCAACATCATCGTCGCCAACCTCGGCCTGGCCGGCGCCTCGGCCTTCATGATCCTGGCCCTGCTCTCGCTCTTCCTGATCGTGGTGCACCTGGGTTTTGCCAGCGCCACCGCCCTGGCCTCGGCCATGATCCCCATCATGATCAGCGTGCTGCAGCAGATCGCCGGCGGCCCCGATGCCGCGCCCATGAACCTGGTGGGCATGACCATGCTGCTGCAGTTCGTGGTGAGCTTCGGCTTCATCCTGCCGGTCAATGCGCCGCAGAACATGGTGGCCTACGGCACCGACACCTTTGCCGTGAAAGACTTCGTGCGCACGGGCCTCGTGCTCACGGTCATCGGGTTTGCGCTGGTGCTGTTGCTGGGGGCGACCTACTGGCAGTGGATGGGCTACCTTGGCAAGTAAGGTTCAACGCCAGACCTGCCCCAGTGCCGCCCAAGCACTCGCCACCACCGGCTCGCCGCGCCGCGCGCGCAGGCTGACAAAACACAGCTGACACTCCAGGCTCACGCGGTCCGCCACCACCAGGCCGCGCGCCTGCGCCTCGGTGATGGCAATCGACTCGCGCACCAGGCTCAGGCCCACGCCCGAGCGCACCAGGTCCAGCATCGAGGCTTCCTGGTCGACCAGGGCCACTTGGCGCGGGCTGACGCCCAGCGGGCCGAAGACGCCAGCCAAGAGGCGGTGGTGGGCCGAGGCCGGCGGTGTGGCGATCCAGGGCAAGGCAGCCAGGGCTTTCCAGTCGCGGCCCAGCACCTGCTCACCCCAGCCGGCCGGGGCCAGCACGCGGTAACTGAAGTGCGAAAGCACCCGCACCTCGTACGGCCCGGCCTCCTGCGTCTCGCCCGGCAGACCCAGATAGAAGCCGACATCCAGTTCACCACGGCCGATCTGCGCCAGCACCTCGCCGCTCATGCCCTGGCGCAGTTCGGTCTCGATCTGCGGGGCGGTTTCCACCAGTTCCTTGAGGAAGGCGCCCAGGCGGATGAACTCGGGGTCCAGGATGGTGCCGATGCGCAACCTGCCGCGCACCGTGCTGTGCAGGCTCAGGGCCGCCTGGCCGAAATCAGCCAACGCGGCCAGGGCCTTCTCGGCCTGCGGCAACAAGGCCGCGCCATCGGGCGTGAGCGCCAGACCGTGCGGGGTGCGCGTGAACAATGTGAGCCCCGTGCTTTCAGCCAGCGCCTTGAGCTGCAGGCTCACGGCGGGCTGGCTCAGGTGCAGGCGAGTGGCCGCACGCGACACATTGCCTTCGCGCGCCACGGCCACGAAGGCGCGCAGGGTTTGGGGATCAGCGGGCGCAGTCATATTTGAAAAATTTATACCACCATTTTGTGCAAGTCATTGGAAAAACCCCTGAATTTCCCCGACACTTCGCCATCCACGTGGAGACTTCATCATGAGCATTACAAATATTGATCATCACATCGGCGGCAAGGTCGTCGCCAGCACCTCCGGCCGCGCGCAGGACGTCTACAACCCGGCCACCGGCGCCGTCAGCGGTCGCACGGCTCTGGCCAGCGCGGCCGAAGTCGACAAGGCCGTGGCCGCCGCGCAAGCGGCCTTCCCCGCCTGGGCCGAGACCTCGCCGCTGCGCCGCGCGCGCATCCTGTTCAAGTTCCTGGAACTGATGAACCACCACCGCGACGACCTGGCGCGGCTGATCACCGCCGAACACGGCAAGGTGTTCACCGACGCCCAGGGCGAGGTGACGCGCGGCATCGAGATCCTGGAATTCGCCACCGGCATTCCGCAGCTGCTCAAGGGTGATTTCACCGAGCAGGTCTCCACCGGCATGGACAACTGGACGCTGCGCCAGCCCCTGGGCGTGGTGGCGGGCATCACGCCCTTCAACTTCCCCGTGATGGTGCCGATGTGGATGTTCCCGGTGGCGATTGCCGCGGGCAACACCTTCATCCTCAAGCCCAGCCCCATCGACCCCTCGCCCTCGCTCTTCATGGCCGATCTGCTGAAGAAGGCCGGCCTGCCCGACGGCGTGTTCAACGTGGTGCAGGGTGACAAGGAGGCCGTGGATGCGCTGCTGGCCCACCATGACGTGAAGGCCGTCAGTTTCGTGGGCTCCACGCCCATCGCCAACTACATCTACGAAACCGGCGCGCGCAACGGCAAGCGTGTGCAGGCCCTGGGCGGCGCCAAGAACCACATGGTGGTCATGCCCGACGCCGATCTGGACCAGGCCGTGGACGGCCTGATCGGCGCCGCCTACGGTTCGGCTGGCGAGCGCTGCATGGCCATTTCGGTGGCGGTGCTGGTGGGCGATGTGGCCGACAAGATCATGCCCAAGCTCATCGAGCGGACCAAGGCGCTGAAGATCAAGAACGGCATGGAGCTGGACGCCGAGATGGGCCCCATCGTCACCGACATCGCGCACAACCGCATCACCGGCTACATCGAGCACGGCGCCAGGGAAGGCGCCAAGCTGCTGGTCGATGGCCGCGGCTTCAAGGGCAAGGCCGCCGGCCCCGGCTGCGACAACGGTTTCTGGCTGGGTGGCACGCTGTTCGACCACGTCACGCCCGAGATGAAGATCTACAAGGAAGAGATTTTCGGCCCCGTGCTGTCCTGCGTGCGTGTGCCGGACTTCGCCACCGCCGTGAAGCTCATCAACGATCATGAGTTCGGCAACGGCGTCTCCTGCTACACACGCGACGGCCACGTGGCGCGCGAGTTCTCGCACCGCATCCAGGTCGGCATGGTCGGCATCAACGTGCCGATCCCCGTGCCCATGGCCTGGCACGGCTTTGGCGGCTGGAAGCGCTCGCTCTTCGGCGACATGCATGCCTATGGCGAAGAAGGCGTGCGCTTCTACACCAAGCAGAAGTCGGTGATGCAACGCTGGCCGGAGAGTATTGGAAAAGGCGCCGAGTTCGCAATGCCAACCAGCAAGTGACGCTACTTTGGCCCTCGCACGCTCATCAGGCGCGGTGCGCGAGGGCTCAGAGGCGCTGCGCTTTGCCACATCGCCCCCGCGCACCGTGCCCGACGAGCTGAGGCACTTGCGGGCCAGCGACAACCCTCTCGCGTTCACACGCTGCTTGCACGGGGAGGCGGGGCGGGCGATGTGGTAAAGCGCAGCGCCTCTGAGCCCGCCCCGCCTCCCCGTGCAAGCAGCCCTCGCCAACGCCAACCCAGCGGAGTCCACACCATGAACGACTTGACCTTCGACTACATCATCATCGGCGCCGGCACCGCCGGCTGCCTGCTGGCCAACCGGCTCAGCACGGACGCAAGCAAGCGCGTGCTGCTGATCGAGGCAGGGCGCCGCGACGACTACCATTGGATCCACATCCCGGTGGGTTACCTCCACTGCATCGGCAATCCGCGCACCGACTGGCTCTACAACACCGAGCCCGCCGACGGGCTCAACGGCCGCAGCCTGCGTTACCCGCGCGGCAAGACCCTGGGCGGCTGCTCCAGCATCAACGGCATGATTTATATGCGCGGCCAGGCGCGTGATTACGACGGCTGGGCCGAGGCAACATCGGACCCCGCTTGGCGCTGGGACGCCAGCCTGCCCTTTTTCAAGCAGCACGAGAACCACTGGCGCCTGGACGGCGAAGCGCCCAATGCGAGTGCCGCTTTCAAGGCCACGCACGGCCATGGCGGCGAGTGGCGGGTCGAGAAGCAGCGCCTGCGCTGGGAC
>Ga0187844_10002332_pt1 | contig 13486 bp, 14 predicted proteins | sample SpaLakP09_SKY_50_FD_134517 | JGI IMG/M metagenome (GOLD analysis project Ga0187844, IMG submission 134517) | Oligotrophic lake water microbial communities from Sparkling Lake, Wisconsin, USA - SP09_SKY_50 | ecosystem: Environmental > Aquatic > Freshwater > Lake | place: USA: Sparkling Lake...
GAATGGCGAGCCCGGTGCTTTAGAGCGGTAACGCAGACCATCTGCTTCGATGGTCGTTTTAGTACTGTCTTTGGCCACGCTGGTCCCGATAGTGAATGAGTGAGAGCTCGCCTGTGCGCGCAACCCCGATTTTCCTCGATCCGGGCGGCGCCAATTGGCCAGTTCTGCTATTTTCGCTCATCTTGGGCCTGCTTCGTCTTGGGTAATGCCCTGCGTTGCTGTCGAGCTTGGTTCCGGCAGACTTGCCGGATGGGAAAAACGAGCTTTGGCGAGAGGCCTGCGCTATGACGGCTTCGGGCCTGATGATGAGCGAACTGCGGCAGGCGCACGCCCGCATGCAGACCGATCTACCCACGGTGCTGGACGATTTTCGCCGCCAGGTCGCCCGCGCCCTTCATGTGCGCTTCGGCTGTTCGCTGGCCACACTTTGGTGTCTTGAGGGCGAGCCGGGGGATCGGCGCATGCTTTGCGTGACTTCGCTGAGCGACCGGCCGGACGAAAACCTGGCCGGCACGGTGTTGTATGAACGCGAACTGGGCGAGTATTTCGCAGCCCTGCTGCGCGAAGGCATCTTCAACAGCCCCGACGCCCTGGCCGACGAGCGCCTGGCCGGCCTGCGCGAGGGCTATCTGCGGCCCAATGCCGTGGGTGCCCTGCTGGACGCCACGGCCCGCATCAACGGCCAGCCGATCGGTGTCGTCTGCATCGAGCAGCGCGGCAATACCCGGGCTTGGTCGAAGGCTGACGAGATGGATCTGCGCCGCGCCGTGCGCCAGATCAGCCTGAGCCTGAGCCGCATCGGAGAGTTGCTGAACTACAGCTTTCAGCGCCCCTGAAAGCGCGGCGGACGCTTTTCGCCCCAGGCGGCCACGCCCTCGGCCAGGTCTTGCGAGGCGTTGGCCCGGGCCAAGTCGGCTTGCAGCGCCGCCACGTCGAGTGCACCGCGGGCGATCGCGTTCAGGTGCTTCTTCATGCCGAGCAGGGCCAGTGGCGCCAGCGCCTGCAGTTGCGTGAGCAGAGTCTCGACAGCGACGTCTAGCGCGGCCGGGTCGGGCAGCAATTGATCGAGAAAGCCGCTGTCGCGCATTGCCTGGGCATTCAGCGTCTCACCGGCCAGCAGCACCCGCTTGGCCCAGCCCAGGCCCAGGCGGCTTACATAGCGCTCCATGCCGCCGCGGTAGAAATGCAGGCCCAGCCGGGTCGCGGGCACGAACATTTCACAGCCCGCCACGCCCAGGCGGAAGTCGCAGGCCAGGGCCAGGTCGGTGGCGCCGCCATAGACGCCACTATGGATAGCGGCCACGGTGATCGGCCGCGCGGCCTCCCAATCGTCGGCCAACTGTTCGAACAGCGCCCCGGCGTCGATGCCGGGCACGGCGCCGATATTGAATCCGCTGCAGAAATGCTTGCCTTCGGCGGCCAGCAGCAGAACCCGCACGCCGTCATTGGCGTTGACCTGGGCGAGCTGATCGCGCAGGGTCTGCAGATCGGCCACTTCCAGCCGGTTGGCCAGGCGAGGGCGGCGCAGGGTGATGCGGGCGAGGGCGCCGTCGATCTGGAGCAGGGGAGCAAGTCCGGTCATGTTGTCAGTCTAGCCTCCTGTTTGAAACATTCTCGACCGACTGGTCGGACGAATATTGCGGCGTTTGTCAATGCGGCCCAGCACCTAGGGAAATCCTTAGTCTTTTGAGTAGAGTGGGCCGCAGACATCGAGGTTCTTTCCATGGATTTCTCAATCGCAAGCATCCTGCTACTGGATGGCATCACCAACGGGGCCATCTACGCGCTGCTGGGCCTGGCCACGGTGCTGGTGTTCACCGTCACCCGGGTGATCTTCATTCCGCAGGGCGAGTTCGTCGCCTTTGGCGCGCTGACCTTGGCCGGCCTGCAACTGGGGCAGACGCCGGGCACCATTGCCTTTTTGTTGGTGATGGCCGGGCTGGTGGCAATGCTGGACCTGGTGGCCGGCCTGCGCGATGGCAAGCCCGCGGCCAAGGTGGCGCTCGCTGTGTTGCGCGCCGCGGTGCTGCCGGTGCTTATCGGCCTGGTCGCGCTGTGGGCCGCGCCGCTCAAGCTGCCGCTGGTGGCCCAGGTGCTGCTGACCCTGGCGGTGGTGACGGCGATGGGCCCGCTGGTCTACCGACTGGCCTACCAGTCGCTGGCCGATGCCTCGGTGCTGGTGCTGCTGATCGTGTCGGTGGGCGTGCATTTCGCGCTGACCGGCCTGGGCCTGGTGTTCTTCGGCGCCGAAGGCTCGCGCAATCCGAGCTTCTGGGATGCCAGCTTCACCGTCGGCCCGCTGCTCTTCTCGGGCCAGACCCTGATCATGCTGATGGCCTCGGCGGCGCTGATCGTCGGCCTGTGGCTGTTCTTCGAGCGCAGCCTCTACGGCAAGGCCCTGCGCGCCACGGCGGTGAACCGGCTGGGCGCGCGGCTGATGGGCATCTCCAGCACGGCGGCGGGGCGGCTTTCGTTCACGATGGCGGCCTTTATCGGCGCGCTGTCCGGCATCCTGATCAGCCCGACGACGACCATCGTCTACGACAGCGGCTTCCTGATCGGCCTGAAGGGCTTCGTCGCCGCCGTCTTCGCGGGCCTGGCCAGCTACCCCGGCGCGGCTTTGGGCGCGCTGCTTGTGGGCGTGCTGGAGTCCTTCAGCTCCTTCTGGGCCAGTGCCTTTAAGGAGGTGATCGTGTTCGCCGCCATCCTGCCGGTGCTCTTGTGGCGCTCGCTGCGCGACCCCCATTCAGAAGATCACTGAGATGAGAAAAATTCTTCCCCTGCTGGGTCTGGCCCTGCTTTTCGCCTTGCCGCTGCTGCCGGTGCCGGAGTTCTGGATCACGCAGCTGAACTACATCGGCATGTTCGCCCTGGTGTCGCTGGGCCTGGTGCTGCTGACCGGTGTTGGCGGGCTGACCTCCTTCGGCCAGGCAGCCTTTGTCGGCCTGGGCGCCTACACGACGGCGCTTCTGAGCACGCGCTACGGGCTCTCGCCCTGGCTGGGCCTGTTTGCCGGGCTGCTGATCACCCTCGTCGTCGCCCTGGTGCTGGCCTGGCTGACCCTGCGCATGTCGGGCCACTACCTGCCGCTGGCCACCATCGCCTGGGCGCTGGCGCTGTACTACTCGATGGGCAATATGGAGTTCCTCGGCAAGTACGACGGCATCTCCGGCGTGCCGCCGTTGGAGCTGTTCGGCTTCAGCCTGCAGAGCGGGCGGGCGATTTACCCGCTGATCTGGCTGATCGCCGTCCTGGCCGCTTTCGGCGTGCGCAATCTGCTCGACTCGCGACCTGGCCGCGCCATCCGCGCGCTCAACGGCGCGACGACGATGGCCGAGGCCATGGGCGTCTCAACCTTCCGCTACAAGGTCATCATCTTCGTGCTCGCGGCCCTGCTGGCCTCGGTCTCGGGCTGGCTGTTCGCGCACTTCCAGCGCACGGTCAACCCCAGCCCCTTCGCGCTGAAGATGGGCATCGAATACCTGTTCATGGCGGTGGTCGGCGGCGTTGGTACCGTCTGGGGCGCCTTCGTCGGCGCGGGTGTGTTCAAGATCATCGAGGACGAACTGAAGGAGTTGCTGCCGGCGCTCCTGGGCAGCAATGGCAACTTCGAGATCATCGTGCTGGGCATTGTGCTGGTGCTGATCATCAAGTACGCGCCCAAAGGCCTGTGGCCTTATGTAGTGAGCGCTGGTGCGCGCTGGTGGCCGGCCGCGCCGCGTGCGCGCGACTGGGCAGACGCCGCGCCGCTGGCCGCACGTGACAAGCCGCAGGCCGGTGAGCTGCTGCTGGACGTGGACCAGGTGCGCAAGCAGTTCGGCGGGCTTGTGGCCGTCAACGATGTGTCCTTCCAGATCCGTGCGCGGGAGATCGTCGGCCTGATCGGTCCCAATGGCGCGGGCAAGTCGACCACCTTCAATCTTGTCACCGGGGTGCTGGGACTGACCAGCGGCAAGGTCAGCTTCCGCGGCCAGTCAGTGGGCGGCCTGAGTTCGCGCGAGATCGCCCGGCGCGGCATGTCGCGCACCTTCCAGCACGTCAAGATGATTGCCGACATGACGGTGCTGGAGAACGTGGCGCTGGGGGGCTATCTGCGCTCGGGCAGCGGCACGGCGCGGGCGATGCTGCGCCTGGATCGCGAGGAAGAAAAACGCCTATTCAAGGAAGCCGAGGCGCAGCTGCAACGCATCGGCATGGTTGCGCAGATGCATGAGCTGGCCGGCAATCTGGCCCTGGGCCCGCAGCGCCTGATGGAGATCGCCCGTGCCCTGTGCACCGACCCGGCCCTGCTGCTCCTGGACGAGCCGGCCGCCGGCCTGCGTCTGAAGGAAAAGCAGGCGCTGGCCGAGGTGTTGCGTCAGCTGAAGCGCGAGGGCATGAGCATCCTGCTGGTCGAGCACGACATGGAATTCGTGATGGGCCTGACCGATCGCATCGTGGTGATGGAGTTCGGCACCAAGCTGATCGAGGGCACGCCGGACGTGGTGCAAGCCAGCCCCGAAGTGATGGCCGCCTATCTCGGCACGGAGCATTGAATGAGTGACCTTCTGCAAGTCAACAATCTGCACGCCGGCTATGGCCGGGCCGAGGTGCTGACCGGCCTGAACCTGCGTCTGCCGCAGGGCTCGGTGGTCACCGTCATCGGCCCCAATGGTGCTGGCAAGAGCACGACCCTGAACGCCTTGATGGGCGTGCTGCCATCCAAGGGGCAGGTGGTGTTCGATGGCGAAGACATCTCCACCTTGAGCCTGGAGGAGCGGGTGATGAAGGGCATGGCCCTGGTGCCCGAGAAGCGCGAACTGTTCACGACCATGAGCGTCGAGGACAACCTGGTGCTGGGGGGGTTCCGCCCAATGAAGCTGGGCCAGCGTGACTGGCGCGAGGGTCTGGAGAAGGTCTACACGCTGTTCCCGCGGCTGAAGGAGCGGCGCGAGCAATTCGCAGGCACGCTCTCAGGCGGCGAGCGCCAGATGCTGGCGGTGGGCAGGGCGCTGATGGCGCAGCCTAAGGTCTTGATGCTGGATGAACCCAGCCTGGGCCTGGCGCCGCTGGTCAACAAGGAGATCTTCCGCACCGTGGCCCGGCTGCGCGACAGCGGGGTGTCCATCCTGCTGATCGAGCAGAACGCCCGCGCCGCGCTGGAAGTGGCCGACTACGGCTATGTGCTGGAAACGGGAGAGATCGGACTCGAGGGTCCCGCCGCCGAGCTGGCGAGGGACCCTCGAGTGATCGAAACCTACCTGGGATCAGGCAGGAAAGCGAGCTGATTACTCTTCTTTGCCGCCGAAGATGCCGAGCAGTGCCAGCAGTGACTGGAACACGTTGTAGATGCTCGGGTACACGCCCAGGGTGGCGGTGATGTAGTTCGTTTCCAGGCCGTCCTGCACACGCTTCAGGTCGTGCAGGATGAAGGCCGAGAAGATGCCGATGGACAGCACCATCAGGGTGATCATCAGCGCGCTGGACTGCAGGAAGATGTTGGCGATGCCAGCCACCAGCAGCATGATCGCGCCGATGAACAGCCATTTGCCCATCGCGCTCAGGTCACGCTTGATGACGCTGGACAGCGAGGCCATGCCCAGGAAGATCGCGCCGGTGCCGGCGAAGGCCGTCATGATCAGGCTGGCGCCGTTGCTCATGCCCAGCACCATGCCGAGCATGCGCGAGAGCATCACGCCCATGAAGAAGGTGAAGCCGAGCAGCAGCGGCACGCCGGCGGCCGAGTTCTTGGTCTTCTCGATCGCGAACATGAAGCCGAAGGCGCCCGCCATGAAGACGATCAGGCCGACCATTGGCGACATCGCGCGGGTGATGCCCGTGGCCACGCCGAGCCAGGCGCCCAGCACCGTCGGCACCATCGACAGGGCTAGCAGCCAGTAGGTGTTGCGCAGCGTGCGGTTGCGTTCGGCGGCGCTGGTCGGCGCGTAGCCATATTGGTAGGTTTCAACGTTCGGGGTGTTCATGCGTACTCCTTGCTGTTGCTATCTTGAATGAGCGCACGGCGCTTGCCGCGTGCACGGATGTTGAGCGCTTCGACGCCCAGCGAGAAAGCCATGGCTGCGTAGATATAACCCTTGGGCACGTGGGCATCGAAGGCTTCGGCGGTGAGCGCCATGCCTACCATCACCAGGAAGGCCAGGGCCAGCACCTTGACGGAGGGATGCTTGTCGACGAAGTCGCCAATCGGCTTGGCCGCGAACAGCATCACGGCGACCGAGGTGACCACGGCGGCCACCATTACGCCGATCTGGTCGACCATGCCGACGGCGGTGATCACCGAGTCGAGCGAGAAAACGATGTCGATGACGGCGATCTGGCCGATCACGCTGACCATGGCCTTGCGGCCAGCGGCCTTCATGGCCACCGGGTCGCTGGGTGGCGGGCCGTCCTGCTCGCGCGCCTCGACCTCGACGAAGATTTCGTGCGAGGCCTTGTAGAGCAGGAACAGGCCGCCCAGCAGCAGCACCAGGTCACGGCCGCTGAAGCCGTTGCCCATTACGGTGAACAGATCGTTGGTCAGGCTCATCACCCAGCTGAGCGAGAACAGCAACAGCAGGCGAGACACCATCGCAAAGCCCAGGCCCAGGCGCCGCGCGAAGTCGCGCTGCTCGGGCGGCAGGCGCCCCACCAGGATGGAGATGAAGATGATGTTGTCGACGCCCAGGACGATTTCCAGGGCGGTGAGCATCGCAAAAGCGATCCATATATTGGGGTCGAATAGGAATTCCATAGCTGGCGAATGTAGTCGCCTAGATACTTCGCGTAAAGTCGTTGTTTCGGAATTCTGACTTCTGATAAACGGAAGCGTTGATGAACTTCAAGCACCTCTACTACTTCTGGGCCACCGCCAAGGCCGGAGGCATCATGCGCGCCGGCGAGCAATTGCACACCACGCCGCAGACGCTGTCTACCCAGATCAAGCTGCTGGAGGACCGGCTGGGTTGCGCGCTGTTCAAGAAGGCCGGGCGCCGGCTGGAGCTGACCGACGATGGCCGGGTGGCTCTGGGCTATGCCGAGCAGATCTTCGCGCTCAGCGCCGAGCTGGAAGCCGCGATTGGCAAGGCGCGCAGCGGCCCGGCCGTGCTGGACTTCCGCGTTGGCATTGCCGACCAGGTGCCCAAGTCGATCGCTTACCGCCTACTGGAGCCGGCAATGGACGGCCCCGAGCCGGTGCGCCTGATCTGCCATGAAGGCAAGCTGCAGGACCTGCTGGCCCAGCTCTCGGTGCACCGCCTGGACCTGGTGATCGCCGACGAGGCGATGGGCAAGCAGCTGAGCGTCAAGGCCTTCAGCCATGCGCTGGGCACGACGGCGATGAGCTTCTTTGCCTCGCCCGGGCTGAAGCTGAAGGGCGAGTTCCCGCAATGCCTGGATGGCGCGCCGATGCTGATCCAGGGTGCCGCCTCGGCGATGCGCCACCGCCTGGACATCTGGCTGGCCGAGCAGGCCTTGCGGCCGCGCCTGATCGGCGAGTTCGACGATGCGGCGCTACTGAAGGCCTTCGGCGGCGAGGGCCGCGGCGTCTTCATGTCGCCGACGGTGCTGGAGGCCGAGACCTGCGAGCAGTACGGCGTCCGGGTGCTGGGCCGCACGACCGAGCTGGTTGAGGAGTTCTTCGCCATCTCGGTCGAGCGCCGCATCACCCACCCCTGCGTGGTGGCGATCACTGCCGCGGCGCGGGAGCAGTTCCTGGCTCCGGGCTGAAGTTGTCGCAGGCCGTGAATTAGTTCACGGCCTGCCACCCCGAATCCCGGGGGGAAGCCTGCTGTGTGCGGGGTGGCTGCGGCGGCTACAGTGGCTTTACCGCGCCGTCGTTCGGCGTCCCTTCGCAAAGGTTGATTCATGAAAATCGTTCTCGTTGCTGTGACCCTGGCCTCGTTGACTGCTGCATCCTGGGCCGCCAGCGATGCCCCCAATGCCGCAGCCGCGACCCTGCGCGCCGAGTGTGCCGCCCAGCACAGCGCCAAGCTCGATGGCTCGGCGCCGGCCGCCAACGAGTACCGATTTGTCTACGCCCAGGGCCAGTACAAGGGCGAGGCCCAGGCCGGCAAGACGCTGGCTTGCACCGAGTCGCAGTACGTCGCCTACCTCGACAAAGCAGATCCGAGCCTGGTGATGTCGGCCTACCCGACTGCTGCCGGCCGCCCGACGGCCAAGTCCGTCAAGAAGTAAGGGCTTCGAGGCGCTGGCGCAAGGCCATCGCCGCCGCGGGCGCCCGCTCCTTGGCGCCGCTGATGAAGAACATGAACACGTCGCGTGGCAGCATTGCCGCCGACGTGTTTTTTTGTATCTTGGGCAGGCCTGTAGGCTCCAGCCCCACACGCCAGACTTCGCCGCAGGCGGCCAGCTGGTCCAGCACCGGCGGCGGGCAGCCTTCGGGCAGCTCGCTCCGCGTGCGCATCATCCGCGTGTAGACGAAGTCGCCGGTGAGGTCGGGGATGGGCGGGTAGTCGTCCGAATCGGTGAACACGGTGGCCGCGCGGTAGCGACGTGCCAGCGACAGGTAGTCGGCGCTGCGGAAGCTCTCGTGCCGCACGTCCAGCACGTGGCGCAGCGCCACCCCATCGACCTGGCTCGGCAGCAGTTGCAGAAAGGCCTCGAAGTCGACCGGATCAAAGCGCTTGCTCGGCGCGAACTGCCAGACGATGGGCCCGAGCTTGTGGGCAAGCTCGGCAATGCCGCTGGCGATGAAGCGCTGCACCGACTCGCCCGCCTCGGCCAGAACGCGCCGGTTGGTGGCAAAGCGCGATGCCTTCAGCGAGAACATGAAGTCCTCCGGCGTCTCGTCCCGCCACTTGGCAAAGGTGGCCGGCTTCATCGAGCTGTAGTAAGTGCCATTGACCTCGATCGCCGTCAGCTGGCGGCTGGCGTATCCCAGCTCGCGGCCCTGCGCCCAGCCTGGCGGGTAGAAGTTGTTGCGCCAGGGCTCGAAGGTCCAGCCTCCGATGCCGACTCTGATGCGTGTATTCATGGCGGCGCCCTTTTTCTCCATCGCAGGGCCAGCAGGCCGAACAGTCCCTCGAAAGCCAGGGCTAGGGCGGCCGAGGGCAGGGCGCCGGCCAGCAGCAGTTGCTTGTCGTTCAAGGCCAGGCCGGTGACGATGCGCTCGCCATAACCACCGGCGCCGATGAAGGCGGCGATCGTTGCCGTGCCGACCGCGATGCTGGTGGCCGTGCGCACGCCAGCCACGATGGTCGGCAGCGCCAGCGGCAGCTCTATGAAACGTAGGCGCTGCACAGCACTCAAGCCCAGCGCGGTTCCGGCCTGCTTCAGCCCGGCAGGCACTTCGGCCAGTCCGGTACAGGTATTGCGCATGATGGGCAGCAGGGCATAGAGCGTCAGCGCCAGCAGGGCGGGCAGTGCGCCGATGCGGTCGGTCAGCGAGATCAGCGCTGCCAGCAGGGCCAGCGAGGGCACCGTCTGCAGCAGTCCGCTGGCGCCCAGCACCAGCGCGCGCGGCCCGGCGTGCGGCGCCACCGCCACCGCCAGCGGCACGCCGATCAGCACCGCCAGTCCCACGGCCGCCAGCACCAGGCTCAGATGCTGCCAGCTCAGCCGCGCCAGGTCGGGCCCGAAGAGCTTGGCCATGAAGCCCTGGCCGCTACCGACCCGTCCGGTGAGCCGCTCGGTGGCAATCACCTCAAAGCTCTTGCCTTGCAGCTCCGCCTTTGCGTTCATCGCGATCATCGCCTCCTCGTCGATGCTGCCGGCCAGGCCTTGCAGGGCTTGCCACGCCGCCGGAAAGCGCTGCGGTACATCGAGCCGGTACAGCACGACCGCGTCATAACGCGGGAAGTACGCGCCATCGTCGGCCAGCACCTTCAGCCCGAGATGGGCAATCTTGGCATCGGTCGTGTAGATGTCGATCACATCGACCTGGGCCGCGGCCACGGCGTCGTAGGCCAGGCCGTGGTCGAGGCCGGTGGGTTTGTGAGCCAGGCCGTAGCGCCGGGCCAGGCCGCCCCAGCCGTCAGCGCGGCCGATGAATTCATTGCTCAGGCCGAGGCGCAATGTGGGGTGGCGGGTCAGATCCGACAGCGTGGCGATACCGAGCTTGGCCGCCACGTCGGCACGCATCGCCAGCGCATAGCCGTCGTTGAAGCCGAAGCCGATGTCAACGCCCAGGCCCAGGGGCTGCAGCTTGCCCTGCATTTCCTGCAGGGTGGAGGGTTTGCCCGTGTTCTTCAGGATTTCCTGGTCGATCGTGCCCATGTACTCGGGGTAGAGATCGATGCTGCCCGCGCGCAGGGCGGCGTAGACGATGGCAGTGTTGCCCAGGCCGGCCTTGAGCTCGACGGCGGCATAGGGCTTGGCGCTTTGTGCCAGCAGCTGCGCCAGGATGTAGGACTCGGTGAAACGCTTGGAGCCGATCTGCAAGGGCTGCTGGGCCCAGCCGAGCGTCGTGAAGAACAGGAGGAGGAAGGCGAGCAAGGTGGGGCGGCGAACGGTCATGGGGCCAGCATCGACGATGCGCCGAACCCGGTCAAGCCGGCTCGCGTGGCGGCAGGAAGCAGCCGAGCGGCACTGGCTGCAGCGGCTCGCGCACGCCCTGCTGTGCTGGCCAGCCGAGCAGCTCCTGCGTGATCGGTCCGCAGATGCGGCCCTGGCAGGCACCCATGCCGCAGCGGGTCTGCAGCTTGGCGCTGCGCCAGTCTGCTTGAGTCTTCAGTTCGGCGAGGGTGACGTTCTCGCAACGGCAAATGGTGGTCTTGGCATCGGCCAGCTGCAGCAGCGCAGGACGGGGCGCGAAGCTGGCGGCTAGTCGGCCGGCGAAGGCCTGTGCGCGCACATGGGCACGGCGCAAGCGTGCGTCGTCCTGGCCTAGCATCTGCAAGGCGGCCAGTTCGCCCTCGATCAGCGCCTTGTCGACGCCGCCGATGCCGGTGCATTCGCCGGCTGCGTAGACGTCTTTCAGCGATGTCTGCAGCGCGCCGTCCACGGCGATGGCGCCGGCGCTGATGCGGCAGCCTAGCAACTCGGCCAGCGCGGTGTTGGGCAGCAGGCCGAAGCCGATGCCCAGTGCCTCGCAGCTCACATGGCTGCCGTCGTTGAGCTCCACCGCTTCAAGCTTGTACTCACCCAGGGCGCGCACGACCCAGGTGGCCGCGCGATAGGGTGCACCGCGCAAGCGCCAGCGCAGGGCTGCCGCTTGCGCGATCTTGCCTTGCGGCAGGCGGGCGGCGAACCGGGTCAGCGTGGTGGCCGATGCCTGCTCGGCGATCAGGCGCAGGTCGGCGCCGGCCGCCCGTACGGTATCCGCCGCCGCCAGCAGCAGTGGGCCGGAGCCGGCCAGCACGGTGCGTTGGCTGCGGATCGGCCAGCCGTTCTTGACCAGGGCCTGCAGACCACCTGCGCCGTGCACGCCGGGCAGGGTCCAGCCTGGGAAAGGCAGGAAGCGCTCGCGGGCGCCCAGGGCCAGGAGCAGCCGTGGCGCACTGATCCACAGAGATGCTTGCGAAGGATTTATTAGGCTGTGCAGCAGCAGGCGCTGCTGGCCTTCGGCGGCGATGACCGCGTGGCCAGGCAGCCATAGCAGATGGGGGTGAGTCGCTATCTCCCACTGTTGCGGCACGGCGCTTCGCCAGATCTGCCCGCCCGGCCGCGCGCCTTGATCGACCCAGATGACGCGCTGATTGGCCTGCAGCAGGCGGCGCACGGCGGCGAGTCCGGCCGGGCCGGCGCCGACGACGATCACGTCGGCTTCAACAGGGTTCATGCGCCACCTCGATGACCATGCCGTCGACGGCCGGCGTCATGCAGGCCAGGCGGTGATTGACGCCGTCGATCGTCACCTGGCATTGCTGGCACTGGCCCATGCCGCAGAAGGTGGCGCTGGGCTGCCCGGCATGGGCCAGGGCCGCGGCGACGCTGCAGCCTTCGGGCACCTGGCAGGGCTGGCCGTTGATCAGCATCTTCATTTCAGGCGGCTCGGTGTGAACGGTGCGGCGTCTAGCAAGGGCGTGCGGCCCAGGCTTAGGTCGGCCAGCAGTTCGGCCGTGGCCAGCGAGGTGGTGATGCCCAGGCCTTCATGGCCGCTGGCCAGCCAGACCCGCGGCAAGCTCGGGTGCGCGCCGATCAGCGGCAGGCCATCGCGGCTGGCCGGGCGAATGCCAGTCCAGCAGCGCAGCAGGCTCATGTGCGCCAAAGCCGGCAGATAGGCGCAGGCACTCTCCAGCATCTGGCCGAGCAGCGCCTGATCGAGTGCGCTGTCGGCGCGGCCGGGCTGACGTGAGGAGCCGATCAAGAGCTGCCCCCCGGGGCGCGGCTGGACGTTGAAGGAGACGGAGTCTTTCTCGGCCAGGTGGGCCTTCTTCAGATAACCCAGTTCGACCAGCTGATGGTTCACCGTGAGCGGCTGGCGTTGCGTGATCGCCAGCTGCCCCTTCTTCGGCAGCAGCCAGCCGGGCGGCAGCCAGCGCTGGCTGGCCAGGCCGGCGCACAGCACGGTCAGCGCGCCCCACAGCCGCCGGCCATCGGCCAGCCGCAGGCCCTGGCCTTCGGGCGCGAGCACCTCGCCGCGCATCACCTCGACTTTTGCCTCCTTGAGCCAACGTGCCGCCACCTTGGGCGGGTAGACGCGGGCATCGCCGGCAACGCGCAGCGCGCCGGCCAGCCCGGGGCGCAGCAGCGGCTCCAGGCGGGCGAGTTCCGCGGCGTCAATCAACTCGGCCGCCACGCCACGCGCCGCGTAGAACTCCCGCTTCTGCCGGGCCAATGCCAACTCCTCGTCATCGCTGGCGATCCACAGGGTGCCGCAGCGCTGATGCTCGGCCAGTGCCGCATGGGCCGGGTTCTCGTCCAGCCACTGTTGCCAGAGCTGCAGGGAGCGCTGGCTCAAGGCGAACTCGGCGTCGTCGACCACCAGGAGATGGCCCATCGCCGCCGCGCTGGCGCCGGCGCCGATTGGGCCGGGGTCGATGACGGCCACGCTCAGGCCCTGGCGCGCGAACTCGCGGGCGCAGGCGGCGCCGATGATGCCGGCGCCCACGATCAATACATCCGCCGTTCTCAGGCAATGCCCCATGCAAAGGGGTCACCCGGCTGGAACACCACCGTGGCGTCCAGGTTGACGTAGGCGCGTCCTGTGATGGTTGGCAAGATCTGACCCTCATCGCCCGCACGGTAGCTGGCCTCGAACACGCTGCCGATCACGCTCTCCTGCCGCCAGATCTCGCCCGGCGCCAGCTTGTCCTCGGCCGCCAGGCAGGCCAGCTTGGCGCTGGTGCCGGTGCCGCAGGGGCTGCGGTCGTAGGCTTTGCCGGGGCAGAGCACGAAGTTGCGGCCGTGGTTGGCGGGGTCTTGCGCGGGGCCGGTCAGCTCGATGTGGTCGACCTCGGGGCGGCCCAAGGCTTCTCGAACCTGCCAGGCGAAGTCCGTCAGCGCTTCGGTGTTGCCGGCGTCCAGCGCCAGACCGTGGTCCTCGCAGAGGGAGAACCAGTTGCCGCCCCAGGCGATGTGGCCGTGCCCGGTCTGAGAGCCGACGGTC
>Ga0187844_10002334_pt1 | contig 13477 bp, 11 predicted proteins | sample SpaLakP09_SKY_50_FD_134517 | JGI IMG/M metagenome (GOLD analysis project Ga0187844, IMG submission 134517) | Oligotrophic lake water microbial communities from Sparkling Lake, Wisconsin, USA - SP09_SKY_50 | ecosystem: Environmental > Aquatic > Freshwater > Lake | place: USA: Sparkling Lake...
CGCGTGGGCCACATCGGCCTGTACCGCGACCCGGCCACGCTACAGCCGGTGGAGTACTACTTCAAGATGCCGTCCGAAATGGACGAGCGCGACATCATCGTGGTGGACCCGATGCTGGCCACCGGCAACTCGGCCGCCGCCTGCGTGGACCGCCTCAAGAAACTCAACCCCCGCTCCATCAAGTTCGTGTGCCTGCTGGCCGCCCCCGAAGGTGTGGCCACCTTGCAGAAGGCCCACCCCGACGTGCCGATCTTCACCGCCGCCATCGACCGCGAGCTGAACGACCACGGCTACATCCTGCCGGGCCTGGGCGATGCGGGCGACCGCATTTTTGGCACCAAGTAAGCGCACAGCCGCCTTGGCATGCACCAGCCACCGCAGGGCCATGGAGCCCGGCGGTGGCTTTTTTCATGGGGGCCCGTCCGCGTCCGCAAATTTTTACCACCTGGTGGCTTTCCTCTGGCAGACTTGCCAGCGGTTTGCCGCAGTCCGGGGGGCCTACTGGCGCGCTCCTTGCTTGACAAAGGCACCTCCAACCCTTTGTTCGTTTGTCTGAAGGAACCCCACCATGACCACTCGCCGCCTTTTCACCGGACGCCTGCTCTGCACCTCCCTGGCCCTCTCGGCGGCCATGGCGATGGCGCCCTCGCTGGCCACAGCGCAGTCCAAGCTCAAGGTCGCGGCGATCTACACGGTGCCCTTCGAGCAGCAATGGGTCAGCCGCATCCACAAGGCCCTGAAAGCCGCCGAAGCACGCGGCGAGATCGAATACAAGGCCAGCGAAAACGTGAGCAACGCCGACTACGCGCGCGTGATGCGCGAATACGCCACCGGTGGCAACCAGCTCATCGTGGGCGAAGCCTTTGCGGTGGAAGCCGCCGCCCGCAAGGTGGCCAAGGACTTCCCCAAGACCTCCTTCCTGCTCGGCTCATCCGGCAAGCCCCAGGCGCCCAACTTCAGCGTGTTCGACAACTACATCCAGGAGCCCGCCTACCTCAGCGGCATGATCGCGGGCGGCATGACCAAGACGAACAAGATCGGCATGGTGGGCGGCTTCCCCATCCCCGAGGTGAATCGCCTGATGCACGCCTTCATGGCGGGCGCCAAAGAGACCAACCCCAAGGTCGAGTTCACCATCACCTTCATCAACAGCTGGTTTGACCCACCCAAGGCCAAGGAAGCCACCTTCGCCATGATCGACAAGGGCGCCGATGTGCTCTACGCCGAGCGTTTTGGCGTGAGCGACGCGGCCAAGGAAAAAGGCAAGCTCGCCATCGGCAACGTGATCGACACCCAGCCGCAGTACCCGGACACGGTGGTGGCCTCAGCCATCTGGCACATGGAGCCCAGCATCGACCGTGCGCTCAAGCTGGTGAAGGAAGGCAAGTTCACACCCGAGGACTACGGCCCGTATTCGATGATGAAGCACAAGGGCTCTGAACTCGCGCCCCTGGGCACGTTCGAGAAGAAGGTGCCTGCCGACATCGTGGCCAAGGTCAAGGCGAAAGAGGCCGACATCCTGGCGGGCAAGTTCACCGTGAAGGTAGACGACAGCCAGCCCAAATCGACGGCCAAGTAAGCGGAGTGGATGACAAAACTCTTCTGGCGTTGTTGCTGCGTCTTGTCGTACTTGCAGTACTGCCTGCGACACAGCGCCTAGCCAGAACCGCTGCGCTGAGCTTTGTCAGCCACTCCAAATCACCCATGCGAGACAAAGCGGGTAAATACCTGGGCCACCACTCATCGCGGTGGCCCTTTTCGTTGTCGTTATCCGTCCGTCTCTGTCCCTGCCTGGTATGTCCATGACCACCTCCTCATCCACCCTGTTGCGCTACTCCATCACCTCTCATTCCACCCGGCTGCTGGGAGCACTGGCATTGGCTGGTGCGCTGGCCGGTTGTGCATCCAGCCCCACCAGCAAGACGGCGGTGCGGCTGGACGACACGCCCCGCATCGCCGTCATCTCCGCCTTTGCCCCTGAGCTGACGGTGCTGCTGCCCCAGGTGCAGCAACCCGCCAAGCACAGCGTCAACGGCGTCGAATTCACCACCGGCACGCTCGAAGGCAAGCCCGTGGTGGTGTTCCTCTCGGGCATCAGCATGACCAACGCGGCCATGAACACGCAGCTGGTGCTGGACCGCTTCAACGTGAGCCATGTGGTCTTCAGCGGCATTGCGGGCGGCGTGAACCCCAGCCTGCACATTGGCGACGTGACGGTGCCCGCGCAGTGGGGCCAGTACATGGAATGGCTGATGGCCCGCGAAGACAAGCCCGGCCAGTACAGCGCACCTGCCTGGATGAAGAGCGAGCTGACGATGCCCCCCTTCGGCATGATGCACCCGCGCCCGGTGGAGGTGCGCACCGCTGCCGTCCCCGGCATCACCCAGAAGTTCTGGTTTGAGGCGGACCCGCAGATGCTGGCCACTGCGCGCAACCTGCAGAACGTGGCGCTGGAACACTGCCTGGCCGCCACCTGCCTCAAGCAGCGCCCGCAACTGGTGGTGGGCGGCAACGGCGTCTCGGGCCAGGCGTTTGTGGACAACAAGGCCTTTCGCGAATACGCGTTCACGACCTTCAACGCCAACGTGCTCGACATGGAAACCGCCGCCACCGCCATGGTCGCGCACAGCAACGGTGTGCCCTACATCGCGTTCCGATCGCTGAGCGACCTGGCCGGGGGTGGCGAGGGCGAGAACGAAATGGGCACCTTCATGGGCCTGGCGGCGGCCAACTCGGCCAAGGTGTTGCGGGCCTTTCTGGCAGCCTGGAAGTGAGCGCCATGAGCCCACAACGGCCTTCGCCATGCGCCGGTAGCCCCTCCCCCCTCGCGGGGGAGAGGTTGGAGAGAAGGGGAGCGTGGAAGCCAGCGCCGTGCTTGGTACCAGTGCGGAGCCCCCTCTCCCCAACCCTCTCCCGCAAGGGGAGAGGGAGTCTTGGGCCACTACAGGCAGCGCGGAGTTCGCCGCGCCTCCATAGCCCCTCCCCCCTCGCGGGGGAGCGGTTGGAGAGAAGGGGAGCGTGGAAACCAGCGCCGTACTTCGTACCAGCGCGGAGCCCCCTCTCCCCAACCCTCTCCCACAAGGGGAGAGGGAGTCCTGGGCCACTGCAGGCAGCGCGGAGTTCGCCGCGCCTCCATAGCCCCTCCCCCCTCGCGGGGGAGGGGTTGGGGAGAGGGGGAACGTGGAAACTGGCGCAGCGCTGGCTACCAACGGCCAGCCCCCTCTCCCCCACCCTCTCCCGCGAGGGGAGAGGGAGTGACAGCCGATGGTCGGCAGCGCGTGGCTGATGGACCGCTGATATGTCCAACGTACTGCGCCTCACCCACATCACCAAACGCTTCGGCAAACTCGTCGCCAACGACAGCATCAGCCTGACCCTCGCGCGCGGCGAGGTGCTGGCCCTGCTGGGCGAGAACGGCGCGGGCAAGTCCACGCTGATGTCCATCCTGTTCGGGCACTACGTGGCCGACGAAGGCAGCATCGAAGTCTTCGGCCAGCCCCTGCCGCCCGGCCAGCCGCGCGCGGCGCTGGCGGCGGGCATTGGCATGGTGCACCAGCACTTCACGCTGGCCGACAACCTCACGGTGCTGGACAACGTGCTGCTGGGCACCGAGCCGCTGTGGCAGCCCTTTTCACGCCGCAGCGAGGCGCGCGCCAAGCTGCTGGCCGTGTCGCAGCAGTTTGGCCTGCCAGTGAGCCCCGATGCCCGTGTGGGCAGCCTCTCGGTGGGCGAGCGCCAGCGAGTCGAAATCCTGAAAGCGCTGTACCGGGGCGCCCGCATCCTCATCCTGGACGAACCCACCGCCGTGCTCACCCCGCAGGAGAGCGAGGCACTGTTCGACACGCTGGCGCAAATGGTGGCGCAGGGCCTGTCCATCATCTTCATCAGCCACAAACTGGGCGAGGTGTTGCGTGTATCGCACCGCGTGGCCGTGCTGCGCCAGGGCAAGCTGGTGGCCGAGGCGCCTGCGCAAGGCACCACACAAGGGCAACTGGCGCAATGGATGGTGGGCCACGCCATTGAAGCGGCCGAGCGCCGCCCCGCGCAAAACGTGGGCGAGCCCATCTGTACCCTGTCCAACGTCAGCACCGCCCCCACAGGGCGCGACCGGTTGAACGATGTGTCCCTCACCCTGCGCGCAGGCGAGATCGTGGCGATTGCGGGCGTCAGCGGCAACGGCCAGGTGGCGCTGGCCGATGTGTTGTGTGGCGTGCGTGCGGCCACCACCGGCCAGGTCACCCTGCGCGGCGCGCCGCTGCAAGCCCGGCCCGCATGGCTGGTCAGCCAGGGTGTGGCCCGCATCCCCGAAGACCGACACGCCGTGGGCGTCGTGGGCGACCTGCCCGTATGGGAGAACGCCGTGTCCGAACGCCTGCGCGGCCCTTGGTTCGCACACCCTTGGTTCCGTGCCTTCTGGGTCAAACGCCGCGCCGCGCGCCAGCATGCGCGGCACGTGGCCGAGACCTTTGACGTGCGCGGCGGCGGGGCGGATGCGCCGGCCCGGTCGCTGTCGGGCGGCAACATGCAAAAGCTCATTCTGGGGCGGGCGCTGATGCCGCCCAAGGATGCGGCGGGTAACACGGCCCCAGCGCCCCAACTCATCGTGGCGCACCAGCCCACCTGGGGGCTGGACATTGGCGCGGTGATGTTTGTGCAGCAGCAACTCATCAACGCTCGCGACAGTGGTGCTGCGGTGTTGCTGATCTCCGACGACCTCGACGAAGTGCTGGCGTTGGGCGACCGCGTGGCAGTGATGCATGACGGGCGCCTGAGCGAGGCCCTGCCCGCAGAAGGCTGGACGCGCGAAGCCATCGGCCTCGCGATGGCAGGCGCTGCACATTGAGCGACAACAACAAGAACAACCCACATGAGACTCGAAAAACGCAACCACACCTCCCCCGCCGCCTATGTGCTGGCGCCGGTGGGCGCTGTGGTGTTCACATTGATCGTCAGCGCCCTGTTGGTGCTGTGGGCCGGGGCACCCGTGGGCCAGACCTACGCGCTGCTGCTGCAGGGCGCGTTCGGCTCAGTATTCGCACTGACCGAAACCCTCACCCGCGCCACGCCGCTGATCCTGACGGGGCTGGCAGCCGCCGTGGCCTTCCGCGCGCGGCTGTTCAACATTGGGGCCGAGGGGCAGCTCTATGCCGGGGCGCTGGCCGCCGTGGCCGTGGGCGGCATGCATGGCGGCACGGGGCTGGAGTGGTCGCCCTATGTGCTCTTCCCGCTCATGATGCTGGCCGCCGCGCTGGCGGGGGCAGCGCTGCTGCTGGGCCCGGCGCTGATGAAGGCGCGGCTGGGGGTGGACGAGGTCGTCACCACGCTGCTGCTCAACTTCATCATGCTGCTGCTCGTCTCGGCCCTGCTCGATGGCCCGATGAAAGACCCGCTCTCCATGGGCTGGCCGCAGAGTGTGGCGCTGCAGGGCGATCTGGAACTCTCCAAACTGGTGCCACAGACGCGGCTGCACACGGGGCTGCTGTGGGCTGTTTCTCTGGCGGTGATGCTGTGGGCACTGCTGGCGCGCACGGTGCCGGGCTTTGACGTTCGCGCCGCCGGGGCCAACACGCGGGCGGCGGCGTTTGCGGGCGTGCCCATCACCCGCACCGTGGTGCTGGTGGCCTTGCTCTCGGGCGGGCTGGCGGGGCTGGCGGGCGCCATCGAGGTGGCGGGCCGCACCGGTTATGTGACGCTCGACATGTCGCCCGGCTATGGCTACAGCGGCATCGTGATCGCCATGCTGGCGGGGCTGCACCCGCTGGGCGTGATTGCGGCGGGCACCTTTGTGGCGGGTGTGCTGGTGGGGGCTGACAGCATGAGCCGCGCGGTGGGCGTGCCCACCTACATTGCGGATGTGATCGTGGCGACCTCGCTGATTGCGGTGCTGGTGGCGGGCTTGCTGACGCAGTACCGCGTGCGCTGGAAGTGAGGGCAGCATGAACCCTCATTCACACCAAAATTTCAAGAAAAATAGGCCGCTACCGCGCGTCCATCATGCTTTCTTAGCTATCAAAAACAAAGCAAACCATGCCGGAGCAGCCGCATGACCGAACTGCTCGACATCCTCGCCAACCCCGCGTTCTGGATCGCCACACTGCGCGTGGCCACCCCGCTCATCCTGGGCACGCTGGGGGTGCTTATGTGCGAACGCGCCGGGGTGCTCAACCTGGGCATCGAAGGGATCATGGTGGCGGGCGCCTTCACCGGCTGGCTGGCGGTGTATGCGGGCTACGGACTGTGGACGGGCGTGCTGGTGGCGGCGCTCACGGGCGCGGTATTTGGCCTGCTGCATGCGTGGCTCACCGTGGGGCTGGCGCTGTCGCAGCATGTCTCGGGGCTGGGCATCACGCTGCTGGCCACGGCGCTCAGCTACTACGGCTACCGCGTGAGCTTCCCCAAGGTGAACACGCCGCCCACCATCGAGCCCTTCGCGGCGATGGAGTGGCTGCCGATTCCTATCCTCTCTGCGCAGACTCCGCCCACGCTGCTGGCGCTGCTGCTGGTGCCGCTTTTGGCCTGGCTGCTGCTGCGCACCCCGCTGGGCCTGGCCGTGCGCATGGTGGGCGAGAACCCGCAGGCGGCCGAGGGCCAGGGCATCTCCGTGGCGGCAACCCGCACGGGTTCAATAGTGGCGGGGTCGGCGCTGATGGGCGTGGCGGGGTCGTTCCTCACGCTGTCGGCCTTCAACGCGTTTTTCTTCAACATGATCAACGGGCGCGGCTGGATCTGCGTGGCGCTGGTGGTGTTTGCGTCCTGGCGCCCCGGCAAGGCGCTGCTGGGTGCGCTGCTGTTTGCCTTCTTCGATGCGCTGCAGCTGCGACTGCAGCAGGCGGGCGATGCCTGGTTGCCCTATCAGGTGTATTTGATGCTGCCCTACCTGCTGTCCATCCTGGCGCTGGTGCTGGTGGCGCGCAAGGCGGCGTATCCGCAGGCGTTGATGAAGCCTTACCGCAAGGGGGAGCGTTGACATGGCGCCCGCGCTGCTGCTGCCCAGCACCGTGCTGGCGCGCTGGCAGCACACCAGCCAGGGGCCCGGCACCACCACGGTTCTGCCCGATGGCTGCCGCGATCTGGTCCTGCGGCTGGACACGGCCACTGGCCAGGCAGACGGCATGGTGACGCCGCTGGACACCCAGGCGCGGCGGGTGAACACGCTGCGGCCCACGCAGTGGATCGGGTTTCGCCTGCGGCCCGGGGTGCAGGTGGAAGAACGGGCGTTGCTGGCCGCCGCGCGTGCGGCGCGGCACTCCGGCGGCTGGGATGAAGGGCGCGTGCTGAGCGCGCTGGAAGACCATGTGGTGCTGCTTGCACGCGCCGCAGAAGCGCTGGAGGCACTGCAAGCCTGCGCCAGCGTGGATGACGCCGCCCGTGCGCTGGGCATCTCACCGCGCAGTCTGGAGCGCATGCTGGCAGAGGCCACAGGCCAGCCGCCCCGCTACTGGCGCGCCCTGGCCCGCATGCGCCGTGCCGCCTGCGCTTTGTCTGGCGGTGCGCCGCTGGTCGCCATTGCGGCAGACCACGGCTATGCCGACCAGTCCCACTTCAGCCGCGAATGCCTGCGCTGGCTGGGCCACACGCCGCACACGTTGCGACACTCGCCCGACCTGCTGGCCACGGTGGCCCAGCCCGGGTATGGCGCCTGACTGCTTCGTGCCTGACTGCTTCGTGCCTCACCGTCAGAGTGGCTCAGGCGGCCGGCGGCGGCGCCATGGGCGTGCACAGCTCCACCAGCGCATCGTTGATGTCGGCCACATAGGCCACCGTCTGGCCCCAGGGCATTTGTTCGGCGCCCTGCACCAAGCGCGCACCTGCGGCCACGGCGCGCTCCACGGCGGCTGGCACGTCGGGCGTGGTGAAGGCGATCTCAAAGCTGGGCGCGCTGGCAGAGGCGCGCTGCGGGTTCTTGCCCAACTGGGCCATGAGTTGCAGCGACGAAAACGCGAGGGCCGTGGCGCCGGTGTCCAGCTCGCCAAAATCGCCCTCTTCGCTCACAAAACGGCGCTGCAGGCCAAATGCGGCTTCGTAAAAAGCGATGGTGCGCGGCACGTCTTCGACGTAAAGGATGGTGTAGCCAAAATGCATGGTGTGAAAAAGCTCCTGGTGGGTGAAACGGCGAGAAGACCACAGACGCCCGCAGGTTGCCAGGCGATCCATGCAGGCAGCTTAGTCGCGCCACAAGGCGCACGTCTTGAAGAAACCCGACAGCGCCGCCTGCGGCCTCTCTGCCTACACTGCACTGCATAAATGAACCTCACCTTGCTCCCGCCTTTGCACCAAATACTCCGGCCCAGCCGGCCATGGCGCAGCGCCCTGCTCTGCCTGGCGCTGGCTTGCGGCCAGCCGTCGGCCCATGCGCTGGGCATGGACATGCCCTACACATCGTTCGGCACCGCGCCAGACGTGGACTGGATCAAGGTCTGCGGCCAATGGCCCGCGCCCGTGCCGCCTGGTGAGGGTGGCGGCATGTACCGCATCGTGCATGCCACGCGGCATGCGCAGTCTTTTTTGTACCTGCAGTGGATCGTGCGTGACAGCACCGACAGTGCCAGCGAGGTGCACACCGAAAGCTTTGCGCAGATCAACAACGACCACGCCTCCATCACCCTGAGCCAGATGAACTGCCTGCCCACGCGGCGCGGCATCCGCTTCACGGCGCGCGCAGAATCCGGGCACGATGGCGAGGTGTTCCGCATCACCATCGACGCCGGACACAAGCCGGGCGACATGCGCTTTCGCAGCAACCAGAAGCGCTGGAAATAGGCCTTCACCCCTTCCCCATTACCCGCAGACCTTCCCCATGCTCGACCTGCTTATCCACAACGCCACCCTGCCCGACGGCCGCCAGAACATGTCGATTGCCGTGCAAAACGGCCGCATCACCGAAGTGACCGAAGGCCTGCAAGCCCCCGCGCACGAAACGGTGGACGCCGGTGGCCTGCTGGTGAGCCCGCCGTTTGTGGACGCGCATTTCCACATGGATTCGACCCTGAGCTACGGCCAGCCGCGCGTGAACGAGAGCGGCACCCTGCTCGAAGGCATTGCGCTGTGGGGCGAGCTCAAGCCTACGCTGACGCACGACGCCATCGTGGAACGTGCGCTACGGTATTGCGACATGGCCGTGGCACGCGGGCTGCTGGCCATTCGCAGCCATGTGGACACCAGCCACCCCAGCCTGCTGCCGGTGGAGGCGCTGCTGGATGTGAAGCAGCGCGTGGCGCCCTATCTGGATTTGCAACTGGTGGCCTTTCCGCAAGACGGCGTGCTGCGCGCGCCCGGCGGGCTAGCCAACCTGAAACGCGCGCTGGACATGGGCGTGGACGTGGTGGGCGGCATTCCGCACTTCGAGCGCACCATGGCCCAAGGAGCCGAGAGCGTGAAGATCCTCTGCGAGCTGGCGGCCAGTCTGGGCAAGCGTGTGGACATGCACTGCGACGAATCCGACGACCCGCACTCCCGCCACGTCGAAACCCTGGCATACGAAACCCAGCGCCTGGGCCTGCACGGGCGCGTGACGGGCTCACACCTCACCTCCATGCACAGCATGGACAACCCCTACGTCAGCAAGCTGATGGCGCTGATTGCCGAGGCCGCCCTGTGCGTGGTGGCCAACCCACTCATCAACATCACGCTGCAAGGCCGGCACGACACCTACCCCAAGCGCCGGGGCATGACCCGCGTGCCCGAGCTGATGGCTGCGGGCCTCACGGTCGCGTTCGGCCACGACTGCGTGCTGGACCCCTGGTACAGCGGCGGCAGCGCCGACATGCTGGAGGCCGCGCACATGGGCCTGCATGTGGGCCAGATGACCAGCCAGGCGGCCATGCGCCAGTGTTTTGACGCGGTGACGGTGAACCCCGCGCGTCTGCTGGGGCTGGATGGTTACGGCATCGCGCCCGGCTGCCATGCCGACCTGGTGCTGCTGCATGCGCGCAACCCGGTGGACGCCATCCGCCTGCGCGCAACCCGGCTGGGCGTGTGGCGGCGCGGCCAGCGGGTGGCCAGCCAGCCCGCTCCCACGGCAGAGCTGCACCTGCCCGGGCGACCGGGCAGCGTGGGCTTTTTGTAGCCTCCTGCACCCGCAGCACCGCAGTACCCGCAGGTCAGGTCAGCCCGAAAGGTCGTAACCCGGCATCTTCCGCGCGGTTCACCGCGTCGGGTTACGCTGCGCCAACCCGCCTTGCGATTCGAGTCAAAAACGGCCTTTGCGCGCTTCTGATACACCTCGATAGCTATCAATAATATAGCTAAACCACCACATCAAACGCCGACAGGTGGTTGGCCAGGTGCATGGCATGCGCCTGTTCGTACTGGGCCTTGTCGAGGGCGCCGTAGGCAAAGTGGGGCTGCAAGGGGCCGGTGTGGGCGGCAAAGTCCTGCGCCGCCTTGCGCAGGCGGGCCAGGGCGGCCTGGGCCTCGGCCGCTGCGTCCAGCGCGGGGGCGCCGGGGATGGGTTCGGCCAGGTTGTGGCTCATGCGGCCCCGCAGGGCAAACAGGTTGAAGGCTGCGGCGCCCAGCGTGTTCTGGAACAGGGCCGACTTTGGGGCTGGAAAACCCTGCAGCGAAAACTCGATGCTCTGTGCGCAGTGCGCCAGCGTCTGCGACCAGCTCCAGGCCGTGGCGGGGGCCAGCGGGCCCACGGCGGCGCTGGCCAGGCGTTCCACCTCCCGCATGGCATCGGCCACGGTGGCATAAACCAGTTGCCGGTCATTCGCAGGCCGGTACAGCAGGCAACCGCCCCCCGCCACCGCCCCCATGGCGGCCAGACCGGCCCCCACACGCAGGAAGGCCCTGCGGGGCGAGGCCATCGGGCCGGTAGGGACGCTGCTACTGCGGGGGGGAGTGGCTGCCATGGCGTGTGCGTGTCAAAGACGTGGGGTGACCTCAGGGCCTGCAATTTTGCGGCAGGCCCATGCCGGGCACCTACAGCACACGCCCCCCTGAAGGTCGGGCAGCCGACATTGGGCCGCTGGGCGACGTGCGGGCGTTTCTGTGCGCGGGCCGCCCAAGCCCCCGGCGAATTCCGCAGCCGCTCCACTCAGGCAGCTGTTGCCACCACTGAAGGCGCAGCGGCGGGCGTCAAAGGGCCCGACATCTCCACCCGGTTGCGGCCGCGTTGTTTGGCCAGGTACATGGCCTCGTCGGCCCGCTGCAGCGCGGCGCCCGCCGAGTCGCCGGGGCCACACAGGGCAATGCCGATGCTCACCGTGAGAGGAATCGACCGCGCGCCTGCTGTGGCCGGGTGGGATTCGACCAGCAGCCGCAGGCGTTCGGCCACGGCGCGTGCGCCCTCTGCCCCGGCATTGGGCAAGAAGATGGAGAACTCCTCGCCGCCCAGCCGGCCCATCACGTCCTCCTTGCGCAGGCAGCGCAGGCCCAGGGCCACAAAGTGGCGCAGCACATCGTCGCCCGCACGGTGGCCCCAGGTGTCGTTGATGGTCTTGAAGTGGTCCAGGTCCAGCACCAGCACGGGCACCGGGGTGTGGGTGCGCTGGGCGCTGCTCACGGCCTTGTCCAGCAAAGTGAAGAATGCGCGGCGGTTGAAGACGCTGGTGAGCGGGTCTACCTCGGCCAGGTGCCGCAGCTCGCTGGTGATGAATTCGTTGGCCAGGATCAGCGCGCCAAACCCCAGCAGCACGACGGCCACGATGGCCTCCAGCACCACAAACTGCGATATTTGCACCATGGGCCCCGCCCCCGGCAGCGCCCCGGGGCCTGCGCCGCCCAACGTGAACAAGGCAGGCCGCAGCAGCAGGAACAGGCCATGCAGGCCCAACACCCCCGCCAGCAGGTAGCGGGCGGGCACGCGGTGCATGCCCCCTGCCGCCAGGGTGCGCGCCGTGAGCAGGTAGCAGACGCCTGCGCCCAGCCCCGCCAGCAAAAACCGCATGCCCAGGTGCGGGATCACCACCGTGAACACCACCGACAAGGCCACCAGCGCACCGATGCCCACCGCCGCATACAGGTGCGAAAACGGCCGCCGCCCCATGTAAGTGCGCCCGGCCAGCAGGCACAGGTAGGCCCCCAGCGCCACAAACCCCTGTGAGATGACCACCCCCACCACCTCGGGCAGCCAGCTGCGCGCCAGCAGGCTCACGGTAAAAATCGAGCTGCACAAAAAGGACAACATCCACAGGCGCAGGCCGGGGATGTTCTTGTTGAAATGCCACACGGCGTAGAGCACGGCGGTGACAAGTGCGGTCAAAAGCGCCGCAAGGATGGTGAGTGTGGGGCTGTGCACGGAGAGATGGGCAGGCGGGTGCCCCAAATGTTAATCGCGCCGCCGCCGCGCCCTGCCCGGGGCCGGTGTGCCGGGCAAGCTTGCTTGACCTGGGTTAAGGCCCGGGCCAAGAACCTCGATCAAAAACCTGGGGCTGGCTACCCCGCCACATTGCACTCTCGGCGCAGCAGCGCCAGCGCGTCGTGCAGCTGGTAGTCCATGTCGCTGAGCAAGGTTTTCTCGGCGTCCTGCACAAAGCTGGCCCACAGCGCCAGGTAGTCCTGCTGGTGCACGCCTGGGGCATGGGCGCGGATGAAGTCGGCGGCCAGCGCAGGTTGCAGGCCGGACTTGCGCGCCTTGCGCACCAGGCTGGCGGCGGTTTTCTCCGTCAGCAAGGTCTTCTTGGGCACACCGGCGGCCAGGCACAGGAACAGCGTGAGCAGCGAATGCTCGTCGTCGTTGCCGTCGGTGGTCTTGAGCCAGGTCTTGCTGGCAGGTTGTGGGGGTTCGGCGTCGTCTTCCAGCGCGTCCAGGCTGTGGTGCAGGGCCTCCACCTCGGCCAGCGGGTCGTCCAACAGGAAGTAGCGCGCACGAAACGCCGCCATGGGCCGCAGCAGGGTGCGCAACGGCGTGGTGGACTGCAGCAGCTTGGGCAAATCAGCCAGCACGGCGCTGCAGTGCGCCGCCACGGCGTCGTGCAGCGGCTGGGGCAGCCCGGGCGGCAGGCGCAGCGCCGTGGGCACGGGCAGCTTTTTCTTGCGCAGGGCCGTCACGAGCTTTTCAAACGCCGGTGCGCTGGGCCATTCGCCCGCCGCCATGGCCTGCGGGGCCAGGGCCTGCATCAGCAGGCCTGTGCGGACCACGGCCTCGGCGTCGGCCCCGGCAGACTCCAGCTCGTCGGTGTCCAGGTCGTACTGCGCGGCCAGCCACTCGGCGGCGGCAATGGCCTGGGCAATCTGGCTGCGCCGGGCCAGCTCGGCGCGGTAGTCGGCATGGCTGCGCAGCGACCAGGCGGCCAGCAGCGGCGTTTCGGCATCGGCATACCCGGCCATGCCGAAGTTGCTGCTCTCGGGCATGGCGATCAGGCGCTTGAGCATGTCCGAGCCGCCCTTGGAGCGCGAGAGGAACGAGTTGTCGCGCAGCGAGACCGCCGCCTTGGCCAGGTCGCCGCCTGTGGTCTCCAGCAGGTACAGGCTGATGAGGTTGACCATGCGGTCGCGCGCTTTTTCCAGCTCGGGCCGCAAGAACTCGCTGCCAAAG
>Ga0187844_10002336_pt1 | contig 13472 bp, 11 predicted proteins | sample SpaLakP09_SKY_50_FD_134517 | JGI IMG/M metagenome (GOLD analysis project Ga0187844, IMG submission 134517) | Oligotrophic lake water microbial communities from Sparkling Lake, Wisconsin, USA - SP09_SKY_50 | ecosystem: Environmental > Aquatic > Freshwater > Lake | place: USA: Sparkling Lake...
CCACCGGTGACGAGGATTCGCTTGCCGGCCAGCGCGTCGGGGGAATAGAGGGCCATGGAAGGGCTCCGGGTTGATGATATGGAACCATACGATAACACCGTGCCGGCCCGGATCGCGATCCGGACGGGATGTCGCATCATGCGCCATGGACTCCGGCCCAAAACGCGGTGCGACGGAGCCGCCTCCGAGGGCGGCCGGCGCCCGTGCGCCGGGCCGGCCGCGGCGCGAGCAGGCCGACGTTGCGCGCCGCAGCATTCTCGACGCAGCGCTGCGTGTGTTCATCGCCCGCGGCTTCGAGGCCGCGAGCATGGAAGGCATCGCGCGCGAGGCCGGCGTGGCCAAGCTCACGCTCTACCGCCATTTCGAGACCAAGGAGCAGCTCTTCGTCGACGTCGCGCGGCGGGCGCAGCTATCGGTGCGCGAGCGGCTGGGCGCGATGGTCGATCGCGGACTGCCGCTCGACGAGGTTCTGCGCGAGATCATCAGCCGGCTCTACGACGGCTATACGCACCCGGAGTATCTCGCTGTCCTGCGCATGGTGATCGCCGAGGCCGGACGGTTCCCCAAGCTCGGCCGCGCCATGCTCGATGATTCTCGCGAAGTCTCGGAGCCGCTGGTGGAGTACCTGCAGCAACTCAAGGACCGCGGGCAGATCGATATCGATTCGCCGTCCGATGCCGTCACGCAGATCTGCGGCTTGGCGATGGGTGCGGGCCGCTACGTGCTCACGACGCCGTCGCGTCGTGCGGCCAGTCGCCGGCACGCCGTCGAATCGCTGGTGACGCTGTTCACGCGCGCGTGGCGAACCGCGCCGAAGAAGCCGCGAAAGTAAACGGGCGCGGGCTTTTTTCGCGGGGCGGCGCCACCTAGGGTTTGCTCCAGCCCGGCTTCCGGGCGGGCCGCTGCGGCGGCAATTCCCAAACCCGGAGAAAGCGCATGTCTTCTGAGTACGACGCGATCGTGATCGGTAGTGGTATCGGCGGAGGCGGCATCGGCGCGCTGCTGGCTCACGCGGGCTGGAAGGTGCTGATGCTCGAGCGCAACAAGCTGATCGGCGGCCGCTGCATCTCCTACGACCGGTCGGGTTGCGTGATGGACCTGGGCTGGCATTTCTACTGCCTGGGCAAGGTCGGTCCCCTGCAGGAGATCTGCAATCGAGTCGGCTTGCCGGACAGCATTCCCTGGAACGATCTCAACGGCACCTCGTACATCCAGATCGGCAAGGTGCAGAAGAAGTATTCCAAGCAATCGATGTACGAAGCCGCATCGGAAGAGGAGCGCGAGAACTTCAAGGGGCTCTTCAAGGCGGTGTTCACCATCACCGACCAGGAGCGGGACAAGCTCTGGTACGTGACCGCCGAGCAGTGGGTGCAGACCTTCACCAAGGACAAGATGGCGAACACGCTCATCGAGAGCTTCGTATCGCAATATTTCTGCGTGCCGTCGAACGAGGCCAGCGCCGCGGAGTTCATTCGCGCGTTCCGCGACGTGATGGCCAACCGTGCGACCTCGTATCCGTCCGGCGGCAACTATTCGGTGCCGGTCGCCTACATCGAGGCGATCAAGAAGTTCGGCGGCGTGGTGAAGACCGGTACGCCCGTGGAGAAGATCATCGTGGAGAACGGCGCCGCAGTCGGCGTGAAAACCGAGGCGGGGGAGGAGTTCCGGGCGCCGGTGATCATCAGCAATGCAGACCTCAAGATGACCATCTCCGACTTCGTCGGCGAAGCGCACTTCCCCAAGGAGTACGTGGAGCGCGTGAAGAACCTCACGTACTCCTGCCACGGCGTGATGCTGCGTGTGCTCTGCTCGGAGAAGGTCACCGACAAGCAGGTCGTGATCTACATCCCGGACGACCAATCTCCGCCGTGCAAGGTCACGGACGAGATGAAGGAAGGCAAGGTGCCGCACCTGATCGGAGGCTGCTTCGGCTCGCCTACCGAGTTCGACCCGAAGCTGGCGCCGGAGGGCAAGCAGATGATCACCTCGCTGCACGCCTGCCCGGCGGACATCCGCGACAACATCGAGCAATGGCGCGAGTCGCTGATGCGCTCCTTCTACGAGGTCTACCCGGAAGCGCACGGCAAGGTCGAGAAGGTCTGGGTGGACCCGCCGTCGCTCATCAAGGGCATGGCCGGCGAGACCGGCGCGATCATCGGCATCGGCCAGACCATCCACCAGGTCCACGAGAAGCGGCCGTCGGTCGTCAGTCCGTTGAAGGGCCTCTACTTCGCCTCGTCCGAGGCGGGCGGTCATGGCATCGGCACCGAGCTGGCGGCGACCAGCGCGCTCGAACTGTTCGAGAAGCTGAAAGACATGACGCCGGTGGGGCAACGGCCTGAACCGGTTGCCGCGTAGCAAGCCAGGTTGCGTCGCCGGCACGATCCCGGCGACGCCTCCGCGCACGATGAGCGCTTGTTCGTCGTGCAAGATGATCCCGATCGATGTCGTCGCGAGCCGCCAGGAGATGTTGCCGTGCTGAAGCCCCGTTCCGTTTACAACGAAGAACACGAGATGTTCCGCGACGCCGTGCGCGCGTTCGCCAAGACCGAGATCGCGCCGCATTTCGAGCGCTGGGAGCAGGACGGCATCGTCGATCGCAGTCTGTGGGACGCCGGCGGCAAGGCCGGGTTGCTGTGCGCGGACATCCCTGAGGAGTTCGGCGGCGCCGGCGGCAGCTTCAAGCACAACTGCATCGTCGTGGAGGAGATCGCCTACGCGGGATTCGCCGGACCGATGACGGATTTCTCCGTGCACAGCGACGTGTGCGCCGGCTACATCCGGCACGCGGGCACCGACGAGCAGAAGCGCAAGTGGCTGCCGCGCATGGCCAGTGCCCAGACCGTCTGCGCCATCGCGATGACCGAGCCGGGCACCGGCAGCGACCTGCAGGGCATCAAGACGCGCGCCGTGCGCGACGGGGACGTCTACCGCATCAGCGGCTCCAAGACCTTCATCAGCAACGGGCAGCATTGCGACCTCGTGATCGTGGTCGCGCGCACCTCCGATGCGCCGGGCTCCAAGGGCATGAGCCTGATCCTGGTCGAGACCGATCGGCCGGGATTCCGTCGCGGTCGCAACCTGCACAAGCTGGGTCACCTGTCCTCGGATACCTCGGAGATGTTCTTCGACGAGGTCGAGGTGCCGGTGAGCAACTGCATGGGCGCCGAGGGCACCGGCTTCGCGACCCTGATGACCGAGCTGCCGCAGGAACGCCTGATCATCGCCTACCAGTCGATGGCCTCGGCCCAGCGCGCCTTCGACATCACCGTGGAGTACACGCGCGGCCGCAAGGCCTTCGGCCAGGCGATCGCCGATTTCCAGAACACCCGCTACAAGCTGGCGGACCTGAAGGCCGATCTGCTCGTGGGCTGGGCCTTCGCCGACCAGTGCCTGGAGAAGCACGTGCTCGGCCAGCTCGACGCGCTGCACGCCTCGACCGCCAAGCTCTGGTGCACCGAGATGCACGGCCGCGTCGTGGATGCCTGCCTGCAGCTGCACGGCGGTTACGGCTTCATGCGCGAGTACGAGATCTGCCGGCTGTTCGCCGATGCCCGCGTCCAGCGGCTGTACGGCGGCACTTCGGAGATCATGCGGGAGCTGATCTCCCGCAGCCTGTAGCGGCCCCCGTACCAACCGTAGCCCGGACGAAGTCCGGGACCGGTCTCGAACGAAATCGCCCCGGACTTCGTCCGGGCTACGCCGGGCTTGGCCGCGGACCGGCCCCCGAGCGTCCGGAAACCGATGGGACGACGTACCTCTTTTGGTCAGGGGAGACGGGACTTTACAGACCTAGTAGGGTACCGTACTATCGTTCAATCCAGTTTTGGGAGCAGTCCATGTTCGAGCGTCGGCTTTTCAAAGAAGAGCACGAGATGTTCCGCTCCGCGGTTCGCAAGTTCATCGAAAAAGAGATCGCGCCTTTTCACAAGCAGTGGGAAGAAGACGGCATCGTGCCTCGCGAGCTGTGGCTCAAGGCGGGCGAGGCCGGCATGTTGTGCTGCACGATTCCCGAGGAGTACGGCGGTCTCGGACTCGACTACCTCTTCGACGTCATCGTCTTCGAGGAAATGGCCCGCAGCGGCTTCACCGGCCCGGGCTTCCTGATCCACTGCGATCTCGTGTCGACGTACGTGAAGTCGTTCGGCAGCGAGGAGCAGAAGAAGTACTGGCTGCCCAAGATGGTGTCGGGCGAAGCCATCGGCTCGCTGGGCATGACCGAGCCGCACGCCGGCTCGGACCTCAAGGCCATCCGTACGCGTGCCGTGCGGGACGGTGACGATTACGTCATCAACGGCCAGAAGGTCTTCATCTCCAACGGGCAGCTGGCCGACGTGCTGGTGCTGGCCACCAAGACCGACAGCGCCCAGGGCGCCCGCGGCATCACCTTGTTCCTGGTGGACACCAAGCTGCCGGGCTTCGTGCGCGGCAAGAACCTCGACAAGCTGGGCATGAAGGGCCAGGACACCTCGGAGCTGTTCTTCGAGAATCTGCGCGTGCCGGCGACCGCGATGCTCGGCGAGGAAGGCCAGGGCTTCTCGCTGATGATGACCAAGCTCGCGCAGGAGCGGCTGGCGCAGGCGATCCGTTCGGCCACGGTCGCCGAGACGGTCATCGACTACACGGTGGAATACACCGCGCAGCGCAAGGCCTTCGGCAAGACGATCGCGGATTTCCAGAACACGCAGTTCAAGCTGGCCGAGCTGAAGACCGAGGCCGTCATCGGCCGCGTCTTCACCGACAAGTGCATCGAGCAGTTCATGAAGGGCGAACTGACCGAAGTGGATGCGGCGATGGCCAAGATGTGGCTGTCGAACCTGCACTGCAAGGTCGTCGACGAGTGCCTGCAGCTGTTCGGCGGTTGGGGCTATATGTGGGAATACCCGATCGCCCGCGCCTTTGCGGACGCCCGCATCGTGAAGATCGCCGGCGGTTCGATCGAAGTCATGAAGCACATCATCGGTCGTGCGCTGTTCCGCGAGCACCTGGGCGGATCGACGATCCGTCCGATTTCGGGATCGCAGGACGACGGTAACGACGGCAAGAAGCGCGCAGCAGCCTGAGCCCAAAGGCCGGGATACACCGGCCGCAGGATCCGCCAGCATCGTGGCGGGTCCGAAGACGTATCCAACGATGCACCTGGACGGAGAAGCATCATGGATTACCTCAAGTACTGGACGCCGGTGTTGGTGGTGGCGCTATCGGCCGCAGGTCTGTTCGCCGGCGGCGACTGGATGTGGGTGGGCATCGCGACCTTCCCGATCCTGGCCATCCTGGATTCGATCTTCCCGCGCGACTACGGCATCCGGAAGATGACCAATGCCTCGCTCGCGAACATCCCGATCTGGTTGTGCTGCGTCGGTCCCGTGCTGCTGTACCTCGTCTTCGCCTGGTCGCTCGCGCACTACGAACTGACGATCTGGCAGAAGGTCGGCGGCATCCTGAGCGTGGGCTGGATGGGCGTGATCCCGCTCGTCCCTGCGGCTCACGAGCTGTACCACATGCGCAATCCGATCGCGCGCACCGTGGGCCGCTACGGACACCTCTGCATCCTCGACTGCACGCGTGACATCGGCCACGTGGTCGGCCATCACATCGACGTGGCGACGCCCGATGACGGCGACACCGCGGCGCGTGGCACGACCCTGTACAGCTTCACGCCGAACGCGGTCGTCGAGAGCACGAAGTACGCGCTGAAGATGGAAGCCGGCGCGCTGCGCAAGAAGGGCCTCAGCCCCTGGCACTACAGCCATCGCCTTTACCGCGCCCTGCTGGCCCTGGCGCTGTTCCACGTCGTGATCTTCCTGATCGGCGGATGGGAAGCGAATGTCTGCGCGCTGGCCGGACAGTTGGTTGCCCGCTTCTGGGTGGAGTCGTTCAACTACTTCCAGCACTACGGCGTGATCCGCCTCAAGGGCGCACCGATCGGCCGTCGTCACCTGTGGAATCACCTCGGCTGGTTCTCGCGCACCTGCGGCTTCGACATCACCAACCACGCGGACCATCACCTGAATTCCTACCAGGTCTACTACAAGCTGGTGCCGCACAAGGAAGCGATCCAGATGCCGTCCGTGTTCGTGTGCTTCCTCGCCGCGCTGATCCCGCCGCTGTGGCACGAGATGATCATCAAGCCGGCGCTCAAGCGCTGGGATCTCGAGTTCGCCACGGCCGAAGAGCGCGTTCTCGCCGCCAAGCAGAACGAAGCCGCCGGCTGGCCGGATTGGCAGAACGAGCACCGCGATATCGTCGGCAAGGCCGCGACCGTCGGGGTCTGATCCGGTAACCCGTTTCACATCGCGCCACTGATCTCATGACGAGGTCAGTGGCGTTTTCATTCCTGCGAGAACTTTTCCAGTGACCTACAAGAGCATCGACCTGAGCGTCACCGAGGGCGTCGCACGCCTGGCGCTCAATCAGCCAGAACTCGGCAATCCGTTCAACGCGGTGTTCTGCGAGGAGATCGCGCACGCCGCTAACGCACTCGCCGGTCGCAAGGACTTGCGCGCCGTGCTCATCACGGGCCGCGGAAAGTTCTTCAGCGTGGGCGGGGACATCCGCATGTTTGCCGACGATCTCGAGAACCTGCCGGACAACATCCGCAACTGGACCGCCGGCCTGCACATGGGCATCGCGCGCCTGCAGCGTCTCGATGCGCCGCTGATCGCCTCGGTGCACGCCACCTGCATGGGCGGCGGCGTGGCGCTGATCGCGGGATGCGACATGGTGCTCGCGGGCAAGAGCGCACGCTTCGGCGCGGCCTATCCGCAGATCGGCTACACCTGCGACGCAGGTGCCTCGTTCTCGCTGGCGGCGCGCCTGGGCATCGCACGCGCGCGCCGCTTCTTCCTGTTCAACGAGATGCTCGACGCGCAGACCGCCGGCGCCATCGGCATGGTCGACCAGGTCGTCGAGGACGCCGCGCTGGCCGAGGAGACCGAGAAGGTCGTGCGCCAGCTCGCGTCGGGTCCGACGCGCGCGATGGGCGCGGTACGTCACCTGTTGAACAAGGCGTTCCGGCAGCCGTTCGAAGCGCAGCTCGAGGACGAGGCGCAGGCACTGGCGATCGTGGCCGGCAGCGCCGATGCGCGCGAGGGCATCACGGCGTTCGTCGAGAAGCGCAAACCGAAATTCCAGGGCCGCTGACAGCGGCCGAGTGGCGAGAGGGGAGAGCACAGCATGTGGCTGCACTACGAAATCAAGAGTCTCTGCGACATCCCGCGCCATTACGCGCGCGTGCGCCCCGCGGGCACGGCGCTGATCGACGGCCTGGGCAAGCGCACATGGAAGCAGCTCGACGAGCTCAGCAACCGCATCGCCACCCGTCTCGTGGCACAGGGCATTAAGCCGGGCCAGCACGTCGGTTTCTTCGGCAAGAACTCGGCCCGATATTTCGAGCTGATGTTCGGCATCAACAAAGCCGGCGGCGCCGTCGTGCCGCTGAACTGGCGCCTGGCCGCGCCTGAAGTCGCGGTCGTCATCGACGACGCGCAGACGCCGCTCGTGTTCGTCGACCGCGAGTACGTGGCACTGCTCGGAAACGTCGAGAAGCTCTGCAAGCAGGCGTTCAAGACCGTGGTGTTCGATTCCACGAGCGCCGAGTCCGCAGAGTTCGAGCAATGGCTCGGTGAATCCGCCGCGCAGGATCCGAATCTGCGCATCCATCCCGGCGACACCGCGATGCTGATCTACACCTCGGGCACCACGGGCAAGCCCAAGGGCGTGCAGCTCACGCACGGCGGGCTCGACAACATGCGCCTGTCCGAGCACCTCGAACCCGCCTACGAATGGCGTGACGGCGACGTGATGCTCACCGTGATGCCGGTGTTCCACCTCGTCGGCACGGGCCTGTCGGTGCAGGCGCTGTACAACGGCGCCGCGGTGTCGCTGCTACCCGCGCTCGAGCCCGGCAACATGCTCAAGCTCATCGCGCGCGATCGCCCGACGATCTGCGCACTCGTGCCCACCGCGATCCAGCTCGTGCTGGACCATCCCGATTCGAAGACTGCCGACTATTCGTCGCTGCGCCTGGTCATGTACGCAGGCTCCGCGATCAGCTCGACCCTGCTCAAGCGCGCGCTGTCGGAGATGAAGTGCCGCTTCATGCAGTTCTACGGCGCCACCGAATCGTCCGGCGCGCTCACCTTGCTGCGCCCCGAGCAGCACGACGTCAACGACGAGGCGCGCCTGCGCTCCTGCGGCACGCCGCTGCCGCTGACCGAGGTGAAGATCGTGGACGGCGACGGCAAGGAAGTGCCGGAGGGATCCAACGGCGAGTTCTGGGTGCGCATGCCGAACATGTTCGGCGGCTACTGGAACCAGCCCGAGGCCACGGCCGCGGTCATGCAGGACGGCTGGTACAAGACCGGCGACGCGGGCTTCCGCGACAAGGACGGGCTGCTGTACATCGTCGATCGCGTGAAGGACATGATCATCACGGGCGGGGAGAACGTGTACTCCGCCGAGGTCGAACAGGCGCTGGCCAAGCACCCGTCTATCCGCCAGTGCGCCGTGATTGGCCTGCCCGATGCGAAGTGGGGCGAGCGCGTCACTGCGGTCGTGATTCCAGTGCCGGGCGCCACGCTCACGCAGGAAGAAGTCATCGCACATTGCCGCGCGCTGATCGCGGGTTACAAGGTGCCCAAGGAAGTGCGTTTCGTGGAGGCCTTCCCGATGACGGCGACCGGCAAGATCCTGAAGCGCTCGGTGCGTGAGCAGATGGTGAAGACTGCCTGAGGGGTTGCTTCAAATAGAGGGAATTTCACCGCAAAGGTAAATGACGTTTCGACGCGGCAAATGACGTTCCAATACAAACATAGGGGGATAAGAATATGAACTTCACGACGCTTCAGAAACGCATGGTCGGCCAGGGCGCCGCCGTGATGCTGGTGGGAATGTGCGCCGGCATCGGCCTGCTGATTTCGCTGCTCGGCGGCATCGAGCTGATTCCGGGCAGCATCATCGAGTTCGGTATTCCGGGCGATACCGGCGCCTGGGTGCGTACGCACATCGGCGGCATGCTCAACGGCATGCTGATCTTCATCGTCGCGATCCTGCTGGGGCCGCTCGGCTTCGCCGAGGCCGCCGCGGGCCGCATGTACTGGATGCTGGTCGGCACCGGTTGGGCCAACACGCTGTTCTACTGGGCGGCGCTGTTCGCACCCAACCGCGCACTGAGCGTGGCCGACAACAAGTACGGCGAATCCAACATCGCTTCGATCATCGGCCTGGTGCCCGCGCTGGTGTTCGCGGTGATCTCGATCATCGCGATCTTCATGCTGATGCGTCAGGCGTTCGCATCGGCCCGATCGACTTCGTAGCCCGGACGTTGAATTTCGCGAAGCGAAAGAGCCGGGGGCTTTCCTCGCATACCGAGCGCAACCCCGGACTTCGTCCGGGCTACGGGGGCTGAATTCCTAGATCGCGTCGACGAGGTTTCGCGTCTGGTTGAGCACCGGTCCCACGGGACGGCGCGACTCGTTGTCCGTCGCGCGTTCGATCGGCTCGAGCGTGATCGCGAACGTGACCTGGTCACGGCCGCGAACTTCCGCGGGAATCTGGAACGTGACGCTCGCGTCCTTCTCGCTGGGCAGCACGCCGATCGCGACCGGGTCGGAGTCCGGCACCAGGCACCAGAGCTGGAGTTGCTGACGCCCGCTCTGGAAGAAGTCGTCGGACGCCACCGCGATCAGATGTTCGTGGTCGGGCGTCAGGCTCAGCAGCCAGCCTTTCGCCGAACCCGGAATGCGTACTTCGGCGGCGTAGATCGGCCAGGCTTCGCCCGGCTCGCTCGGACCCGCGGCCATCGTCGTGGCGACCGGGCTGCGGCCCACATTCGGTTTGGCGACGTCGGTATCGGAATAGTGCTGGCCGAGCAGGAACGCCAGTGCGAGGCTGGCCGCGGTGGCGAACCCTGCCGCGTAAGCCCAGACGCTGCGCTTGCGGCGGCGCCGTGCCACCGGAAGCCGGACGGGATCCGACGTCGCGTTCATGACGGGCGGCGCGGCGCGGCGCAACAGCTCGGCGCGCACGTCCAGCGGTGGCGCCACCGGCGACAGCACCTGCCCGAACTCGCTGAGGCGCTGCTCCCAGAAATCGCGCTGGAAGCGGGCTTCCTCGTCGGTCTCCAGCAGGGTCTCGAAGCGCCGGCGCGCGGCGCCGTGCAAGGTGCCCAGCACGTACTCGGCCGCCAGTTGCCTCAGCAATTCCGCATTGTCGTACCGCATGTGCCGGTCCTCCTGTGCTGCCGTACCGCCTCTGCACCTTGCCGTCAGCGCTCCAGGCATTCGCGCAGACGCGCGAGTCCTCGTCGAATCCAGGCCTTGACGGTCCCCAGCGGGGCGTCCATGGCCTGTGACAGCTCGGTGTGGGAATACCCTTCGTAGTACGCGAGCAGAACGCTTTTCCGTTGCACCTCCGTCAGGCCCCGCATGCAACGCATCAGCCGCTCGAGACCCTCGCTCTCCACCGCGCGGTCCTCGGGGCTGGATTCCTGCCCCTCGATGTCGACGGCCTCGGGCGCTTCCGTGTCGGAGACCTCGATGTCGCCGTCGCGGCGGGTCCGCAGCAGGTCGAGCGCCCGGTAGCGGGCCACCCCGATGAGCCATCCGATCGGTTCGCCCTTGCTCGCGTCATAGGCCTCGGCCCGCTGCCAGACGCGCAGGTAGCTGTCCTGCAGGGCTTCCTGCGCCCACTCCGGACGTCGCAGCATGCGCATCAGCAGCCCGTAGAGGATCGGGCTGGTCAGGTCGTACAGTTCGGCCAGCGAGCGCTGGTCGCCGCCCGCGACGCGGGACAGCAGCGTCCCCAGGTGCTCCCGCTCCTCGGCGGTGGTCTGGATCACGCCCGGCTCTGATCAGCCCGGCGGGGCGGCCGACGGGGCTGCCGGGGGAACGAAGACCGACTCGAGCAGGAACGGCGCATCGAAATGCTCGCGCCCGACATAGGCCGGCGTGTGATGCCCGTACTGTTTGAGCGCGCCCGGATGGCGCACGCCGCTCGACCACATCCACGAAGGGTCCGGTCCATCCGAGCCGGGCACGACGCCGTCCGGATCGAACAGGCTGTGCGAGCCGCCGCTCGGAAGCGGCAGCGTGTAGAGATCCTCGTAGCGGCGCAGTTCGTAGGTGGCGGTGCGCTCGGCACGTGCAGCCGCGAGCGGGACCACGCGACGCACGGCGTGGTTGCCGGCCTTCAGGCGCACCACGCGATCGACTTCCGCCACCTGGCCTTGCGGAAAGAAGCTGGCCTGCTGCCAGTAGCCCGCGCTTTCGCGCCGCGGCAGCGGCTGCACGGGAAACCAGTAGTGCGAATGGCCCGACGCATGCAGGCTCTCGTAGGCCAGCGGCTTGGCGTCCATGTCCAGCGTCACGCGCCACAGCAGCCCATCGATGGCGGGCGCCGACGGCGCGCCGGTGCCGCGAAACCAGAAGAAGTACGTGATCTGCATCACCGGTTCCTTGCCGAAGCGCGAGAAGCTGATCGAGTAGTTCACCAGCGGCTGCGTGCTGTCCACGTCGACGCCGTTGCCGGTCAGCCGCGGCAGGCCGGGTCGGTCGGCATCGCTGGCGGTCTCGATCCACAAGGACGGCGCGTAGCGCTGGGTCAGGTTGAACCACTGCGTTTCGGTGAGGCCCGGCAGCCCGAACTCGTCGGGCAGCGCGCGGCGAAAGTTCACCTCGTCGTAATCCGGCTCTTCCGGCGGCTTGACGCTCCACAGCGTCAACGCGCCGCCGGCATCGAGCTCCGGCAGCGGCCGTTCGAAGTCCTTGCGCACCGCGTCCTGCTCCGCCTGGATCCTCGAGCGCAGCAGCGGGACCGTCAGCGGGTACAGGCCCACCGCGCGGGCGACGCCGGAATAGCCGTCGTCGGGCTGTGCCGCCGACTTGAGCTTCTCGAAGTTGGCCGGATCGTCGAGCTCGAAGGTGGCGAGCGAGCGACTGCAGTTCAGGAAGCGGTCCCGCTGCTGCCCGATCTGGTTGAACGTCATGCCCAGATTCAGATACTCGAACTCGCGGGATTCCTGATCCAGCTCGCGCATGCGGCGGATCCATCCCGCGGTCCGCTCCATTCCATCGAGCTCTTTGGCGTAGGAGGCCAGCAGGCGGTCGACGCGCAGGTAGGGATAACCCGGCACGCGGTAGTACGCGGCGTCACCGACGCCCGCGGCCGCAACCCGGGCGTCCATCGCTGCGTACTCGTCGCGGCAGGTGCCGAAGCCCTTGTACCAGCCGACGTAGACCGACGGCGGGGGAAGCGTGGGGCCACATCCGGCCACGACGACGACGAGAAGAAGCGGCAGCAGCGCGCGGGCACGGCGGATCATGCGAACTCCGTTGGTCGTATGGAACCCTACCTTTACGGTTTGGCGGGTGCGGTGGACGCAGGCACTTCGCGGAACGTCCACTCCATCGTCACGTTGGCAGTGCCGGTCCACAGGCCCAGCCAGGTCGCATTTCCGTTGAGCGGCAAGGCCAGCGGCAAGCTGACGCTGGCCTTGCCGTCGGATTTCGCGTGCCGCAGGACCTCGGTCATCCAGTCCACCGCCGGCGGCGGCATCGGCTGCGGCTGCTGCTCACGACTGGTGTGACCGTTCTCGGTGTATTCGGTCATGCCCACCGGACGCGGCACGAAGATCGTCTCCTGGTACATCGGTTTTTCCTTGTCCTTGGTATCGATGACCGCGAGGAAATGCCGGCACAGCAGCAGGCCGTCCGATGCGTCCACCGAGTCGGCCGAGCGACGTTCGGAAAAGGGGATGAAGGCCTTGGCGTCCTTGTTGTAGCGCACGCCTTCGACGAGCAGCTTCAGCGTGACGCGCGTCTTCTGGGGGCAGTCGTCGTAGGGCACGAAGTACTGGTACTGCCCCGGGTCGCTGTCCTCTTCCATCGCCTCGGGATACTCCATCGCCGCCATGATGATGGCCGCGTCCATCTGCAGGTTGTAGTAGCAGGTGGGATCGCCTTCGCACGCGATATTGGCGCGCTGCAGCGCGAGCGTGAACGCCTGCTTCTCCTCGGGTGTTTCCGGAATCTTGGCCGGCTGCCCGGGCTTGCCCAGACGCTCCTTGGCCATGCGCGCGAGATGGATGGTCTTGGCTTCGAGACGATTGTTGAGAATCGGATCCAGCAGGTTGCGCAGGTGCAGCTTGCCGTCGCTGCGCAGCCGCGTGGTGATCTCGTAGCGTTGCTGGGTGCTGCCCTTGGACCACTGTTCGCCGGGGTGATCCGGGTCGTTCTTCTTCCACTCCTGCGTGGCGTCGACGGTGGCCACGATGTGCAACTCGCGCACGCTCGGCGGCACTCTCAGCGGACCCGTGGGCTCGGCAGGTTTGGCAGCCGCAGCGGCGGCCTGCTTCGGAGGCGCCGTTTTCGCCGCAGCAGGCGCAGCAGTTGCCGGCTTGGCGGGCACGGGCTTGGCGGGTGCGGTCTTCTTCGGCGGCGGCGCATCCGCTGCCGGAGGCACGGGCCCTGCGA
>Ga0187844_10002339_pt1 | contig 13452 bp, 7 predicted proteins | sample SpaLakP09_SKY_50_FD_134517 | JGI IMG/M metagenome (GOLD analysis project Ga0187844, IMG submission 134517) | Oligotrophic lake water microbial communities from Sparkling Lake, Wisconsin, USA - SP09_SKY_50 | ecosystem: Environmental > Aquatic > Freshwater > Lake | place: USA: Sparkling Lake...
GAACGCAGAACTTGACTTGGATTTGAAACTGGTTGCGGGAACGAATAAAGGATTAAAGGCTTGTCTGGAACTGGACCTGGTTGTGGAAAATAAGAAGGATATGTGTCCATCACAACCTTGCTCTGGACTCATGTCTTGGTCCTCTGTAGGTCCATTAAAACCAGTAGATCCATTACAGCCGGCAAAAGAGAAAAAAATTTTATCATCACAAGTTGATAGTTGGCAGCCATTAACATTATCATTTAACCCTGTAGATATTAAACTGGATACAATGAATATAAGTATTAAAGATGACGATTATGTCGGATATAGTTTTCAAGAATGGTTAGAAAATACATCCAAATTATATATTATTGGATATTCGTCTAAACCACTTACAAAATGGGGTGGCGATGCTACTGGTTGTAATGGTCCCATGTTACCATCTGGCACTACTGGTTGTAATGGTCCCATGTTACCATCTGGCACTACTGGTTGTAATGGTCCCATGTTACCATCTGGCGGCGGAGAATGGATACGCAATGATCTGGAACTTATCAAAACAATGAAAGATGTAGTGATGCACTCGAGCGTCAATCATGTCGGAGGTACATACTATGCCGCAGTATCTGCAGAGGCGTTATTATCACGCCCAGACTATAATTTAATATATACTAAAAAGGCCGGATCTACTTTAATTGATGGACTACTTGGTCATGTGAATGATAATATTAAGTTACCGAAAGATACCGTGATAAACAAAGATAAAATAACAAGGGTTTTTAAAAAAAAATGTCGTATACTTGAAAATCAATATTTACAACGTCTAAAAGAAATACAAGTAGACAAAGATAATATGCAAAAATTATGGTCTCAACCATGCAATAATGGGGATAAAGTATTAGATGCTATTTTAGGGCTATATATTGAGATGGTTAATGAAGGTCGTCGATTACCCCTTCAAGATGGCGAATATTTAGTTTTACCATTTGCTAAAGGAGACATTATTCAAAGTGAATGTACTATAATTTGTGATGCAATTAATACTTCATATCTAAACTCTCCAATTATTCCACCTTTCAAAACTACAATTTCAAGAAAATTGACGCCATTGAATGAAAGAATTGTAAATCAAGACGCTCTTGGATATGTTGCAGAATTCAGTCCTCTAACTTCCGGTGATACAACTGTTAAATTACTAAGTATAACAAATGTTCCTGAAAATATGGTATGGCCAACTCTATTTAAAGAAGGAGTTAAAATTTTTAGTGATACCATTACTTTGCCTTCTTATGTAAACCTAATTACATCACCAACAACACAAATACCTTACACTTTAGATAAATTATTACCATATTACTCAGGAATAACTACGTTATCATTTATACGACCTGAAAATGCTGCAGTTATTAGAATACTTAAAAATAATACATTATATAATAATTTTACCCGTCGTGAGAATATGTATATAATAAATGATTTAACTACGGGAGACTATACAATCATGTGTGATAACACTCCTTACAAATTTAGTCTTGTTGACAATACATTGATGGTAGAGACGGTTACAAGTAAAACCGATAATACAGTTGCATATGCAAATATTACTTGTGTAAAAATACCGAGTAAAATTGTATTTGCAGTTACTGATAATATGAATAATTTAGTAACCAGCGGTATGTATAATGCCACAACATTGACACAACATCACCAACTAATGTTTGATAATTTAAAAAGCGGCGTACCATATACGATACACATATCGAATAACGATACCCCTACCGATACTGATGTAAATTTGACATGGGTACAAGGTATTGCGGCGTAATGTGAATAGTTGCATGCCTAAAATTTATGTTAGTTGAATAACTCATTAGTATATAAATAAAATCGAAATAAAAATAAACTATGGATATAATACAAGAAATGAACGCATATCTTGCTTCACACGTAAGCAAAGATAAATCAGAGTGTACTCATACCCGCATTGGAAGCCCCGAACATAATGTTTATGGCGGCTCCTATCATATCCCTGATTTATCTTCCTTCTTTCCTATTTATTACAAGCACGTTTTTGAAGATGGACATAAAGAGTATCTTACGGAGAAACAATTAGAATGTGGACCTATAGGCATCGATTTAGACTTTAGGTATTCTGAACCAAAACGCGCTTATACAGGTGAACATATTGTAGACTTTCTTGAAATTTTGCTGGAAGAACTGCACAAAATATTTACAATCCAAGATAGTTTTTCTATTTATATTTTTGAAAAGCCCAATATCAATGTACAGCCGGCCCAAATCAAAGATGGAATTCATATTATTGTAGGGTTAAACGTAGATACACCTGGTAAAACACTTTTGAGAAATCGATTATTGAGAAAAATGGATATTTGGGACGGGATGAAATTAATCAATGATTGGAATTCCGTCGTAGATGAAAATGTATTCAAAGGGTTGACTGCATGGCAATTGTATGGATCGCGAAAGCCAGGACATGACGCCTATAAATTGACTATGGTATATACATGTCAAAAAGATGCTACTGACTATGAACTTCATTCATCGCCAGGAGATGCATTTCCATTACCATTGCAATTTCATAAATTATCCATTCGAAATAATGAACATGAAACTCCAGTATTAAAAGAAGAATTTCGACAAGATTATGAAAATGCAAAACAACGAAAACGACTTCGGGTAATTGCATCAGAAACTACACCTACTACCACTGAAATTACAACTCCTGTTATGTTAAATAGTGCGATTGACAAATTATTTGGAACATTGGATGTTTCTGAATATATTATTCAAGAGGCTCATCAATATGTCTTGTGTTTACCAGCGCCATACTATGATGATTATGATAAGTGGATCCGGGTAGGATGGGCGCTTCGTCATACGGATTATAGATTGTTTCTTACTTGGATGAAATTTAGTAGTCAATCCACCAAATTTTCATTTTCCGATATGGCGCGCCATCGCGCCAATTGGGACAGTTGGGACCGAAGTGAAGAAATGTTAACAATGCGCTCCATCATGTACTGGGCCCGAATTGAAAACGAAGAAGAATATCAAATTATTAAAGAACGAAGTGTAGATTTATCATTAGAAGAAGCCATCAAGGATACATGTACCGAGTTCGATATTGCATCCATTCTATATCAATGTTACAAAGATAGTTTTGTTTGTGTGGATATTAAAGGCGGGCGGTGGTTTCAATATTTAAATCAGAAATGGAATGAAACCGATTCCGGTACAGAATTACGTAAAAAAATTACTCATCAAAAAGGACTATATGGTATATTTTCAAAAAAATTACAGCAAGTTAGTAACGTATTAGCGTCGTTGCAAGCCGAAGATGATCGTCATAAAATAATTAAAAAGAAACATGACAAAATTCACGGAATTATGGTGAACGTTCTTAAAAAACAAGGCGATAAAATTATGCGCGAAGCAGGACATGTGTTTTACGTAAAGAACTTTATGAATTTACTCGATAGCAAAGATCACATTTTATGTTTTAACAATGGAATTGTTGACTTTTCCATCAATAAATTTAGAGATGGATTGCCGGAAGATTATACACACAAATGCACAAATATCCCTTATATTAAATTTGAACATACGGATAAAAAAATTGTAGAAGAGATTGATATTTTCATGTCTCAATTATTTCCCGATGAAGAACTTCGGGAATATATGTGGGATCATGCTGCATCTGTATTGATTGGTAAAAATACTAATCAAACATTTAATATTTATATTGGAACTGGCCGAAATGGAAAAAGTAAATTTGTGGAACTTATGAGTGATGTAATGGGCGATTATAAAGCAACCGTTCCGGTTTCTATCATCACTAAAGATCGTGTCAATGTTGGAGGAGCATCCCCAGAAGTTGCTGTATTGATTGGAATTCGATATGCAGTGATGCAAGAATCATCCGTAAGTGATATGATCAATGAGGGTCCAATGAAAGAACTAACTGGCGGTGATCAAATTCAATGTCGTCCTTTATACCGAGATCCCATTTCGTTTATTCCGCAATTCAAATTAGTGATGCCAACAAATAATTTGCCTGGCATGAAAGGTAAAGACGAAGGTACTTGGCGTCGAATTCGTGCATGCGAATTTAAATCTGAATTTGTGGAAACTCCAAATCCATCAAATAAATATCAATTCAAAGTAGATAAAAATTTAGATAAGAAGTTTGAGTCCTGGAAGCCAGTCTTCATGAGTATGTTGGTAGAACGCGCATATCGAACAAAGGGCGATGTAGTGGATTGTAAAATGGTCTTGGTGAATTCTGAAAAGTACAGAAAAGATCAAGATTATCTATCTTCGTTTGTAAAAGACTGTATTCAAGTTCATCCAACTGCAATATTGAAAGATAATGAAATTAGCGAACGATTTAATGATTGGTGGAAACTGCTGTATGGTAAAAATGTACCTCGTGGTAAAGATCTGTTTGACTATTTAAATAAAATATATGGGCATCATGAAACAGTAGTTAGAAATGGTACAACCTGGAGGGGATTGAAGTTGATTCGTGAAGAATACATAGAGACGATGGATGATATTTAATATAAATTGGAACGAATGAGTTTTTCCAATAATTCTATTTCGGCTTTCATTAAACTGATTTTTTCTTTATGAATGGACGTTTTTGAAATTGCCCCTTCACATGTAAGTTCGCAATTATTAGAACATGTCGTAGTGCATTCATCTTCACATGGTTTATATTCCGAAGTATTTCCTAAAAATCCAAATCCGCCTTTTACTTTACGTTTGATAAATCTACGAGTTTTTTTTCGTCCACCTTGTAAGGACTTTAATAGGGCTGCCTTTTCTTCATTTGTAGTCGACCTAGAGTACAATATTTTGTTAACTAAAACAGAATTAGCGCGCGAATTTCTGTAAGAGGACATGGTACGGGCTATTTTTGCGTGTTCAGAATCGGTTGCTTTTTGCCGCAAAAGGGCCAACTTTGTTTCTAATTTTTTATATTGTTCATTATGTTCATCATGATCCTCCGAGGCAATTCTACAAAAGTGTCCGCAATTTTCAGAGCATTTTTTTCTGCACTTTTCAATACATTTGGTGCCACCCACTTGTTTAGAATAAAGATTCAAATTTAAATTACTTGCAGTTTTATTGGTATACATGTCTTTACTAGATATTTTTTCAAATAACTATATAGTCTTTTTTAACAACACGAAACCTTTTAATACCTGGATAGTTGGGGTTTGCATTATCATAAGTAGTATAATAAGGGCGTAATCGTTTGGCCTCCATTAATTCATTATGATATGACTCGACCATAGAACTTGTTAATAATATTTCATTATCATTTACCGAATAGGGAATATTTTGAATAAGTAATTGTGGTTTTGTAATAAACGTTGATAAACGAACATAGTGATTTAATTCATTGGCCAGTCTTGAAAAGTATTGATTCGGTTTATTATCTACTAAATTTTGTTTGGGTACAATTAATTTATCTGATGCAAAACAATACCCTTTGCATTTTAATTGTTCACGAATAAAATCATCTGGAACTACATCTACATAATGAACATGATTATCCAGTATGGATTCAATCATAGACTCCGTTACAGTTTTTGTTTTAATAGCAGCATTGATTTTATTGCGCAAGTCTGGGGTTCGACCAATCATATCTTTCAGCAAACGTCTACATGCTGCATACATATATTTTTCTAATTTAGATCGATTCATGTAATTTACTCTATCGGAATCTTTTTGGGATGACAGTTTTTCATATTCATGAAATATATGCGAATCATACATATCCAGATCCATATCTGTATCTTGAGATGGAATACACGGTACAAATGAATTTGTTTCAGTAATCATACCTACAATTTCGTCATCTTCTACTACTTTAAATACAGGCTTGCACGGTATGACATCAGACAACTGTAAAAGTACTTTTTTGGTATGAGAATATTCACACCGAGGAACGTCCTTTTCAATATCAACACCTCGAAGAATTGCAGACGGGTAACATGGTACAAATACATCATTGACAACAAGGCCAATGCATTTATAATGATGAATAACCTGGCGTATGGCTTTGTTTTCAATCCCAAGTTTTCCACGCATGACTTCAGCAATGATGTTGGTAGTATATTCATTTGAACTTGCCGTACAATTTTCATAAATACGCCGTAACTTTTCAAATGTTTTATGCATAATTGGATGATAATATAAATGATATAAATTATGATAATTTTTCTTAACATTATGCTCAATTAAAGCCTCAAATTTTTTATTTTCATGTTCCAACATCATAATTACTTTTTTAGCAGGATCAAACATACGTGTAGTGTAATGATTGCTTGGACAAATAATTTCTAAATCGGTATCTTTAACCCTAAAAATAACCAAATTGGATACAAAAAAATCGCATATTATTTCCCATAAATAAGTATAATCCATATGGGGCAGTACTTTTATAAATTCTTCAGTAGTTTTAAATTGCAGAGGAAAATTTCCATTATTATATGTAGTAAACCCTGCGGACGCAATTTCACTTAAACGTCGAAGAAGAGTTTCCATTGTGAACTTTTTAGGATAAATTAGGGATGCACATGAAAAAATACAATCTAAAAATGTATTGGGAGGCGAAGTACTGTATCTAAGTAATGAGTTTCCCTCTTCTAAGTTACAATTTTCAGCCAATCCAAAAAAGTAACGAATGGGTTGAGGTAAATAAGAAACTCGACCGGGCTCCGAGGGTATAGTTGTAGGATGTTCAATGATATATTGTTTTGATTCGTGAATTACCTTGGGTTCTATTTGGTCTGATTGTGGCTTTGCTTTGCATCGTGGACCACCATTGTTTTTAATTAACCCAGGATAGTTATGTTCTCCATCTCCAATTTCAATAATAGTACCGTTCTTTTCAAAATCTACCTCTAACTCTACCATTTTAGGGTTAATAATGCCTATTTTATTGCCATCGTCATCAACCGGAATGTCTTGGGGGCGCAATGGAATTTTGCGCTTCATGTCCCAATACATGGGACAAATATATGTAGCCCCGTCAAGTACCATGGGGGGAAAGTATTTTACATTTTCATGTGCGGCCTCTTCGGCACTTAACGCTACTGGTCGATATTTAAAATCACACTTTCTACTATAATTTTCAGGCAAATCTTTAAAATATTTTTTAATTCGTGTAATAAGAAAACTTGGATTTTTAATAATTAAATCTTCATCTTTCTTACCACCTCCAGAAATTCCAAAATCTTCTGAATCAGACCCAGATTCCACTTCAAAATCTGACGCTGATTCTTTTTCAGATTCGGATTCAGATTCTACTTTAAAGTCATTAGATTCAACTTCAAACTCTTCATCCGATTCAGATTCGGATTCACTTGAAGAATATCTACTGATTCGAGTAAATTCTTCTACAACCTGAACAATTTCTTTTTTTTCTTTATAACAATGAATGTGTTTGTTATCAGAACTAAGTAAAGCAACATAGGCTTTCATATTTGTACGGATGGATTCGATATAATGAAGCGATTTAATATTGGACATGGAAATAAATAAAATGGTGGATGATTTTTTAACTATAGTAGGAAATCCTGTAACGTCACCTGATTTTTTTATTCTTTTTTTCTGTTCTTCTAAAAATTGCATAGACTGCATAAATTCCTCAATAATTTTGGTGGATTCTGCTTTAGTCAACTGAAAAATATTTTTTATTTTTTCAGCCATTACGGATCCAGAGTCCCCATTTAAATAACCATATGTACATATTTCATGAATTAATGAATTTTCATTAAAGTCGGAAACACGACGGTATCGTTTCACATTGGTTTCATCCATGTCTATAAAAAAATGGGAACTACAATTATGAGGATATAGTTTGTCTATTTTAAAATTTATATCATACTCAAGGTCTAAAATAGTTGCATGCTGAATTCCTGTAAATGTAGGATATGCATATCCGCTTTGATACATAAAATCCCCCACCTGTTTTAATATGTCTTCATGGGTTAATAATAATGCATTGACGCCGTCTATTGCAGACGGAGTACATTTGGCTTCTAAAATAATACTTCCATTGCTCATAAATGCATATTTAACATCATTTGTAAATAAAACAGTAATGGATCGTTTGTAGGATTGATTTTGTTTTGTGATAATATTAAGAGGTAACGCAGGAATTTTGTTACCTCTCAAATCTTCTTCATGGCTAAGCAGTTTATACACAATCGTTTCTTCATTACCCGAATTGTATTGAATCATGTGGGCTTCTTCAGAAACGTGTAGCAAATTAAAAACGATATCTAATGGAACACTCATTGGATAAATTGGATCAATACGGCATACAATATTGGAAATTCCTTCTTTCAACGCATCTGGCATAGGAAGTGAAAAGATGTCATGCATACCCTTATATTTACTTTCCATTGCAGTAGAATTTAATGTATGTTTAAAATATAACTCGAACTCATCATCAAGGTCGTCTTTAAGAACAACATATATTTTATTTTCAAAAAATGGCATATAGTCTAAAAATAATGTTTGAAATTTGTCAGTAGGTGTCTGATACATATATTTTTTTAAATCCGTGGCATTTTCAGGATCAGCCGCTGCAAAAATATTTTGACCAATTGAAAAATCTACTAATTTATCAATTTCCCATAAGTCATCTTCTAAATAATACTGTTTAGTTAATGAGGGAACATGTTCATTTAAATTGGACAAAAAATTTTTGACATGAAATTGTGGTATTTCTGTAAAAGGGATGGTAAGTACATTAAATACTTGAGATGGAGTATATGATCTATGTTGTTTGGAAAATAAATAAATATTATCAATGGAACATCGTAATGATACGGATAATTTATAATATCCCATTTCAATAGTATCATCTGCATATATATCTACTGCAATTATTTTATCAGCAGCCCTATGATAAAACTCCATATCTAATAATAATACTTTAATTTAAATTTAAAAATATAAATCTATACCATGGCCTTTACACGGTTTTATGATGACCCCGATAGAATTATGAAGCAGTTACAAGAAAGTACTGACCAAGGAATGTACTATTTAAATCAACCAGGAAATGGTGATCGACCTCATTATATAAAAGATCCGTCGATTATTATGCAAAAGTGGGGGGCTAATTTACATCATGATAGAGTTGGTGTTGAAAGTGAATTATTAGGCATGAATTATACGTTGTCACGCGATAAACAGCATACACCATTTACATCTAACCCCATTACATATCCAACATATAATAAAGAAATTACTATTCAGTCACGTACTATTGCTCCAGTATGGACCGCACGAGACTTAGAACAATCACATAGGTGGATTTTACCGTTGGACCCGCAAGAGCATGTCATTCCATCCTTTGATAATAATATCAGTACAAGAGTATTGGAAAAAAATAAACTGGTAAATGTATGAATCCCAAGACACAGACATTTATAGGAATCATGGTATTTTATATGCTTTTATCTTATATCATTTTTCCAGCAGGATTTTATTTCTTAATTCAAAAATCATATGAGATGGCAGGAACTGGATTTGTTGTAGGAAGCATTGTTTCTATTATGTTATGGTTATTTGTTGGTAGAAAATTAACTAGTTAAATGAACATGTACAATAAATAGTGCGCACTCTGTAGCCGAATAAACATTATGTTCTTGTATTCGAGGAATAGTACTGGGTACACAATACATTTGATAGGGTACCATAATTAATTTAGATATGTCCACCTGTAGCGAAATGGAATCAATAAATATTCCATTCGCAAACGCATCTTGTACTGTAGTATGTACGTGTACATGAATATTGTTTTCATCGTCAATTTCTACGTCCAAATCAGGTTTACATAGTACAGTAAATTCATCATAAATCAATTCGTGGTGCCACATTGGTATAGAATATTTTTTTGAGTTGTGACTATAAATATAAACGTGTTGATTGAGTAAATCAGCAAGGGTAGGTTCAATAATCAATACAGGTGGTAGGTGATTACGAATGGTCTCAAATACGGATTCTGGGACACAATCTTTGTAATCCAACAAAATATTGTACAAAGAAATAAGAACCGCATGGTCTAATTTTGACAGTACAAAATGAATAGAGGAATGGAATAAAATAGGAAGAATAGGATCACGTTGATTCGACAGAAATTCATAAGCCTCATTTAATTCTTGAAATTCTTCTTTATTTCCATTTTTATCAGGATGACATTTCAACGCCTTTTTATAATACATTTTTTTTATTTGTTCTGGACTAGATCCAGCATGAACGTCTAATAAAAAATATGCACGTGCATGGTCCATGTATTCATTTCACGTAGTTTCTTTAAGATTTTAAGCAATAGTTATTTTATCTAATTTGACTGAAAGAAGAACGTCGCGTCTTTTCTGGAACTTGAATGTTTTATTTAAAAAGGACAATGCTTTTTCTTCATGTGTCATTTCTTTTTTAGGCGGCATTTGCGCATATAACGTTTCAAAATCTACAATTTCAACTTCATCAAACCCATATTGTTCAAGCATGTGTTTGAAATAGGGAAAGAATACGAGCCATTCATCATGATTTTGTCCAATAATAGTCTGATCTACATTAATGGTATATCCTAAACAGGTTTCATTTACAAAAACCTCCCGTTGTTTATATTTTTTTGTAATAGTACATACATCTTTTATTTCATAAATTGGATTTTTTTCAAGTATTTCAAATACACGTTGTCCATCATAACAAGTGCCTACAAAATACCCATTCATAGCAGTACATTCAGCAAGATTTCTTAGAAAATTAGTCAATGACGTAATACCACTAAACATGTAATGCACCGCAAATTGCATACTGGCAACATTAAATCCTGATTTTGATTTATCATAATGAACGTCCACTCCTTTTCCTAATACTCGTTTAGGATCTAACCCAAAAATAGATCTTACTATTGCCTTATCTTGCAGTCGCATGACACCTTCGCCAGTTTTAATACGCATCGAACTGTCTCCTTGAATAAATATTCCACGTGTTTTGAAGGGCTTATGTTTATTTCGCCATAAATCTAAATATCGTTTGCAGCAACCATCGTGTTTATTCATAATATTGTTTTCATCAATATCTACGCCTAAAATGAATGATGCACTTGACATTTTTGTTAAATCACCTCCTAACCCAATAGCAAAATCAATTACTATATCTTGAGGTTTTATTACCGATAATAAGTTCCGTTTTACATCACTATGAAATAACTGAAGACCCGTCCTTTCTTTCGACTTATCTTTTGCAGCATAATATTGTGTAATTTCTTGAGGGTAAGTTAACATTTCTTCTGTTATAGGTTCTTGAATGGTGTTCCAGTTACTTGAAGCAACATTAAATCCGTTAGGCTTACGATCCCGCATTTTATCCCACCGAATACGAAGTGGAACCCATTTTTCAAAATCGTGTCTTGTTTTATCATATCTAAATTCAACAATCATACCCGTTTCTATGATTTCATTGGATTCTGTAGTAATTACATTGTCCTTAGAATAAATGTGGGAAATATGAGAACTGTCATCCCCACCTGGTTTAAATAATATTTTCCCACTTTTATGTGGTACTTCCACCTCATATCCTTGAAGTATGCTAATACTGGGGTTTGCATCAATATCATATCTTGGATTAAACCCAACATATAGTTCTACTTGTTTATAAGACGTCCCACTCATTTTATGAAGTTCTTTATCATCAAACTGAACTAAGAAATCGATCGTATTTTCCTCAGCAGGTTTCCATTTAAAACTTAATTTCCATACTTCTGATTTGTTTTGAACAGGTTGATCTGGTGCAGTCATACCAACTCCATAAGAATTCGGTGTAAATATCACGCCATCTGTATGATAAGGATAATCATCTTTTTCCAGCAAATGTTTGCAATTTGCAGGCGTACAATGTAAAAATGTTTTTGCAACTAATATAAATGGATGGTGCGATGCACTTGCAATCTCTTCAACGACTTTTCTTAAAATGGTTTCACGAACATTAAATGATACAATTTTTTTGAGTTCTTTTACGGCAGGGTCTTCTTTGCCAGCCTTTTTCTTAAGTTCACTGTATTCTTTTAACTTAGCAGCATTGGTATATCGAAACGGATACGTTCGAAAGTCTTTCTTTTTAAAATAAACGTCAAATGCAAGATATAAATTCATTGTTTTTTTATGTTTATCTTGAGTAACGTGTTCACCATCTAACAATGTATTATTAAAATCCTTTATAGTAGCCCCTGTAAATTCAACTGTCAGCCCTGCTTGTTTTGAAACTAGAAAATAAATTTTATCATGCGTAATAAATAATAATTTACGTTCACCATCGGCTTTTTCAGTAACACAAAAGTCGGTAAAAATTCCCTGTTCTCCATAAAGATTTTCCTTTTGTAAAGTGACAGATTTGGGGGCAATAGATAATGCTCTTCCTACTTCATCATCTGCTTTTGTTAATGCAATATAGGCACCAAGTACTTGTGTTTTTTCACTATGACTAATTGGATAATTGGATCGTTGAAATCCTCGAAGCGCAAATGTAATGGCTTGTTGAATATGTTTTTTTTCAACTCCTCGTTTAAACTCAACCTCTACTTCATATTTTGTATCTACCGTAAAGAGGCTTTCCAAAGAATCACTTGTTCGTACAATACTACAATCATATACAAATGGATAATCTTTATGAAGAAGTCTTACACGATTCATAAATCGAAACGTTTTTTTGCCTTCGATAAGGCCTTCTTCTTCTGGAATTACAATTTCTTCACTAAGTGATAGTTTCGTCCAATAATCTTTTATAGCAAAGGTATCTTCCTCTCTATCTTTCTTTTTCTTTTCAAATGTTGGATTTACTAATTGCTGAGTTCTACAATAATGTTGAATGGGTCCTATACCGGTTAATTCAATGCGTACATTATGTCCTGGTTCAGAAATAACAATACGTAATAGGTCTATACCAGTTGAATTTTTATTTTCAAATTCAAACCCGGCAAGTAATAACCATTTAATTACATTATTGTAATCTATTTTAGTGGCATCCTTCCCAATTTGGGCTTCAAACTCAAATTTGTGGCCATCTACATCTTGGCTTTTATTAAACTTTGCCAATAGTTTTTCCATGTATATCTTATATTTATATAGTATTTTTTAATCAATTTTAATAGATATTTAGCGCATTTAAAATACCAGAAGAATATAATGCATGTTATACTAACTGGCGCCATTTTACTAATAGTTCTTTTTTTGATAACTACAATTGGTAAAAAAATAAATGAACCTTTTACAATATTGCATACGGAATCCCCTGACGTATTATTAGACAATTCTCTCCAAAATAGTATTCAGGAACAAGATGTAAAATATGGCGGACTAAATAAGTATATATTTCAAACACCTATGGCATCCTATGCACAGGTTACTAATAATAAAC
>Ga0187844_10002340_pt1 | contig 13451 bp, 10 predicted proteins | sample SpaLakP09_SKY_50_FD_134517 | JGI IMG/M metagenome (GOLD analysis project Ga0187844, IMG submission 134517) | Oligotrophic lake water microbial communities from Sparkling Lake, Wisconsin, USA - SP09_SKY_50 | ecosystem: Environmental > Aquatic > Freshwater > Lake | place: USA: Sparkling Lake...
CAGAGGTTTGGCCATAGCCTGATGGAAGCCGAACCCATGCATGCCCGCGTCGCTCGACGACTGAGCGACGAATTGCGGGAAATTCCCGGCGTGGTCGAAGCAGAAGTCGCGCCGTCCGGTACGGCTCGAATCGAATTTGACCGTGATGTTGTGAGCGAAGATGCCCTATCCAGTCGGCTAGGTCGACTTGGGTTCAGCCCAATCAGCCCATCTGTGAGCTCAGGCGCTGGTCACGCGTCGCCCGCGATGGGAGATCACGACCATGACCACGATCATGAACACGGAAAGTCTGAAGAGAAGGATCAGAACCACTCCCACGGCGGCTTGTTTGGTGCGAACTCAGAGCTGATTTTCTCGCTGCTCTGTGGAGCATTGGTTCTGTTGGGCTGGCTCTTGCAGCGCCAGCAAGCGATCAACGAAACAACTGCGACGGGGATCTTCATTGTCGCCTACCTCTTCGGTGGGTACTACACCCTGCAGGAAGCTCTGGAGAACCTTAAGATCCGCAGGTTTGAGATCGATACACTGATGTTGGTCGCTGCGGCGGGCGCTGCTGCACTGGGCGAGTGGGCGGAAGGCGCTCTCCTGCTGTTCCTCTTCAGCCTGGGGCACTCCCTGGAGCACTATGCGATGGGGCGCGCCAAGCGGGCCATCGAAGCCTTGGCAAAGCTGGCGCCTGAAACGGCCCTGGTGATCAAGGGCGATCAGATTGTTGAGGTCTCCGTGACCGAGCTCAATCCTGGCGACTTGCTCCAGGTCAAACCCAATGAGCGGCTGCCGGCTGACGGTATCGTCGTCTCTGGTTTTAGCAGCGTCAATCAGGCACCGGTCACAGGCGAGAGTGTCCCGGTCGATAAACAACCGGTCCAGAACCCACAGACGGCCTTGGCGATATACGACAAGCTGGAGGCCCAACACAGAGTCTTCGCCGGCACGATCAATGGCTCAGGCGCACTGACCGTGATGGTGGCACGTCGAGCCAGCGAATCCACGATGGCGCGTGTCGTCCGGATGGTGACTGAGGCACAGACTCAGCGCTCGCCCACACAGAACTTCACTGAGAAGTTCGAGAGAGTCTTCGTTCCGGCCGTCCTGGTCCTGGTCGTGATCCTGCTGGGTGCTGGCCTGGTCATTGATGAGCCATTCAGCACAAGCTTCTACCGAGCCATGGCAGTCCTGGTCGCGGCCAGTCCATGCGCCTTGGCGATATCGGTTCCCAGTGCGGTCCTGAGTGGTGTCGCTCGAGCTGCGCGCAGCGGTGTGTTGATCAAGGGTGGCGCGCCCCTTGAGAACCTTGGAACACTCACTGCCATTGCTTTTGACAAGACTGGCACCCTCACTGAGGGGAAGCCTCGCCTGGTTGACGCATTCCCAACCAAGTCAGCCACGGAAGCAGAGCTCTTGGCTGTCGCACTGGCTGTTGAGAAGCATAGCGACCATCCTATCGCCTCCGCCATCGTCGAGGGGGCATCCTCCCGGCTTGGCGCCAAGCATCAACCGCTAGAGGTGTTGGAGGTCACAAGCATCACCGGGCGAGGCATCCAGGCACAGATCGGGGGCGAAGCGGTTCATATCGGCAAGGCCACCTTGTTTGACGTAGTGGACGGAGCGCCGTTGTCGGATGAGGTGCGCGAGATCAATAACATGCTCATCGGAACTGGCCGCACGACCATGATTGTTCGCAAGGGAGCGCGCTACCTGGGCGTTCTGGGAGTAATGGACACGCCGCGGCCGGCAGCCCCTTCAGTGATGCGCGAGCTCCAGTCATTGGGGATTAAGCGGCTCATCATGATCTCCGGGGATAACCAGCAAGTTGCCGATGCTGTTGCAAAGTCGGTTGGACTGACCGAGGCTCAGGGTGATCTGATGCCGGATGACAAGGTCAAAGCCATACAGACGCTTCGAGGAGCTGCAGGCAAGGTTGCAATGGTGGGCGACGGCGTCAATGACGCGCCGGCGATGGCGAACGCCACGGTCGGCATCGCAATGGGCGCAGCAGGCTCTGACGTGGCTTTGGAGGCTGCGGATGTGGCCTTGATGGCGGACGACCTCAGACAGCTTCCGCTAGCTGTAGGCCTATCCCGTTCAACCAGTCGTGTCATCCGGCAGAACCTATGGGTCAGCCTGGGCGTCGTTGCCGCCTTGATTCCTGCCACGATCCTTGGACTCAATATCGGGACGGCTGTGCTGTTCCATGAGGGCTCGACGTTGATCGTGGTTGCCAATGCGCTTCGACTGCTTGCGTTCAAAGGGCGGACCCAGGAGAGCGAAGCATCTGTTGCTTGAAGCCCATTAAGAAGACCTGATCGCCTCTGGCGTCGCAGTAACACTTTGTCATCCAGATGTAATCCAAGCTCATCGCGTCAAAACCTATTCTCTCGGCAATCACCCAGCGCGGGTTGCGCTGAGGCCGGATTTGAAAGGTATGTCGATGGGATTTTTTTGCGATTCATGCGGCAAGCCGGTCGTCTGATCAATGGCACATGTCAAGCTCTGCCAAGTTTCTGCCGATCAATGGCGCTGCAGGAGTCGCTGCCACCGATGAGGAGTGGCGAGGCAAGGCCTTGATCCTGCGTGCGCACAGGCAAGCTCTGCTTGCGAGCAATATTGCCAATGCGGACACACCAGGCTACCAGGCTAGGGATTTCGATTTCAGCGACGCCATGCGAGACGCCATGAAGCGGCTGCCAGGTCCGGCGCTCCAGGCAACATCGACCAGGCATGTTGGCACTACAGCCCCAGCAATCACGTCTCAAAGCACGCTGGATTTTGCTCGCTATGTCGTACCTTCGCAGCCTAGCTTAGACAACAACTCTGTGGACATGGACAGGGAGCGAGGGGTCTTCATGAAGAACGCCATCCTGTACCAGATGTCCCTCAGCACGTACGAGGATGAATTCAAGGAGTTCAAGCTCGCAGCCTCAGATCCACGGCGCTGACGCACTGAGCACACTCTTAGAACCCATTGCTAACTCCATATCCACATGACAAATATGTAATGCAAATGACCGGCTCCTGCTAGGGCGAGATTCATACAGTCCATATGCGCGCTCAATTTGAAGTGCGCAGTTTTAAAAACCATTTTGAAAGGACTTCCTATGAAAACCGCACGTACCCTCAGCCTGGCCGCCCTGACGCTCGCCACGATGATCCCGCTGCAAAGCATGGCTTCGCATGAGGTCTTCCGCAACGGTCAATCCCTGTACGGGCAGTCGGCTACCAGCGCCGCACCCGCACGGACCATCGATCTGACGAAGGCTCAAAGCGTCAATGTCCAGTACGGCGAGACCGTGCTCTTCAAGGGCGCCGATGGCAAGCAGTTCTCCTGGACCTTCAACGGCCTGGACCAACGGCTTGTCCAAGTTGCGGAAATCGCCCCGCGTGACTTCAGCGCGGGCCAAGCTACGGTCGTGATCGGCCGCGATCCCCAGATCAGCTACTGATCTATGACGTGCTCGTAGGACTGCCGGCTCTGTCCATGGTCATGGACCATGACATGGACAACGGCAGTCCCGAGTCACTCTCTTGGTCAGTAAGGTCGGCGGGTTCATTTCATTTTCTGAGCCAACGCCATTGAAGGCGTGGTAAAGACAACAGGGCACTCTTCAGCTCAACCCTAGACCTTACAGAATGACAGCCTTTTCTGAAACCTTCACGAATCTCCATAAGACTAGACGCGGTTTGGACCGCTTGCTGCACGTCACCAGCTTCTCAGCCGCAGGTTTACGTCATGGCTGGAAAGAACCGGCCTTCCGACTTGAAGCTGGCTTGGCTGTGGTGACCGCGCCCGTTTTGTGGTTCAGACATGCACTTGCCCTTTCGAATTTGAATTGGGTAGCGTAACCTTAGTTCTGTACCAATGTACGGAGTCAAGCGATATAGAAAGCAATTTGGAGAACCTGACCATTGGCGTTTTCGCCAAAGCGCCGGGGTCAATGTGGAGACCATCCGGTTCTATCAACGCAAGGGCTTGCTGCCCGAGCCGGATAAGCCATATGGCGGCATCCGCCGCTATGGCGAAGCGGATGTCGCGCGGGTGCGCTTTGTGAAATCGGCCCAGCAGCTGGGTTTCAGCCTAGATGAAATCGCCGAACTACTTCGGCTAAAGGACGGTACTCATTGCGAGGAAGCCAGCGGTCTGGCCGAGCACAAGTTCATGAACGTACGAGCAAAAATGGCTGACTTGGCGCGCATGGAAGTAGTGTTGTCTGAGCTGGTGTGCGCCTGCCACACGCGAAAGGGGAGCGTTTCCTGCCCGTTGATTGCGTCACTGCAAAACGGGACTAACCTCGCGGTGTCAACGCGGGGTGGTCAAGGGATTGCTAAGCTTTCGCGTGTTTTATTTTCCGAATTCTGAGACGACGCTATCCTGCGCCTGGACGGCCACCGCAATGGAGTGTGGCCAGGGTGATCGGACCTTCCAGCAAGGCTTGCTGCGAATCGCTTTGACTCGCCAGCGTCAGCTCCGGGTATGACCTTGAGATCAGTTTACACGGGCCTGCCCTGAGTGATCAACCCGTCTTGGAGCGTGTAGATGATTGTGATCAAAATTAGGTCACATCGCTAAGCGAGAGTGCTTTGGAAGCATCGTCTTGAGCAGTTCCATCTGGTCGCAAAGGATGCGCCGATTCTGAAGCAGAAGACCCTCTTGGTGATTCGGTGCATACGGCAGGTACAACAGTTCCCAGCCCAGCTCGTCTAGTGAATTGGCCCCCTTACGAAGGTTGCAAGCAGCGCAACACGCACAGACGTTAAGCCAGGTATCAGTTCCGCCGCGCGAAAGCGGGACGATGTGATCCCGGGTCAGACCACGCGTATGAACGTCGCCACAATACGCGCACGTGAACCGATCCCGCCGGAACAGCGCATGGTTGGATAACGGGATGGTCGCGTGGTGCGCGGCAACGCGGTTACGCCCGTGCATCACCAGGATGCTCTTCAGCGTAACCTGCGAGTTCACCCCAGTGTCTCGGTTCTTGCCGCCAGTGAAGGTGAACTCGAAGTCGCCAAACCCATAGGACACCTTACCCAACACCTCATGGGTCACGGCGTCTTGCCAGGAAAGCCAGCGCGATGGGTAGCCAGTGCTGTCAATGGCCAAGAACAGTTCATTCATGATTGACCCCGCACCCGACCAACTGCCGTCCGGCCATAAATCCGAACTCGTAAACCGTACTCGTAATCCTTACCAGTCCAAAAATGACGCAGAACTCGCCGCCTCATTGGGATGCATCCACCCACTCGGGATGGTAGTGAATGATTTGGGGGGGATAACCGGCAGGCGGTGACCACGTTCATCCAGTGGTCCTGACCTTGCTGGGCAAAGGGGATGATGTGCTCGCGGGTGAGCTCGGTCTCGTGGTGGTCGACACCGCAGTAGGCACAGACGTTGCGATCTCGCGTGAACAGCTTGCTGTTGGTGAGGCTGGGGCGCAGGTCGAAGGGGTTGATGCTGGGCACACCCTTGGTGCCGATGATGCTGTTGACGGTGATGACGGACTGCTCACCGGTGATGGCGTTGTGGCCGCCATGGAACACGGCGATCTCGCCGCCCGCTTCCCAGCGCACTTCGTCAGCGGCGTAGTGCAACACCGCTTCCTCGAGCGAAATCCAGGATTGGGGCAGCCCCTGGGCCGACAGCTTCAAGACCTTCAAAACACGCCTCCTGACCGGTTACGAGAACCATCCAAACGGAACGTTTGCGTCTGCGGTGGCCCCTGCTGCGGAGCCGCCTCGCCATTCAGACACAATATACCCTGATTTGATGACCCTTTGACGGCTTTGCTTTTGCTTACAGCCTGGCCCGCTATCAAAAAGATACCAGCGACCCCACCCATGAAGGTTTTCCGCGGCTTCCACCACCCCGGCATCGCCCCGGCCTGCGCGCTGACCATCGGCAACTTCGATGGCGTGCACCGCGGGCACCAGGCCATGCTGGCGCTGCTGCGCGGCGAGGCGGCGCAACGCGGCGTGCCCAGCTGCGCCATGACCTTCGAACCGCACCCGCGCGACTACTTTGCCGGCGCCACGGGCAATGCCGCCCTGGCACCGGCACGCATTGCCACCCTGCGCGACAAGTTGGCCGACCTGCAGCGCTGCGGCATCGACCAGGTGATCGTGCTGCCCTTTGACGCCCGCCTGGCCTCGCTCTCCCCTCGGGCCTTCATCGACGACGTGCTGGTGCGCGGCCTGGGCACACGTTACGTGCTGGTGGGCGACGACTTCCGCTTCGGTGCCAAACGGGCTGGCGACTATGCCTTGCTGGACGCCGCCGGCACCCAGAAAGGCTTCGACGTGGCGCGCATGAACAGCTACGAAGTCCATGGCCTGCGTGTCTCCAGCTCCGCCGTGCGCTCCGCCCTGTCCGAAGGGCGGCTCGACGATGCAGGCCGCCTGCTGGGCCACCCTTACCACATCTCGGGCCACGTGCTGCACGGGCGCAAGCTGGGCCGAGAGCTGGGCTTCAAGACCATGAACCTGCGCTTCGACCACTGGAAACCGGCCGCCAGCGGCATCTTTGCGGTCCGGGTGCACGGCCTGTCCTCCGCCCCCCTGCGCGGCGTGGCCAACCTGGGGGTACGACCATCGCTGGACCCAAACGACGTGAACGGCGGGCGCGTGCTGCTGGAGACCCATTGCCTGGACTGGCCGGACGCCCTGGGCGCCGAGGGTGCCTACGGTAAAATCATCCGTGTGGAACTGCTGCACAAACTGCACGACGAGCTCAAATACGACAGTCTGGATGCCCTGAAGGCCGGCATTGCACGGGACTGCGACGACGCCCGCGCCTGGTTTACCGGGCGAATTTGACGGGGCATCATCGGCGCACCTTGCCCCGCGCCAGCCGGAGCTCCCGCCTGCCCCTGCTCTTCATGGGCAGCCACGTCTCTCAAAAAGTTTGCCATGACCGACAAAGTTGATTACCGCGCCACGCTGAACCTGCCCGACACCCCCTTCCCCATGCGCGGGGACCTGCCCAAGCGCGAGCCGGGCTGGGTCAAGGCATGGGACGAGCAGGGCCTGTACAAGAAGCTACGCGATGTGCGCCACGGTAAGCCGAAGTTCATCCTGCATGACGGCCCGCCCTATGCCAACGGCTCCATCCACATCGGCCACGCCGTCAACAAGATCCTGAAAGACATGATCGTCAAGGCGCGCCAGCTCAAGGGCCTGGATGCGCAATACATCCCGGGCTGGGACTGCCACGGCCTGCCCATCGAGAACGCCATCGAGAAGCTGCACGGTCGCAACCTGCCGCGTGACGAGATGCAGGCCAAGAGCCGCGCCTTCGCCACCGAGCAGATCGCCGGCCAGATGGCCGACTTCAAGCGCCTGGGCGTGCTGGGCCAGTGGGACAACCCCTACAAGACGATGAACTTCGTCAACGAAGCCGCCGAGATCCGCGCCTTCAAGCGGGTCATGGAGCGGGGTTTCGTCTACCGCGGCCTCAAGCCCGTCTACTGGTGCTTCGACTGCGGCTCCTCGCTGGCCGAGTTCGAGATCGAATACCAGGACAAAAAGAGCAGCACGCTGGACGTGGGCTTCGAGTGTGCCGAACCCGAGAAGCTGGCCGCCGCCTTCGGCCTGCCCAAGCTGGAGCAGCCGGCCTATGCCGTGATCTGGACCACCACCGCCTGGACCATCCCCGCCAACCAGGCGCTCAACCTGAACCCCGAGCTCGAGTACGCGCTGGTGCAGACCGAGCGCGGCCTGCTGGTGCTGGCGGCCGTGCTGGTCGAGAAATGCCTGGAGCGTTTCAAGCTCACCGGCAAGGTGCTGGCCACCACGGTGGGCAGGAACCTGGGTCTGATCAACTTCAAGCACCCGCTGTACGACGTGGATGCCGGCTACCGCCGCCTCAGCCCCGTGTACCTGGCCGACTACGCCACCGCCGAAGACGGCACGGGTATCGTGCACTCGGCGCCCGCCTATGGCGTGGATGACTTCAACAGCTGTGTTTCGCACGGCATGAAGTACGACGACATCCTGAACCCGGTGCAGGGCAACGGCGCCTACGCCGCCGATTTCCCGCTCTTCGGTGGCCTCAACATCTGGAAGGCCGTGCCCGTGGTGCTGGAGGCGCTGAAGAACGCCAACCGCCTGTTCGCCACCCAGGACATCACGCACAGCTACCCGCACTGCTGGCGCCACAAGACGCCCGTGATCTACCGCGCCGCGGCCCAGTGGTTCGTGCGCATGGACGAGGGCACGGGCATCTTCACCAAGGACAAGGCCCCGCAGACCCTGCGCCAGATGGCGCTGGCGGCCATCGACGACACCAGCTTCTATCCCGAGAACGGCCGCACCCGCCTGCGCGACATGATCGCCAACCGGCCCGACTGGTGCATCTCGCGCCAGCGCAGCTGGGGCGTGCCCCTGCCCTTCCTCCTGGACGTCGACAGCGGCGAGCCGCATCCGCGCACGCCCGAGATCATCGACCTGGCGGCTGACGTCGTCGAAAAAGGCGGCATCGAGGCCTGGAGCAAGCTTTCCACCGCCGAGATCCTGCAGCGCATCGGTGACAAGACGAACGCGGCGCAGTGGAGCAAGAGCACCGACATCCTGGAGGTGTGGTTCGACTCCGGCACAACGCACACCACCGTGCTCAAGACCTCGCACCCGGGCGCCGGCCACGAGAACGGCCCCGAGGCCGACCTCTACCTGGAAGGCCACGACCAGCACCGCGGCTGGTTCCACTCTTCGCTGCTGACCGCCTGCGCCATGTACGGCCGCGCACCCTACCGCGGCCTGCTGACCCACGGCTTCACCGTGGACGGCCAGGGCCGCAAGATGAGCAAGAGCGTGGGCAACGTCGTCGCACCGCAGCAGGTCAGCGAGAAGATGGGCGCCGAGATCATCCGCCTGTGGTGCGCCGCCACCGACTACTCGGGCGACCTCGGCATCGACGACAAGATCCTGGCACGCGTGGTGGACACCTACCGCCGCATCCGCAACACCCTCAAGTTCCTGCTGGCCAACGTCAGCGACTTCGATCCGGCCAAGGACGCGGTGCCACTGGACCAGATGCTGGAGATCGACCGCTACGCGCTGAGCCGCGCCGCGGAATTGCAAGCCGAGATCCTGGCGCACTACGAGGTCTACGAATTCCACCCGGTGGTGGCCAAGCTGCAGGTCTATTGCTCGGAAGACCTGGGCGCGTTTTATCTGGACGTGCTGAAGGACCGCCTTTACACCACGGCACCCAAATCGCTGGCGCGCCGCAGCGCCCAGACCGCGCTGTACCAGATCACCCAGGCCATGCTGCGCTGGATGGCACCCTTCCTGAGCTTCACGGCCGAGGAAGCCTGGCAGGTGATCGGCGCGTCCGAATCGATCTTCATGGAAACCTATGTCGAGCTGGGCCAGCCCGACGCTGCGCTGTTGGCCAAGTGGGCACGCATCCGCGAGATCCGCGATGCGGTTAACAAGGACATCGAAGCCCTGCGTGCCGAGGGCAAGGTGGGTGCCTCGCTGCAGGCTAGCGTGACGCTGGCCGCGAACCCGCAAGACCACGCGCTACTGGCCAGCCTGGGCGAGGATCTGAAATTCGTCTTCATTACCTCGTACGTGACACTGCAGCCTGGCAGTGCACTGACCGTACAGGTTGCACCCTCGACCGCACAGAAATGCGAGCGCTGCTGGCACTACCGCGATGACGTTGGCATCGACGCCGCGCATCCCACCCTGTGTGGCCGTTGCACCAGCAACCTCTACGGCCAGGGCGAGACAAGGAAGGTCGCCTGATGGCACGTCAGTCCAACGCCGGTGACAGCCTGCTGAAGTGGCTGGGCCTGGCCTTCCTGATCCTGGTGGTCGATCAGATCACCAAGGGGCTGATCCTGGTCTATTACCACCCGGGCGAGGTCACCGTGCTGACCGATTTCCTGAACATGGTCCGCGTGCACAACCGCGGCGCAGCCTTCTCCTTCCTCGCCGGCGCCGACGGCTGGCAGCGCTGGTTCTTCGTGGGCATCGGTGCGGTGGCCGCGGTTTTCATCATCTACCTGCTGCGCACCCACGCCGGCCAGCGCCTGTTCTGCTTTGCGCTGACCTGCATCCTGGGTGGCGCCATCGGCAATGTGCTGGATCGCCTTCTGCACGGCTACGTGGTGGACATGGTGGACTTTCACATCGGCCGCTGGCATTTCCCGGCCTTCAACGTGGCCGACAGCGCCATCACCTTCGGCGTGATCTTCCTGCTGCTCGACGAGCTCTTGCGGGTACGGCGCTCGCGCGCCTGAGTCCACCGGCCTGACACTTCGACCATGAACACTTCAGCGGTCCACGGTGTCCAGCGCAGCAATCTGGGGCGTCTGAACGAGATCGCCGGCGTGCTGGTGCGCCACGGCCTGGGCGAGCTGGTGCGCCGCTGGGGCCTGGCCGATATGCTGGACAAGGCCGGCCACCGCCTGCACTGGGACCATGCCACCGACCTGGCCCACCTCCCGCCCCCCGTCCAGCTACGCCGAGCCCTGGAGGAGCTGGGACCCACCTTCGTGAAACTTGGCCAGATCCTGGCCGGGCGAGCCGACATGTTCGGCCCCGAGTGGATCGCCGAATTCGAAAAACTGCACAGCCATGTGCCGGCCCTGCCGCTGGACGCCCTGCGCGCGCAGCTGCGCGAGGACCTGGGCGACGAGCCCGAGGCCGTGTTCGCCCGCTTCGATCCGGAGCCATTGGCAGCCGCCTCCATTGCCCAGGTGCACCGCGCCCAGCTCAAGGACGGCAGCGAGGTTGTCGTCAAGATCCGCCGCCCCGGCATCCGCGAAGTCATCGAGGCCGACCTGCGCCTGCTCGACCGCCTGGCCGCCCTGGCCGAAATCGAGTTGCCGGCACTCGCACCCTATCGCCCACGCCAGTTGCTGCGTGAGTTCGGCCGCTCGCTGCAACGCGAACTCGACCTGGCGAGTGAATGCCGCCACGCCGAGCGCCTGGCGCGCAACATGGCCGTGCTGCCCTTTGTGCAGATCCCCCGTATCCACTGGGCGTGGACGCGCGAGCGCGTCAATGTGCAGGACTACGTGGAGGGCATCGCCGGCCACGACCTGGAGCGACTCGACGCCACTGGCCTGGACCGCCGGCTGCTGGCCCGGCGCGGCGCGCAGGCCGTGCTCAAGATGATCGTGGAGGACGGTTTCTTCCATGCCGATCCGCACCCTGGCAACGTCTTCTACCTGCCCGGCAACCGGCTGGCCTTCATCGACTTCGGCATGGTGGGACACCTGTCCATGCGCCGGCGCCAGCAGCTGCTCAAGCTGCTGCTGGGCCTGGTGCAGCGCGAACCGCAAACGGTGGTGGACATGCTGCTGGACTGGACCCGCGATGGCCAGACCGTGCAAGTGGAACGCCTGGAAAGCGATATCGAAGCCTTCCTCGACCAGTACCACGGCATCCCGCTGGCCGAGCTGAGCCTGGGCCGCATGCTGGTGGACGTGACGGCCATCCTGCGCGAGAACCATCTGGCCCTGCCGGCCGACCTGGCCCTGCTGATCAAGGCTTTCATCACGCTGGAGGGCCTGGGCCGCGGACTGGACCCGAACTTCAACATGGCCGGCGAGGCCCTGCCCCTGCTGCGACAGGTGGTGCGCGCGCGCTACCGCCCCAGGGCGATGGCGGGGCGCGTCTGGGGCTCCTGGCTGCGCCTGATGGAAGTGGCCGAACAACTGCCGCAAGACCTCTCGCGCCTGCTGCGCAAGGCGCGCCAGGGACGCATGGGACTGGACATCGAGAGTCGCTCGCTGCGCCACGTGGGCAGGCAGCTCGACCGCGCGGCCGACCGGATCGCGCTGGCGCTGATCATCGCGGCACTCATCATCGGTTCCTCCATCGTCATGACGGTGGGGGGCGGCCCGACGCTGCTGGGCCTGCCGGCCTTCGGCCTGCTGGGTTTTCTGGGCGCAGGTGTCGGCGCGCTCTGGCTGGGCCGCTCGATCTGGCGCAGCCGTCGGCACGAAGACGATGATCTTTAGCCCTCTCCTGACCGTGTTTCCCCCCATCCAAAAATAAGGCCCCAGTTTCCGGGCCAGTTGCCGAAAACAGTGCAGGGGCGGTCTTTCCTGCGGGCAGACCGTGTTTGGGCCTTGCGCCCAGGGAATCTGCAACTGATTTGGAGCCACAGGATCTGTCATGGGGATGGTGATCAACACCGGCATGCTCTCGCTGACGGCTCAGAGAAATCTGGGCATGAATCAGTCGAGTTTTGCCACCTCCATACAACGCCTGTCGAGCGGGCTGCGCATCAACAGCGCCCGCGACGACGCGGCGGGTCTGGCCATTTCCGAACGCTTCACCAGCCAGATCCGCGGCCAGAACCAGGCCATCCGCAATGCCAACGACGGCATCTCGATGCTGCAGACGGCCGAAGGTGCGGCCACCACCATCACCGGCAACCTGCAGCGCATCCGCGAACTGGCGGTGCAGTCGGCCAACGCCACCAACTCGGCCTCGGACCGGCAGTCCCTGCAGCAGGAAGTCAACCAGCTGGCCGCCGAGATCGACCGCATCGGCCGCACCACCGAATTCAATACGCTCAAGGTCTTCGACCAGAGCCGCAACAAGGTCACCGGCCTGAGCAACACCGACCAGGATGCCGTCATCGAAGGTCTGCAGGGCGGCTGGCTGGAAGTGGCCGAGAACATGATCAACCAGGCCTACGGCATCATGGGCAAGGGCAACGCCATCAGCATCGAGCTCACCACCTTCACCGATGCCGCCGGCAACACGGCGGCGCGGGTCGTCTCGTCCGTGGGCGCCAGCGGGCCCGGCACGGACATCAAGATGCAGATCGACATGGCGGACTTCGTGCCGCCCAACCTGCCCAACGGCGGCAACGCCCCTTTCTACAACGATCGCATCATCGCGCACGAGATGGTGCACGCCGTCATGGCCACCGGCGCCAGCTGGGGCGAACTGGCCAACGACGGCACCGCCACCTGGTTCCTCGAAGGCGCAGCGGAGTTCATCCACGGCGCCGAGGAGCGGGTGCAGGCCGACGGTGTCGCCGCCACACTGGCCGACAACATCAGCGCCTGGGGTGGCGGCAGCGTAGACTATTCGTCGGCCTATGTGGCCATCCGCTACCTGCATGAGAAGATCCAGGCGGCCGGGGGCAGCGGCGTGCAGGACATGCTGCAGTACCTGCACAACAATGCCGGCAAGACGCTGAATGACGCTTTCGTGAACGCCACCCGTGGCGCGTATGCCAGCCAGGCAGCGTTCGTGACCGACTTCAATGCGAACAAGGCCGGTTTCGTGGCCGGCTTCGACTTCAGCAACAGCGATCCCGGAGCCATCGGCGGCCTGGATGTCGACAACGGCACCGCCCAGACTGTTGATTCATTTCCAAACCTGAGCCATTTCTAACCGGATTCACGTCCAAATCTGAGCCACGTTATCCACCTATCCTGCTGATTTATTCAGCAGGGGTGTGCAGGAGTGATCAACGTGGGAAC
>Ga0187844_10002341_pt1 | contig 13450 bp, 14 predicted proteins | sample SpaLakP09_SKY_50_FD_134517 | JGI IMG/M metagenome (GOLD analysis project Ga0187844, IMG submission 134517) | Oligotrophic lake water microbial communities from Sparkling Lake, Wisconsin, USA - SP09_SKY_50 | ecosystem: Environmental > Aquatic > Freshwater > Lake | place: USA: Sparkling Lake...
CCATGCGGTCGTCCCAGACCTGGCCTCCGCGCCGGAGAGCACGCCCTATCAGCGGGCCGGCCAGGTCTGGGACGACCGCATGGGGTTGTCGCTCGCCCATGCGCGGAACTGGCGGCGCATCGCCCTGGCCAATCTCGTGCTGGCCGGTTTTCTCGGCGCCGGCTGGTGGGTCCAGGCCGAGCGCGCCGTGGTCAAGCCGTTCGTGGTCGAGGTCTCGGATCTGGGCCAGACCCAGCGCATCACCGCCATAGGCGGTCGCTACGAGCCGACCGAGGCCCAGACGGGAAGGGCGCTGGCCGACTGGATCCGCGATGTCCGCTCCAAGTCGATCGACCCCATCGTCATCCGTCAGAACTGGCTCCGCGCCTATGATCTCGTGACGCCCAAGGCCGCGTCCTTCCTGAACAGCTGGGCCCAGGCGCATGACCCCTTCGCCGAGGTCGGACGAGAGGCGGTCAATGTCGAGGTGCTCAACGTCGTGCGCCGCACCGAGCGGACCTACGACCTGCAATGGCGCGAGACCCGCTTCATCAACGGCCAGGCGGCCGGGACCGAACGCTGGCGCGCCCTGATCACCACCACCCTGCAGCCGCCTCGCACCGAGGCCGAGCTGATGAAAAACCCCCTGGGACTGAAAATCGAGGACGTGTCATGGACCCCCGACGCCTCTTGAGCCTGGCCGCCTGCGGCCTCCTCCTCTCCGCCTGCTCCGGCGTGGCGCCGTTGCCGGACGTTCCGCGGATTGCGGTGGCGACCCTCCCCACGCCTGAGGTCCGGATCCTGCCTTCGAGTCCGACGGAGCGAGCGTATCTCGATGTGGTCGCAGGCGCTGACGTCGCCGTCGATGTCGTTGCTGAGGGCGACGCGGTCGAGGATCAGGCGGTTATTGCGAACGCTGTCGCTACGCGCGCTGCAACGCCTGCCGATCAGCCGCCGGAGCCCGCCCCTCGGCCCCAACCCGTCGTCGGCCCGACCGCGATTGCCGCAGCCAACGCCGAGGCCCGCGCCGCCTCGAGCTCGGACAGTTTTGTCGGCGGCGTGCAGGTATTCTCCTACGACCCGGGCCGCGTCTATGAGATCTGGACCGCGCCGCTGCGGGTCACGACCCTGACCCTGGCCCCCGGCGAAACCGTCACCTCCAAGGCGGCGGGCGACACGGTGCGCTGGCAGATCGGCGAGGCCAGCTCCGGCTCGGGCCCCAATCAGCGGGCCCATGTGTTGCTCAAGCCCCTCGAACGGGGCCTGGAGACCAACCTCGTCCTGACGACCTCGCAGCGGGTGTATTTCCTGCAGCTGAAGAGCGGCTCGCCGGACGGCTTCAACGCCGCCGTCGCCTGGGACATCGGCGCCGTCATCCCTCCGGGCGAGGCAGGGGCAATTGCCGGCGTCGAGGAGCGGGTCGCCGATCCCGTGGCGGTCCCGACCGGACCGCTGGACGCCCACTACCGCATCGACCCGCGCGGCCGGGCCCCGCGCTGGACTCCGACCGCAGTGTTCAACGACGGGACGCGGACCTTCATCACCTTTTCGCCCGATCTGCAGGTCGATGAGGCGCCCGCCCTGTTCGTCATCGCCCCCGACGGCGAGGCGGAGATGGTCAACTATCGCCAGCAGGGCGGTCTGTTCCTCGTCGATCGCGTGTTCGACCGGGCGGAGCTGCGGCTCGGAGACCGTCGGCCGCAGATCGTCCGGCTCCATCGCCTCGGCAGCGCCGATCGCATCGGTCGCACCGACCGCGTCGCGGGAGGCCGCTCATGACCGACCCCATCCATCCGGATGCGCCCTTGCCAAAGGCGCCGCCGCCCGGCCTGTCGACGCGGGCCCCGCGACCGACGGCCGTGCGCCTGCGCAAATCCGTCGTCCAGGTCGTGGTGATCGGCGCCGCTGCGCTTCTGTCTGGCTCGCTCGCCTGGGCCTTCGTCGTCCAGCCCGAGCTTCGGGCCAATGCGCGGGAGCGGGTCGAGGAGGGAAGGCTTGACGAAGCGCGCGGCACGGTGCGTCCCGCCGACATGGTGACCGGTCAACCGTCCAGCTACGATCGTCTGACCCCGGGCGATCAACTGCCCGAGCCCCGCACGCGGTCGGGTGAGTCCGAGCCGGCCGTCGCCGCCACACGCGTGACCGACCGGGTCCGCTCGCCGGACTATGGTTACGCTGCAGCCGCCGCGCCTTCCGCGCCACGCGGCCGTAGCGTGGCCCAGGAGGCGGCGGGATCAGGCCTGTTCTTCGGCGGCGGATCGGGCGCGCAGGCAGGGGGCGGCGCCCCGTCGGCCAGCGGCGCGTCGTCCGCCGGCCCGGGTCGGGACTACGGCGCCGTCTACAACGGCCACGCCCTGATGAATCCTCTGTCGCCCTTCGAGCTGAAGGCGGGGGCCATTGTGCCGGCGGCGCTCCTGACCGGGATCGACACCTCTCGCACGGGTCCCGTCGTGGCGACCGTGACCCAGAACGTCTTCGATACCGTCAGCGGCCGCCACCTGCTCTTGCCACAGGGCACTCGTCTGATCGGTCGTCACGACGGCGAGAGCAGCTACGGCGACCGCCGGGCCTTCCTGACCTGGGAGCGGCTGATCCTGCCCAATGGCAAGAGCCTGATCCTGACCGAGGAGCCCGGGGTCGACGCCCAAGGCGCCGTCGGCGTCCAGGGTCGGGTCGATCGGAGGCTGTTCCCCCTCGCGGTCGCCACCCTGTTCGCCGGGGCGATCACCACCCTCGGTCAGATCGCGCGCGACGACGATGACGACGGCGGCGGCCTGCTCGGCGACGTCGGCGACGCGACCGCGATCGAAGGCGCGCGGGTCGGTGGCAGTCTGATCGACCGCGAGCTCCAGGTGCGGCCGTCTATCCGTCTGCGCGCCGGCGCGCCGGTGCGGGTGCTGATCACCCGCGACCTCATCCTGGAGCCCTACCGGCCATGATGCTCTTCTTGCAGTACCGACAATGGGCCGCCTGGACGCTCATCCCGGTGGCTGGATTGGCCATCATTGCTGTGTCCGCCGACCGCGCTCCGGCGCTCGCGCTCGTCAATGAGAGTCCGAGCCTGCCTGAGGGCCTCTACGTCCGACAGACCGGGGCTTCGATCGCGCGCGGCAGTGTGGTCGCCATCGCCCAGCCCTCCAGCATCCGACCCTATCTGGCCAGGCTCGGGATGCCGGCCGAGGTCAAGCTGATCAAACGCGTTGCGGCCGTCGGTGGCGACCGCGTCTGCGCAGAAGAGGGCGCGGTGCGGACGCCCTCGCGGGTTTCGCCCGTGCTCGCGCGCGACCGGCGCGGCGTCGCGCTGCCGACCTGGGACGGCTGTCGCACGCTCGGACCGGATGAACTGTTCCTGCTCGGCGACACGCCGGGAAGTTTCGACAGCCGCTACTTCGGCCCGGTCCATCGGGCCGAGGTCGACGGCGTCTACAAGGAGACCCTGACATGGTAAGGCGGACCCTCATCACCCTCGCGGCCCTGCTCAGTGCCAGCATGGCCTCGGCCCAGACGGCCGACTGGCGCGCGGCGGGCGGCGATCTGTTTGCGGCCGTCGACACGGGCGAACCCGTCGCCGAGCTGTCGGCGGCGGAACCGCTGGACACGCCGCGTCTGGCTCCGCTCAGTCAGCCGTTCATGGCCGCGATCGCCACGGCGGCGGAGCGGCACGGTCTGGATCCCAAGCTCCTGCATGCCCTGGTCGTGGTCGAAAGCGCCTATCGCAACGAGGCCTGTTCCCCGGTCGGAGCCTGCGGCCTCGCCCAGTTAATGCCCGGCACCGCCGCCGAGCTCGGTGTGCGCGACCGCTTCGATCCGGCCGAGAATCTGTCCGGCGGCGCGGCCTATCTGGCAAGGCAGATGCTTCGGTTTGGCGATCTTCGTTTGGCCTTGGCCGCGTATAACGCCGGACCCGGTCGTGTCGCCCGCCTGGGCCGCATTCCGGATATCCGCGAGACGCAGGAGTACGTCGTCAGCGTGGTGGATTGCTATCTCGCCCTGACCGCCGGCCGTGGGGTGCGCAGTTCACGAGAATGCCGGGCGGGAGGCGCACGATGACCGCAGACCCCAAAGACGCTGACGTTGAGCGGGATGACGACCTGCTTACCCGCAACCAGGCCTCCGAGTTCCTCCAGCGGTTCGGGATCCGTATGAAGCCGACCACCCTGGCGCGGGCCTGGTCGGTCGGCAACGGACCGCCCTGCCGGCACATTCGCGGCAAGCCCCTCTATCCGCGCGGCGTGCTACGCGGCTGGGCCGAGGCCCAGGATTCGGGCCTGCGCCGTGCGTCGTGGGAGAGGCCGGCAGACGAAAGGCGCGCGCCATGACGCGCCCGACCTCTTCGCCTCGGCCCCGACGGGCGACATCTGAGCATCCGACGCTGGAGGGTTTGATGGCGGATCCGTCCGTGAGTTCTTCGCTCAAGGCCGTTCTCCTGTCGTGGGCTGGGCGGGATCCGGTCGATGCGGCTAGGGATTCAGCAGTATTGTCGGCCGCCTTTGAGCGGCGCGCGGACGACCTCCTTGCCGAGCAGCTCGCCGACCAACACGCGGGAGTTGGATCGTGACGGCCTCTGTGGACAGCGAGCGGACACCACCTCCTGGCGATCGCTTCCTTGGATGGAAGACGGTCAAGAGCTTGACCGGCTTCAGTCGAACGACGGCCTGGCGACGGCAGAAGGCGGGAGACTTCCCGACACCGAGACAGATTTCGCCGGGTCGCGTGGGCTGGTTGGAGAGCGAGGTCAACGCCTGGCAGGCGTCCAGAGCGCCGCGTTCGGAATCCGAGCTTCCTGCCTTTCGAGTCGCTGAGCGTGAGGAGGAGGCGAAGGCGCTCGCTGCCTCAACGCCACAGAGGCGAGGGGCGCCGAACGCGGCCCCACGGCCCAAGCCCGCCGATCCGATCCCTCGCGCGAAGCCTAAGCGGGGGTCGGGCGATGAGGCTCAGCGAGCCTTTGAGTTCTGAGGTCTTCCGCTGAGCCCGTCGGCATGCCCACCAAATCAAACGGTGTTCATGTCGTCTCCATCCAACCGTCGTCGGGGGTCCAGCGCCGGACAAAGGGCTCATTTCTGGCGCGAGCCAATACCGGCGGCAGGACGAAGTCCGCGATCAGCGCCTGGGTCTCGGGTAGGGATTTCGACGCTATCACGATGTCGGTCCGATCGAGAAAGGCCGTCCATTCTTTCTGCTTTCGTTCGGCAAAGGCGGACGTGAGCGCCAATGGATCGCTTGTAGGGAGTGCCGTATCGCGACGATCGAAGGTGCGGGCGAACGCTTCCGCCAAAGTCTCGCCGTCGAACTCAAAGGTGTTGGCGATCGCCCACAGATCGAAGAAGTCCTTCAACCGCGTGTTGGCCATCCCCAGTTCGACCATGGCCTGGAACTTCTCGGCGACGACGGTCTCTCGCGGATAGGCCAGCAGCTTGGCCCTCGGCTGATCCAGGAGCGATGGATATTCGATCTGCACGGCCGCCGGCGTGATGGTGTCTCCGTATCCGATGTCGATGTGGACCTTGAGCTTCGCGCCGTTGATCTCCGCGCTGACGTCCACCGACACGCCGCTGTATTCCGCGTCGGGCCGCGCGATTTCGGCGACCAGCGTATCTGGCAGAAACAGCACGCCGTCATCGTCAACGGGGATCGCCACAACCTCGCGAAAGATGTCGCGCACGACGTCAGGGGCGCTGTCGCCGAGGCCCAGGAGATCGAGGTCGCCGCTCGGTCGGTGCGGCGTCGGCGCCCATTGGGCGAACAACATCGCGCCTTTCAGGATGAAGCGGTCGTGGTGGTTGGAGACGCTCAATCGATAGAGCAGACGCTCGATCGCATAGCGCAGGAAGACGAGTTGCACGTCCTCACGGCGCAGCCGTGCCCTAGCGGTCAGCCGATCTCGGACCGAGGCGGCGACATTACGGACCGGTCGGCGGGTCAGCTGAGCGCTTCCAGATAGGGACGGATCACGGTTTGGACCCGGTCGATCTCGGCATATCTCCAGAGCGCGTCGCGCTGGCGACCGTGTGCGCTGTCCTTCATGAAATCCTGAAGCGCCTCAAGGGCGACGTCGAGCCCGACCCTCCGCCGATATTTGAAGCAGTCGACTACGGTCTTGGCGGGGGATGTGATGGGCACGGAGACGCCGTCGATGTCGTGTGTCTCCACGCCCTCCGTCAGCGAGGGGCCGCTGGCTCGAACGATCTTCAGCCGCATGGGCGGATTTACAGGAGTCCACGCCCGCGTGCCGATAAGAAGCCAGACGGCATGAGGGGCCTGGGTGGTCAGTCCGTGAAATCGCAGGGCGGACAGAAGCGCGATCACCCCGTTCGGTACCACGCGCGCCGCTTCGGCCAGGCTGGAGGTCGTGGGCAGAGAAACGTCGTTAGGTCTGTAAAGGCCGCGGCCGACCTGGCTCAGTCGACCATCCTCGACCAGTCGCTTGAGATAGACGCGGGGGACGCCAGCGGTGACGAAATCGCGGGTGCGCGCGACGCCTTGGGCCTGGGCGACGGCGAGGGCGCGTTCGATGTGGGTCATGGTCGCCATGGCGATGTTACATTTCCTATATCTACACGCCCAAAGTGCAAGGATATGTTACTTGCCACAGTCTGAGGCTAGCGTCCACGCGCCCGGCGGGTTGACCTAAATTGAGGCGGCGTGGAGAGGCCGCAAGAACAGGATCCATCACGATCGCTAAAGCCTCCCTCATCGAAAGATGTTAAAAACGGCGGGCTGCCCCAACGCGGCATGATCCCTTCCACGAAGCCCGTATGTGGGGTCGAACAACAATCTCACCACAACATCTTGACGTGGCATTCGACACAGGGCACGAATCGCATCAGAGTGAAGACGCGTTAACGTTCCCTTTGCGTCGCCTGCGACTCGCCTTAACGAGTCCCTGAGCATTGGGTGTTGGCTGTTCCGATTCCCTCAGAATTCAAACGACGACGCGGCCGTCATGCGCGACGGTCTGGTCGGCATCAGACGACGGGGCTGTCCAGTGATCTGAGCGTGAACAAGGTGGGGAGAGGCCGGCCAACTTCGACTTGGCCGTCACTCAGGAGGCCGATCTCTCCCCGATACCGACTCATCCGAGCCAGCGGCGCGATCTTATGCATCGCCGTCGCGCCCACACAACCGTGGCCGCGACACAGCCCTCTCGGATTCTTCCTCCCCGAACCGAAAGGACTGAACCATGAATTCAGGAATCGCCTACCGCTGCCCTCTGCCCGACGTCCAGTTCGAGACCGCATGGGCCGCCATCAAGATCGATCAAGGCGTCAAGGATCGCCTTCTCGCCCAGTCGATGCTGGCCTTGACCGTCCGCCGGTCAGTCCCTTTCGACGCCGCGCCGCTCCATGGTCTGATCGTCCTGGCCGGTGTTCCCGGAACCGGCAAGACGACGTTGGCCCGGGGCCTCGCCACCAAGGTGGCATCGATGCTTCCAGGTCAGAAGGTGACCTTCCTGCAGATCGATCCGCACGGTCTGGCGAGCGCCTCGCTCGGCAAGAGCCAGCAGCAGGTCACCACGCTGTTCACCCAGACCATTCCGGAAGCGGGCATGGGCGGCGTCGCCGTCGTGTTACTGGATGAAGTGGAGACCTTGGCGGCCGATCGGCGCCGGATGAGCCTAGAAGCCAATCCCGTCGATGTGCACCGGGCGACCGACGCCGTGCTCGCCGGACTCGATCTGCTGACGCGGACCCACAAGAATATCCTGCTGATCGCCACGACCAACTATCCACAGGCGGTCGACGCCGCCTTCCTGTCCCGCGCGGACCTGATCGAAACCATCCCGCCTCCGAACGCCGAGGCCCGGGCCGAGATCATCCGGGACACGCTGGACGCGCTGGCGCGCCAATGGCCCAAGGTCGCCAACCTCGGGCACGACATGGCCCTGTTCGTGACCGCGTCCAACGGCATGGATGGGCGGCGCCTGCGCAAAGCCGTTGTGGGCGCCCTCGCCGGATCGCTCGCGACGGCGCGCGATCCCAACCTCGTCACGAGCCAGCAACTGCTGGCCGCGATCAAGGCTGCCGCACAGGCGGGCAAGGAGGTCGGCCGTGAAGCTGCGTAGGGATATCGCGGCCGTCCCGGCCCGATCGGGGTCCGAGACCTGGGCGGCGGCCATCGACCTGATCACCCAGTCGGATTCCATCGACACGGCTCAGTTGACGGCGGCGACCACGGTAATGGCGAGCTTGCTCGCCGAGGAGCACTACGCCGATCATCCTCTGACGCTGAAGGGCGATGGCCACCGGCTGGTGCTCTATTTCGCCTATGGCGCAGATGCGGTCAGTCTGGGTCTCGACGTCGCGGCGCTCGACTGGAACCCGACGGCGAAAGATTGGACCCTGTATGTGCCCTGCGATCCAGTCGATATCGACTGGGTGACGGAGACCTTGAAGAAGCGGGCGCCGCGTCTGGTCGTTCATGACTTCAACGACACCCCTGGCGCGCTGGCGGAACAAGCGTCCAACGCGCAACCCGCCGCGGCATCGGCGCTCACGATCGACTGGGGAGCCGCGCACTGATGGCCGTATCAACCTTCACCTATACTCGCACCCACACTGCGGCTTTCGTCGCGGATCACATGCGCAATCAGCTGACCCGGATCGTCCAGGCGGCCGGTCTGTCGCCCGAGAAACTCGTCGACGACTGGGCCATCGTAGGCAATGCCGCGCGAACCTGGCTTGAAAGCGGCTGGCTGACCGTCCGCCCAGCGGGTGCACCTACACGATCATCCTGACGACGCGCCCCGGCCGACCCGACGTGCCTGGGATGTCGAGCTGCACCAAGCGTTCGACCGCCGGACTCGTCAGCCGCGCGACCGGCACCGCCATCGCCACGCACGATATCACTGCGGGCCTCAACTACTGGAGACCGTCATGAGCAAGGTCAGCGACGCTTTCGCCACCTTCAAATCCCGCCTGGAGCTGACGAAGACGGAACAGGACGACGCCAGTCGGCGGCAGAAAGACGTTCGGGCCACGGTCCAGGCGTCTTTCGACGTCGATCATGATTTCTTGGCCGGATCCTACGGCCGGCACACCAAGACCAAGCCGCTCAAGGACATCGACATCTTCGTCGTTCTGGGCACGAAGGAGTCGGAGCGCCGAAAGGCGCACCCGAAAGCCGTGCTCGATGACCTGGAGGCCTGTCTGGTCGACGCCTATGGCCGCGATCAGGTCGTCCGCGATCGACGGTGCGTGACCGTCTGGTTCGAGAAGCGCAACCAGACCCAGCATGAAGACGGCAAGGTCGTCAGCCTGGACGTGGTGCCCGCTTTCGCCTCCGGCTCGGACTACGAGATTCCGGACGAACAGCTCGGAACCTGGATCAAGACCAATCCGGCGACACACAACGATCTGACCACGGCCAAGAACCGGGATCTCTCGGGCAACTGGGTCCCGCTGGTGAAGATGCTCAAGAGCTGGAACCGAGCGAACGGTCGGCCCATCGAGCCCTCGTTCCTGGTTGAGGTGATGGCGTTGGATCTCATCGACGGGCCGTTCAACACCTTCCCGGATGAGGCGCGACGCTTCTTCGCGGCGGCGGCCGCGAGCGTTCACGAGGACTGGGCCGATCCCGCCCATCTGGGGCCGCCAGTCTCTGATGAAATGACGCCCGTCCTTTGCTCGGCCGCCCGTCTCAAGCTGGAGGCCGCGGAGATGGCCGCGACGCGGGCCTACCGCGCCGAGGCGCAGGGCCGAGAAGGGGAGGCGGTCAGGATCTGGCGAGAGGTCTTCGGCGAGTTCTTCCCCGCGTCCTGACAGAGCGCATCTAGGATTTGGGGTCGCGGACATGTTCCGCGGCCCCGGCCTTCATCTGACGTTCCAGGCCCGGGCGGGCGAGTTGGTACAGCCCCGGGATGATCATGGGGCTGGCCGCGCGTCTGGCGTACAGGGCGTTCTGGACGTCGCGAGCGGCCTGCTGGGCCTCGGGCTCGCTCAGTTCTCCACGCTTGATGGCCGACAGATAGGCCTCTGCCTCGCCCTTGGTTTGCTCTTGCGCCTCGGCCGTATCCTTCTGCCGGAAATGCTCGCGGATGGCCCAGACCATGACGGGGGCAGCTGGCGTCAGGACGATGGCGATCTCGCGAAACGGCAGGTTGAGCCACCAGCAAGCGAGCAACAGAGTGATCGGCAATGCCCAGGCCAGGAGGAGAGCGAGAGATCCATTCAATCGCCGGAGCCGGCCATCGTACCAAAGGTTCGTTCGTTGGCAGATCAGGCGGCCGAGCGAGAGAGAGGCTTGACCGACCTCATTCGGATACCAGTCGATCAGCCCTTTGTTCTGGCGGCGTCGTTCCCATGACGTCGCGGCTTCCTCGACGGCCTCGTCGTCCAAGGGCTTTCCCGCCGCCAGGGTGTTCCAGGGCAGCTGGAGCACGCTGCAGTCGAACGCCTCGGCCGCCTTGGCACCGTTGCGGACGAACCGACGCTGCGCCCGGTCGAGCAGCGCCGCATCCACGACGGTCATGACCAAGCTCAACAGAGCGATGGTCGCGCGTTGGTCTTCGTGAACCAGGCCCCAGATCGCCCCCGAAACCGGCAGCAGCACGGTCAGCAGAAGCTGCGCGATGAAAACCAGCTTGGCCCGATGAAACATCTCCTGGCGCGCCCGCAGCAGCCGAAGATTGGCGTCCTGGTTTTGCCGGAGCGGAATATCGTTCATGCCTCGCTTATCGACCAAAGCGGCCCGGTTTCAATAGGTCATGGCCTGCCCCCGACAGGGTGGGGCCCGACGGTCATGACCGACAGAGCCGTCGGCTTCGGCGGTCATGGGTCGGCCAAAGAGTGCCTTCCGGCGATAGGGAGCAAGGGCGAGAACCATCTCAGGGCCTTCAGGCCGCCTGCCGCTGGGCACTGACACGCACTGGGTCATTGAAGGCGAAGAGGGAGGGCGGGGCCGTGTCCCGCCTTGCCTGGGTCAAGCGCTCGAGCTTCTCAGCCCAGAGATTGAGCGCTTCCGAGGCTTCGCGGTCGTATGCGTAACGCTTGTACCGCTTGGTGATGCTTTTTGAATCGCCCTCGGCATGGTTCAGAATCCGCGAGATGGTCTGGCTATCCACTTCCTCCATGTCGAGATGGGTCGCGCAGGTCGCCCGTAGATCGTGGATATGCCAGTCCGCCAGACGATGTCGCGCGGCATCGAAATCCTCGCCCGCTTCCTCGGCGATCAGTCGCCCGATCGCCTCGTCCAGCGCTCGCTTGAACTTCGACCAACCCGAGGGGGCCTGGTCCCTATGGCCCGCCGTGGCAAAGACGTGGTCCGTCACCTCGCCTTGCTCACTCTTCAGTGCGGGAACGCCGGCGATGATGGCTTGAGCCAAGGGCGAAAGGGGTACGGCATGATCGCGCCGCCGCTTCGTTCGGCCTGCAGGCAGCAACCAAGCTTTGACCGAGCTTGCCTTTCCCTCGCGGTCCTTGAAACGAAACTCGCCGAGTTCTGAACGCCGCAGTCCGCCGACCTCGCCCCGGCGTTGGCCTGTGACCAGGCAGAGCTGGAAGAGTCGTCCGGCCGGCTCGGGGATGGTGTCGGCCGCCTTCCAGAACAACCGGATCTCGTCATCCTCGAGATAGCGCATCCGTTCGGCTTCGGCCCCCGGTTTCTTCACCCCGAGCGCGGGATTATCGTCGATGATGTCCTGATCCTCGGCCCAGGCGAAGACGCGCTTGATGAAGGACAGCAGCCGGTTGGCTGAGGTTTCCGACGCCTTGGCCTTGGTTCTAGCCAGGGTCTTGATCTCGGCGCGCGTGATTTCGGCAATCGGCCGCTTATGCCAACCCTTCAATTCCTTCTCGAGCTTACGTTTGAGTTCGGGCTGGGAGGCCAGCCTGCCGCCGCCACCGGGAAGTTTGTCGGCGAGGTAGTCGTCCGCGACGGATTTGAAGGTGACGGACTGCGCCCGCTCGGCCTCCAGTTCCGCTTTGCGAGCCGCCGCTGCTTCAGCGCGCCTGGCCTGTTCCCGGCGCTCGCTCGCTTGCTCTGGCAGGATGCCTCGACGCGCGTCGTCGATCGCGGCCCTGGCCTGGAGCCGCGCGTCCTTGAGGTCCATTTGATCGACGTCGCCCAACCGAACAACCAACTGACCGGGACGGCCTTTGACCCTCAGCTTCACCGCATAGGTGCGCTTGGTCTTCCCGATCAGGATGTCCAGGCCGGGCGTAAGACTGTCACGGATACGACGAACGCCTGGCGGCACCTTCATATGAATGGTGCCGCGCGGGCCAGCGGTCAGAAGGATCTTGGGGGCCGACGCGGACGGGTCGAGGCTGGTCATACGCAAACTCGCTGGTACTGAAACCCACCGATTTGGTCACAGATTTGGTCACAAAAATTAGAGGGTCATGACGAAACCGGCTGGATCAGTATGTAGCAGTTTCAGTCGTATTTTCAATAGCTTTTCAGCCTATTCTGTTGTTTCACCGCGTTTCAGAAAAGCCCAAAAATGGTCACTGGGGGTCAAGGGGTCGCAGGTTCGAATCCTGTCGCTCCGACCATCGACACAGTTCGATGATGGGTTTAGGGGCCGCCTTCGGGCGGCCCCTTTTCGTTTTGCGGTCATGCAGGTCTTTTTCGGGCGCCGTCGGCTTGAACCCGGTTCGCCGCTCCTTATGATCAAGGGCAGAGATCAGGTCGCCTTCGCGCGACCAGGCCGGCGCTTGTCATCTTCGGGCGAATCCGGTCCGACGTCCGTCGATAACCTGGCGTCACGACAGCTTTCATTTCGATGATCGGAGGCCGCCGTGGCGCGCAAACCTACACTGGACTTCCTGAAGACCGAGGCCGCCTCGGGTTCGGCCTTGGCCCTTGCGGCGGTCGCCGCGCTTCTGGTGGCGAATTCGCCCTGGAGCGCCGACTATTTCGCCTGGCTGAAGAGCTATCATGTGCTCCAGATCGGGCCGATCCGTCTGGAGGAGACGATCTCCGACTGGATCAAGGAAGGCCTGATGGCGATCTTCTTCCTCGTCGTGGGGTTGGAGATCAAATATGAGATCGTTCGCGGCGAGTTGAGCGACCCCAGGAAGCTGGCGACGCCGGTCCTGGCGGCCTTGGGCGGGATGGCCGGGCCTGCGGCGGTCTATCTGTTCCTGTCCATGACGATGGGGGCGCCGCACGCGGGCTGGCCGATTCCGCTGGCGACGGACATCGCCTTCGCCCTGGCGATCTTCGGATTTGTCGGCAGGGGGCTGCCCTCGTCGCTTCGCGTCTTCCTTCTGACCCTTGCGATCGTCGACGATCTCGGCGCGATCGCCCTGATCGCCTTGCTGTTCAGTGAAGGGGCGAATTGGACGCCGCTGTTCTGGGCCTTGGGTCTGCTGGCGGCCTTCGGCCTGATCGCGCACAGGATTCGCGTTCCGACCCCCTTCTGGGTGCTTGGCTTTTCGGCGGTCTGGTATCTGACGGTTCTGTCCGGTCTTTCGACCTCGCTCACGGCTGTGGCCTTTGCGATGATCGTTCCGATCCAGGCGCGCAAGGA
>Ga0187844_10002342_pt1 | contig 13448 bp, 9 predicted proteins | sample SpaLakP09_SKY_50_FD_134517 | JGI IMG/M metagenome (GOLD analysis project Ga0187844, IMG submission 134517) | Oligotrophic lake water microbial communities from Sparkling Lake, Wisconsin, USA - SP09_SKY_50 | ecosystem: Environmental > Aquatic > Freshwater > Lake | place: USA: Sparkling Lake...
CAACCACCCAGGTACGGCGGGGGCGTCCAGGCCGCCTGCTCATTGCCCTCGACGACCGGCTTGAGCACGATGTCGACGCGACGGTTGCGGGCTTCCTTGACGTTGTCCGCGGTGCGCACCGCGAGTTCCCGTTCGCCACGGCCTTCTTCGCGGATGCGGGTCTGCGGCACGCCGCTCTGTCCGAGGTAGCTGCTCACCGACGCCGCACGGTTCACCGACAGGTTCTGGTTGAAGTCGCTGCTGCCGCTGGTATCCGTGTGGCCGACGACGTGGATCACGGTCTTGTCGTAGCTCTTCAGGATGTTCGCGATCTTGCCGTAGGTGTCGAGTGCGTCCGGCTTGAGCGTGGCGCTGCCGACGTCGAAGCTGACGTCACTGGCAAGACCGATCTTCAGCGAGTTGTCGGACAGGCGCACGATCTGCAGCTCGTTGTTCTGCGCCTCCTCGGACAGCTGCTGCTCGAGTTCCCGCTGCTGCTTGTCCATGTAGTTGCCGACCGCGCCACCGGCGATCGCACCCACCACCGCCCCGACGATCGGCGCGCCCCTGGCGTGGCTGACGCTGTTGCCGATCACCGCACCGACGACGGCGCCGATGCCGGCGCCCGTCTTGGCACGACGGTTGGGATCTTCCGTGGCGCAACCGGCAATGCCGACGACGAGCGTCGAAACGAGAAAAGGCTTGAGGAGGTTCATCGACGTTTCTTTCCCTGCTGTTGACCGCTGCGTTGTTGGCCGCCGCGCTGGTTCTGCCGCGATTCTGCCGGCGGGCCCTTAATCGGCGATGAACTTTTCGCAGTCCCCGCAATTTCCAGATCGATCTTGCGTTCGTCGAGATTCACCCGCACGACTTTCACCCGCACCGTGTCGCCCAGATTGAACACGCGCCCCGTCCGCTCGCCGATGAGCCGGTGGTGGCGCTGCTCGAACTTGTAGTAGTCGTTGGACAGGCTGCTGACGTGGATCAGCCCATCCACGTGCAGGCCGCCCAATTCCACGAACAGGCCGAACGGCGCGACCCCTGACACCACGCCGTCGAATTCCTCGCCGACGCGGTCGCTCATGTACTCGCACTTGAGCCAGACCACCGCATCGCGGGTGGCGTCGTCGGCACGCCGTTCGGTCATCGAGCAATGCGCGCCCTGGCGCTCGATGTCCCCCGTCGAATACAGGAAGTCGCTGACCTTGGCGCGGCGGATCAGGTGCTTGAGTCCGCGGTGGAGCACCAGATCCGGGTAACGGCGGATCGGCGACGTGAAGTGCGCGTAGTGCTCCAGCGCGAGTCCGAAATGCCCGTTGTTGTCGGCGCTGTAGCGCGCCTGCATCAGTGACCGCAGCATCACGGTCTGGATCAGGCTGCGGTTGGGCTTGTCCTTGCAACGCGCCATCAGCTTGGCGTAGTCCATCGCTTCGGGGCGCTCGGAGCCGCCGAGCTTCAGGCCCTGGGCCTGCAGGAACTCCCGCAGCGCCTGCACCTTCATCGCATCCGGCTTCTCGTGGATGCGGTAGGGCGCCGGCAGCTTGTGCTTGGCCACGAACTTTGCCGCCTCGACGTTGGCGGCGATCATGCATTCCTCGATCAGGCGGTGCGCGCGGTTGCGCTGGACCGCCACGATCCGCTCGATCTTGCGGTCGGCGCCGAACACGATCTTGGTCTCGCTGGACTCGAAGTCGATGGCGCCACGACGCTCGCGCGCCGCCAACAGCGCGGCGAAGCAATCGTCGAGCACCTTGAGCGCAGGCAGCACCTTTTCCGGCACGCGCCCCGCCTCACCGCCGAGCGCCGCGGCCACGTCGTCGTACACCAGGCGCGCGTCGCTGTTCATCACGCCCTCGAAGAAGCGCGACTTGGTGACTTCGCCGCTCGAGTTGACGCGCATCTCGCAGACCATGCAAAGCCGGTCAACGTTCGGGTTGAGCGAGCAGAGCCCGTTCGACAGCTTCTCGGGCAGCATCGGGATGGCGCGGTCCGGGAAATAGACCGAGTTCCCGCGCTCGGCGCCCTCGCGATCCAGCGGCGTTCCGGGCCGCACGTAGGCGGCCACGTCGGCGATGGCCACGGTCAACAGCCAGCCGCCGGTGAAACGCACCTTGCGCGCGTGCACCGCGTCGTCGAAGTCGCGCGAATCGGCGCCGTCGATGGTGACCAGCCCCAGCTTGCGCAGATCGATGCGACCTTCGAGTTGCTGCGGCTGCACGGTGTTTGGAATCGCCTCGGCTTCGCGCAGCACATCGTCCGCGAACACATGCGGAAGATTGTGCGCGCGGATGGCCGCCTCGATCTCCATGCCCGGCGCCAGGTGCTCGCCGAGGATCTCGATCACCTTGCCCACCGGCAAGGTGCGGTGTCCCGGCGGCGCCGTGATCTCGGCCACCACCATCTGCCCGTGCTTGGCGCCGCTGCGCATGTCCGGCGGGATCAGCAGGTCCTGCTGCACGCGCTGGTTGTCCGGGATCACGTACGAGGCGCCCTGCTCGATGTGCAGGCGGCCCACGACCTGGCGCGACGTACGCGTCAGCACTTCCACGACCGAGCCTTCCGGCCGGCCCTTGAAGTCGGTCCCGGTGATGCGCACCAGCGCGCGATCGCCGTTCATGAGTTCGCGCATCTGCCGGGGCGGCAGGAAGATGTCGGGAGGGCCGGTGTCCGGCACCAGGAACCCGAAGCCGTCGCGATGCGCCTGCACCGTGCCGGCCACCGCGTTCATCTTGCCGAGCGGGCCGAACGCTCCGACGCGGTTCTGCACCAGTTCACCCTGGCGCACCATCGCGGCGAGACGTTTTTCGAGCGCGGACTGCTGATCGAGCTTGGTCAGCGCGAAACTGCCGATCAGGTCGTCCAGCGTCAGTGGGCCGGCGTGTTTCTCGAGTCGATCGAGGATCAGCTGCCGGGAAGGAATGGGATCTGCGTAGCGTTCGGACTCCGCCTGGAAGGCTGGATCCTGGCCACGCCAGTCGTTGTTTTCTTGCTTGTTCTTTCGTTTCATTGACATCGATGGACCGCATCCCCAGAATTCGCGCCCTTGTCGCTCCGGCCTTGTCCGGTTGGGCGCCAATGCCGAGATGGCGGAATTGGTAGACGCACTAGTTTCAGGTACTAGCGGGTAAAACCGTGGAGGTTCGAGTCCTCTTCTCGGCACCATAGCATGGTCCTTGGTTATCCAAGGACGTTCGGAAAGCCCCGCTTTTGCGGGGTTTTTTCGTTTTTGCCGTCCCTGACGCGGTCTCCCGAAGTCCAGGGGCATCTACGCCTGGCAACGGATGCGCGGGCAGGAAACCTCGGGCGTATGGGTCCTGGTTCAGGACCCATACGAGGACGGGTAACGGCGGGTAACGCCTTAACCGGAACAATGACCTGGCCGAAAACAGATGCCGATGATTCTGCGTGTGCCCTCAGGCGTAGAACGCTGAGCACCTACGAGTCTTGCTGGGCAGTGGCCCGGATACGCTCCACGCGCGTGCGATACGCGCTCACATTGTCCCCGGCGATGCGCGTCGCGCGTGTGCCGGTCACTTCGCTGACTTTCGCGTCCGCGTCCGCGCCGGTGACCGGCTTGGCGTCGACGGCGGTTTCGCGTTCGAAGGCGTGGGATTTGTCGGTGTTGCGGTAGTAGCGGTACAGGGCCCAATACAGGCCAGTGGCGCTGGCCGGGCCAGCGAGAAGGAACAATAGGGCGCCGTCTCCATCCATCACCAGAACCCCACCATCCAAAGTGCAATGCCTTCAACGAAGGTGCCGACGGTGAGCGCGGTCAGCAGCAGCTTCCACTGCTGCACCGGTACGCTGCCCATGGTCTCGCCGGTGCGGCCGTTCACCGCGATGTAGTGCAGCATGCCTTTCTTGCCGCCCGGCTGGTGGTACGAATAGAGCCAGACCGGGAGATACATCGACACCCAGCGCGTGCCATGCACGTCGAGGCGTTCCTGCTCCCAGCGGACGCCGCGACCATATTGGCGCACCGATGATTCGACCTGGGCGCGCGCGATCGACAGCAACTGGTCTTCGAGGCGCGGACGCAGATCCTCGACGTCGCGATCGCGCTTCTCAGAAGTGACGCCGGTCAGATAGGAAGCGTTCCATTTCACCGCGTTCTTGGTGTCGAACGGAAGGATCGTGTTGATGATGTTGTTGGTGTTCGCTTTCGTGTCCAGTTCGCCGCGTTCGCCAGAGGATTCGAGCGTCAGGTCGTCCACGGTGAAATCCACGTGCCTCTCGACCTGGTACACGTCGGCATCGTAGTAAGTCGTCTTGTTGTTGCCGGTGCCGCGCGTGTAGCGCGCCGTCTCGATCTCGCCCCGGCCCGCCACGTCGGCGCTCACCCTGCCATCGACGATCATGTACGGCAGGTAGACGGCGACCACGTTCTCGGGCGTGAACTGCTTCTTGAATTCCTTCAGTGCGAACAATCGCCGCTTGTCGACGAACTGCCGGATGCGCGCCACCGCGTCGTCCTTCTTGATGTGGAAAGGCAGGACCGCGTCCGGCACCGCGCCGTTCGCCACCTGCTCGTTGACGCCGAAGACGTGACGACACCAATGGCAGCGCGCGGTCATCTGGCTTTCGGTGTTGACCGTCACCTCGGCGCCACAGCCGCTGCACTTGAAGCTCATCAGGCTCGCGGCACCGTCGTCGATGTCCACCGCGCCGGAGGCGATGATCGTGCCGGTGAGTTCGTCGAGCCCGGCGCCAAGCCCGAATTCCTCCTCGACCCGCACGCCTTGCCACTCGTTGCGGCAGTACACGCAGACCAGCAGATCGCCACCCGGCTTGTGGCGGATGTCAGTTGCGCCGCATTTCGGACAGCGGTTGAGCCCGTCCTCGAGTTCGGCGGCGGACGTGTCGATGGCGACCGGGTCAGGCGCCAGCACCTCGTCGCGAATTGCTTTGGGCAGCGTACCTGGGTCGATCGGAAAACTGCCGGCTAGCGGCGGCACGTCCCGCGGCGACCCGGGGCCGGTGGGGGGCGGCGGCGTGTTGGCGTTCGACATGGGGTTCTGCGGTCCGCCGCTTACAGGCCCAGGGCCTTGGACTTGGCCGCGTCGTAATCGGCCTGCGTGATCAATCCAAGATCGAGCATCTCCTTGGCCTTCTTCAATTTTGCAATCGGGTCTTCGGCGGCTGGCGCGGCAGGCGCAGCCGGCTGCTGCAAGCTCGCGATGCCGCCGAGCATGCCGGTCGCCATGCCGACCCCCATCACGCCGCCCGCACCGCTGTGCTCGCCGGCCGACTGGAGCCCCGCAGCGACGCTCGCCTGCAGATTGGAATTGCCGCGCGCACCGGCCAAGGCATCGGCGCGCTGCACGGTCTTGAGCAGTTCCTTCGTGTTGGCGTCGTATTCGATCGACACGATCGCGGTCTTGGCGATGACCAGGCCGCGATCCGATTTCCACTGATAGGCATTCTCCACCGCAGCAGACAGGCTCTTGGCAAAACCGACCGAGTCCTGCTGCAGCTTGGTGATGCGATTGCCCTTGCCCGGATCGTTCGTGTAGAGGCTGAACGCCGGCGCGAGCGATCCGACCACCTCATTGAACAGTTGGCTGGCGGCGGCATTGTCCATGTCGGTGAAATCGAAGACCTGGCCGGGCTGCAGATAATTCGCAGGCACGAAGTTCTTCACGAACAGGATCGGATCGACGATCTTCAGCGTGTACGAGCCGCGCGTCACCGCGCCGACCTGCGTGCCGAGGAATCCGTCGTCCCAGTAGATTTCGGACTGTGTTCCGAAGCGGTTGTCCGCCAGCTCCTTCAGCGAAACGAAGAACGCGGCCTGTTGCGAACCCGGCTGGCCACCGAACTTGAATCGCTCCCAGCTCTGCTTGATCAGCGAATCGACAAGGTCGTCGCCTGAAAAGATCGACTTCGAATTGAGGTCGTTCGAGCGCCACTCGTAACCACCCGGCTCGGCAGCGAAGCCGGTGATCGCGCCGTCCTGAAACAGCAGCAAGCCGTAACCTTCCGGAACGACGATCTTCGAACCATTGCTGATGATGTTCGAAGAACCCTTGGTGTTCGATCCACGTCCCGCATTGGTGCCGCGCGGCACCGCGGCGAACATCGCCGCCGTCGCCGGCAGTCCGTCCGGAACCGTGTAGAAGTCCTTCCACTGGTCCGCAAGCACGCCGCCAATCGAACCCGCCACTGCCTGAACAAGCCCCATGAGATCACTCCCTGATTCGTGGCGGGCCCGGTACCCTCCTCACGCGACAAACTATACATTCTCGCGCCGGATGATCTGGCGAGAGATGTATCGGGCCTGAGCCCTTCACCTCCCTGGATCAGGAGAGCCGGTCGCGCAGCCGACCGGGTTCGGTTCAGGGCGCCTCACCGCTACTGCCGCCGCTTCGAATCGGCGCTTGCACAGCACTTGCACCGGCTCGCCATCGGCCGGCCACCACGCCCTCTCAGACTGGATTGCAGCCGCGGGATTCGCTCGTCCTTCACGACGCGATATCGCCAGGCCCGTCCAGGGAGAACAAAACGTGGTCATCTCGTCGATCTCGCGCCCGCCGGCGCGTGCCGGGCTCTCGAGCCTTACCTTCGTCTTCGGCCTGCTGCTGCATCTGGCGCTGGCCTGCGGCCTGGTCATCGCCGGCATCGCGCATGCCGACGACTCCGAAGCCCTTCCGTCCGAAGGGCCTTACTTCCAGATCGAGCACGGCGAAGCCGGCGTGGATCGCTTGCCACTGAAGTCCACGCAGGTCGACGTGAAGATCGCGGGCGTCATCGCCGACGTCACCGTCACGCAGCGGTACCGCAACGAGGGCAGCGAGCCGATCGAGGCGCGCTACGTGTTTCCGGGTTCCACCCGCGCGGCGGTGCATGGCATGACGGTGCATTTGGGCGGCCGCATCATCACGGCGCAGATCCGCGAGAAGCAGCGCGCACGCGACGAGTACGAACAGGCGCGGCGCGAGGGCAAGACCAGCGCACTGCTCGAGCAGTCGCGGCCCAACCTGTTCCAGATGAATGTCGCGAACATCCTTCCGGGCGACGATGTGCGCGTCGAGCTTCGCTACACCGAGCTGATCGCGCCGACCGACGGCCGCTACCAGTTCGTGTTTCCGACGGTGGCCGGGCCGCGATACCACCGCCCTTCGAGCGCGGGTGGCAGCAGCTCGCTGCCGCCCATGCCCGTCCTGCACAGCGGCGTGGAATCCCCCTCGACGTTCGACCTGCAGGTGGCGCTCGATGCGCCGCTGCCGGTCAGCGAGATCACGTCGAGTTCGCACGAGATCCAGGTCAGTGGCGCGAAGCGCACGCAAGCCACCGTGCGGCTCAAGAACGTCAAGGGGCAGAACAATCGCGATTTCATCCTCGACTATCGGCTTGCCGGCGAGCGCACCGCGACCGGCCTGATGCTCTATCGCGGCGAAGAGGAGAACTTCTTCCTCGCCGTCGTCGAGCCGCCGCGCGCCATCGCGCCGACACAGATCAATCCGCGCGAGTACATCTTCGTGCTCGACGTCTCGGGCTCGATGTGGGGTTATCCGCTCGACACCGCCAAGACCCTGATGCGGAACCTGATCGGCCACCTCCGGCCAAGCGACACCTTCAACGTGATGCTGTTCTCAGGCAGCAACGTGATGCTCAGTCCGAGCCCGATTCCGGCGACACAGGAGAACATCGAGCGCGCCATCGCCACCATCGGCCGGGCGCAGGGCGGTGGAGGCACGGAGATCGTGCCGGCACTGCGCCGTATCGCCGCGCTGCCGAAGAACGATGACGTATCGCGAACCGTGGTGGTCGTCACCGACGGCTACGTCAGCGTCGAGGACGAAGTGTTCCGGCTGGTGCGCCAGAACCTGGGCAACAGCAATGTGTTCGCGTTCGGCATCGGCAGTTCGGTGAACCGCATGCTGATCGAAGGCATCGCGCGGGCGGGACAGGGCGAGGCCTTCGTCGTCACCAGGCCCGAACAGGCGGCCGAACAAGCCGAACGCCTGCGCCACATGATCGACTCGCCGGTGCTCACCTCGCTGACGGCGACGTTCGAGGGGCTGGACGTCTACGACGTCGAACCCGCGCAGCTACCCGACGTGCTCGGCGGCCGCCCGGTGCTGATCTGGGGCAAGTGGCGCAGCGATGGCGACGAGAATCCCGAAGGGCGGCTCGTGCTCGAAGGTCAGGCCGCCAACGGCGACTACCAGGAGATCGTCCCGGCGCCCTCGCCCAGCGCGAACGCCGTCGCGCTGCGCCACCTGTGGTCGCGCGCGCGCATCGCCCAGCTTTCGGACGAGGAGGCGCTGCACGGCAACGACTCCCAGCGCGGCCCGATCACGGCGCTGGGCCTTCGCTATGGACTGCTGACGCAATACACGAGCTTCATCGCCATCGACCAAGTGGTGCGTACCGACACGGCGGCGGTACCGGTGGACCAGGCCTCGCCGATGCCGCAAGGCGTCAGCGATCTGGCCGTCGGCGTCGAAGTGCCGGGCACGCCGGAACCCGGCCTCTGGCTTTCGCTGCTGGTCGTAGCTTGCGTGCTCGCGCGCGCGACGCGACGCCGGCTGGCCGTCTGAGGTTCGCAACATGGCCGCGATGTCGTCCATAACGCCCCCCGGCGCGCAGATCGTGCCGAGTTCCGGCTTCCGGCTCTCGCCCGCATGGCTGCACCTCGCGCTGCATGCCATCGCGCTGTGGCCGCAGGGGCGCTGGATGTGGACGCGCATGAGCGACGGCTCCGATGATCCGCTGGGCGTGATCGCCATCCTCGCGCTGACACTGATCGTCGTGCGGCACGGGGCGATGCTGCGCCGGTCGCCACGGCCGCCCTGGATGCTGCTGGCGACGATGCTCCTGCTGTCGGCGGCGCTCGCGACACGGTTCCTGCCACCCCTGTTCGCGGCGCTGCTGGGCGTGTTGTCGCTGGTCGCGGCGCTGGCGGCCTGGCTGCCCTCGGGAATCGCCCGCCTCCCGCTGGCAGGACTGGCCGTGCTGGGGCTGCCGCTGATTTCCTCGCTGCAGTTCTACGCGGGATATCCATTGCGGATCGTCACGGCGGAACTGAGCGCACGCGTTCTGCGCGCGGTCGGCTTCGCCGCAGAACGAAGCGGTGCCTCGATGATGATCCAGGGCCAACTGGTCATCGTCGATGCGCCGTGTTCCGGCGTGCAACTGGCGTGGATGGCCTACTTCCTCGCATGCACTCTCGCGGCCTTGCGTGGCCTGCCGGATCGCGCCTTCCTGCTGCGGCTTCCGCTGGTGGGCCTGCTGGTGATCGCCGGCAACATCGTGCGAAACCTGATTCTCGTGTTGCTGGAAACCCGGCCCGGCGGGCTGGACGATGCGTCGCACGAAGCCATCGGGCTGACGGTGCTCGGAACGGTGTGCCTGTTCGTGCTGCACTGGATGCGGTCGCACGCGTTCGCGGCACAGCCGGTCGTGCACGTCGAGGAACGGGGCGCGGTGTGTCGCAGCAGCTGGATGTACGGCGTGGCGCCGGCCCTGATCGCCGCGGCGCTGACGGCGCAGGCAGCCCGACAGCCGACGGGTGCGGAGTTGGCGCCACGCGTCGAATCGCTCGCCGAGTGGCCGACGCTCTGGGACGGAATGCCGCTGCGCCCGCTCGCGCTGTCCGCGGTGGAGCGGCGCTTCGCGCAGCGATTCCCCGGTCGTATCGGCCGCTTCGATAACGGTGGCCGCACGCTGGTGCTGCGCGAGGTCAGGGAGCCGACGCGCATGCTCCACCCGGCCGTCGACTGCTATCGCGGCCTGGGCTACGAGGTCGACACGCCCGTCCTTGAACGCGACAGCCGCCACCGGGTCTGGCGCTGCTTCGTGGCAGAACGCGCACACCAGCGGCAGCGCGTCTGCGAGCAGGTCATCGACGAGAACGGTCAGACCTTCACCGATGCCTCGGCCTGGTACTGGAACGCGCTGCTCGGGCAGTCGCGGGGTCCCTGGCTGGCGGTGACGCGCGCCGAAGCGATGTAGGCGCGAGCCGCCGGCTTCCAGTCGTCGACTCGTTCAGCCGGCAGGCGGTCGTGTCCGCGCAAGTTGACCGCATCGGGGCAACGTTGAACGCTAGGGCCGTGAAGCCTTCCTCCATTGCGGTCTGCGAGCACTGCGACGCGGTGCACCGGCGCGTGCACCTCGCGCCGCGGGCTCGCGCGCACTGCGTACGCTGCGGAACGGTGATCTACACGGAACGCCGCAGGCATCTCGATGGCTGGCTCGCCCTGACGATCGCCAGTGCCATCGCCTACCTAGTCGCCAACCTGAATCCCATCGTCGAGATCCAGTTGCGCGGCGAGTCCACGCAGGCCTCGCTGTTCCAGGCCTTGTCCGCGACCTGGTACAGCGGCGCCGAGCCGGTGGCTGCGCTCGCGGCGCTCTGCGCCTTCGTCTTCCCGCTTGTGCGGATCGCGCTGGAAACGGTCGTCCTCACCTACCTGCAATTCGGACGACGTCCGCCGGCCCTGCGCGCGGCCATGCACACGCTGGTGCACATCCGGCCCTGGAGCATGATCGAGGTCTTCATGCTCGGCGTCGTCGTGGCCCTGGTGAAGCTGGGCGGCGAAACCACGGTGATTCCCGGCCCGGGCCTAGCCGGATTCGCGGTGCTCACGGTCCTGCTGACGATACTGGCGAGCTTCGATCCCGACACGCTGTGGGAGAACGCGGAGCGTGCCGCGCCGTGAGCCACGACCCGCACGCCATGCTGACCGCGCGCGAACTGGGCGTGCTCGGCTGTCCGATCTGCGGGATGGTGTGCCGCGCGGCTCCACAAGGCGTGGACGTCGAATGCCCGCGCTGCGGCCAGGCCCTGCATGCGCGCAAGCCGAACAGCATCGCGCGCACCTGGGCGTTCCTGGTGACCGCGATCCTGTTGTACATCCCGGCGAACGCGCTGCCGATCATGCGTACCAAGACGCTGTTCGACGATCGCCAGGACACTATCATCAGCGGTGTTCTCGCCCTGTGGCGAAACGGCTCCTGGGACCTCGCGCTGATCGTGTTCGTGGCCAGCGTCGTCGTGCCGCTCGCCAAGATCGCGGTTCTCGTCGTGCTGCTGCTGAGCGTCCAGATGGGGTGGGTCACCGGGCGCCGGCGTCGCACGCGCCTGTTCAGACTCGTGGAGTGGGTCGGTCAATGGTCGATGCTGGATATCTTCGTGGTGGTGCTGATGGTGGCGCTGGTCCAGTTCTCGACCTTGGCGCGCATCGATCCCGGCCCGGGCGCGGCTGCGTTCGGCGGGGTGGTGGTGCTGACGATGTTCGCGGCGCAGGCCTTCGATGCGCGACTGATCTGGGACGCTGCCGAGGGTTCGCTGCACGATGACTGACACGCCGGCCTCCCCGCCCCCGCCCGACGTCGACGATCTGCCCGAACCGGTCGTACGCCGGCGCGCCAGACTGAGGCCCTCGATGATCTGGCTGGTGCCGATCGTCGCGGCGCTCGCGGGCGCACTGCTGATCGTGCGTTCCTACATGGCCAACGGCCCGACGATCGAGATCAGCTTCAAGACCGCCGAAGGTCTCGACGCCGGCAAGACCGAGGTCCGCTACAAGGACGTCGTGCTCGGCAAGGTGCGCAGGGTCGAGATGTCCGAAGACCGCAGCCATGTGGTCGCAACCGTCGGGCTGACCCGCGAGGCCAGCAGCATCGCCGTGGAAGACACTCAATTCTGGGTGGTGCGCGTGCGCGCCGACTTGGGCGGCATCTCAGGATTCAAGACGCTGGTGTCGGGCACCTACATCGGCGTGAACCTGGGAACCTCGACCGAATCGAAGCGCGACTTCGTCGGCCTGGAAGACCCCCCGATCCTGACCAACGACGAGAAGGGCCGCCGCTTCAACCTGAAGACCACCGATCTGGGATCGCTCAATGTCGGTTCACCGGTCTACTACCTGCGCGTGCCGGTGGGCCGTGTACTCGGGTTCGAGCTGAACAAGGATGGCAAGGACGTTTCGGTGATCGTGTTCATCGAGGAGCCCTACGACGCCTTCGTGAAGTCCGACACGCAGTTCTGGTCGGCCAGCGGCATCGACCTGTCGATCGACGCCAACGGCTTCAAGCTCGACACGCAGTCCGTCGTAACCCTGCTGGCCGGCGGCGTGGCCTTCCAGTCCCTGGACGCCGCGGATCCGAATCCCAAGCCTGTGGACGACGGCGCAACGTTCCCGCTGTATCCCAACCAGGTCTCGGCGCTGGCGCCGCGCGACGCGGTGGTGATGCCGGTGCGCATGCGCTTCTTCGAATCCGTCCGCGGCTTGACCGTCGATGGGCCGATCGATTTCAAGGGCACCGTGCTCGGCCGAATCACGCGCCTTGACCTGGGCTTCGATGCGGCGCGCAAGCGCTTCTACACCGAGGTGTCGGCCGACATCTATCCGAAGCGTATGGGCCGCGCGTACGAGGAGATCATCGCGGACGACAACGGAGCCGACGCCACCGAACCCGAGACACTGTTCGCGCACATGGTCGAACGCGGCATGCGCGCCCAGCTTCGTGCCGGCAACCTGATCACCGGTCAGCTTTATGTGGCGCTGGATTTTCCACCGCAGGCCAAGAAGGCCGACGTCGATACCAAGGACCGCCCGCTGAGAATTCCGACCGAGACCGCGAGCCTCGACCAGATCCAGACGCGCATCACCGACATCGTCACCAAGATCGATCAGATTCCGTTCGACGACATCGGCAAGCGCCTCAACTCCGCGCTCGGCAATGCCGACTCGCTGATCAAGCGCCTCGATGGCGAAGTGGCGCCTGCCGCGACCGAGACCCTGCGCGAGGCACGCGACACGCTCGAGTCCGCACGCGGTTCGCTGACGTCGACGGATGCGCCGATCCAGCAGGACATGCGCCGCACGCTGATCGAAGTGGAGCGCACCGTGCGCTCGCTGCGCGACCTGTCGGACTACCTGCAACGTCACCCCGAGTCGCTCGTGCGCGGCCGCCGCGAAGCCGAAGAGCCGCAGATCCAGGAGCCCGCCAAATGATTCGTCCGCGTTCCGGATTGCGCATCGCGCTCTCGGCGGCCGCGTTGCTCGGCGCCTGCAGCTCCGCGCCGATCCACCTGTACACGCTGGCGGGCGCGGCGCCGTCGACGGCCAGCGGCAACCCGTCGTTCGCGATGCTGCTGGAGCCAGTCAGCGTGCCGCGCAGCGCCGACATTCCGCAGTTGCTCATCACCGGGTCTGACGGCCGCAGCCATCTCACCGAAGATCACCGCTGGCGTGCGCCGCTGACGGACGAGATCGGCACCGCGCTCGCACAGCAGCTGCGCGAGCAGTTCGGCATCAGCGACTTCAGTCGAGTGTCGGCTCCCGAAGGCCTGAAGCTGTTCCGCGTGCGCGTCGACGTGCAGCGCTTCGAATCGCTGGCCGACGGACAGGTGCTCGTCACCGCCGCCTGGAGCCTGCGCGCCTCCGACGCGAAGTCCGCCTCGCTGACCTGCGTGTCGCAACTGCAGCAGTCGGCCGGCACCGACTACGCGGCACTGG
>Ga0187844_10002345_pt1 | contig 13438 bp, 14 predicted proteins | sample SpaLakP09_SKY_50_FD_134517 | JGI IMG/M metagenome (GOLD analysis project Ga0187844, IMG submission 134517) | Oligotrophic lake water microbial communities from Sparkling Lake, Wisconsin, USA - SP09_SKY_50 | ecosystem: Environmental > Aquatic > Freshwater > Lake | place: USA: Sparkling Lake...
AAACCGATCTCTTAGCGGATCGCACGGGCTATGTGGGTCAATATTTAGCTTATGAAAATACAAGGCTATTAACAAGTCAATACAAGATAGACATGATCCAAGATGAGGCAATTTTGCGCGACTTGATGTCTCGATAGTTAAGGCGCGCAAATGACTTGCAGTCTCCTGTAATTGCTTTACTAAGATTGATTTCTGTGAATGAAGTGCCATATAATCAAGGCTTATGAATATAGTTATGCTCTTGCTCAGAGAGTACGTCAAAGTACTTTGTTGCCCAGCCAATACAATCATCTAATCCCTGATCAAGGGTGATTGTGTCTTGCCAATTTAGCTCTTCTCGAACTTTTGAGCTATCCAAGTGATATGCCGAGTCCTTGCCAAGACGGTCCTCAACAATCTCAACATGGTCAAAAAAACTACGTCCTAGTCTCTGGCAAATTTTTTCGACCAGGTCCCTTATTGAGATTACTTCATTTAATGAGATATGGTAAGTATCACCATTGCTACCATTGAGCATAATCCTCCATGTAGCATCACTGACATCCTTTATATGAATAAAAGACCTCGTAGAATGCCCACCACCATGAAGCTGAATTTTTTTACCCATTAATATAAATAAAATTGTCCTGGAAATAATTCGATATAGTTGCTGACCGGGACCATATACGTTTGCAGCACGAGTTGTAACTACGGGAAATTGATAGGCTTTATAAAATGTTTGAAGGCTCATATCTGCCGCTGCACGAGATGCAGCATAAGGAGTACTTGGGCTAAAAGAGAAATTCTCTTTAATAAATGCAGAGCAAGTACCATAAACCTCTGGAGTAGAGATATGAACATATCTTTTTAAAAATTCGACTTTGCGCAACTCATCATGTAGCTTGACCGTAGATACAGTATTGGTCATATACCAGTGGACTGGATTCGACCAACTTTCTGCAACCATGCTTTGTGCTGCAAAATTCACGACATACTCTGGTTTTGCATTTTTAAGAAGATTTATTATTTCATCTAAATTATAATTTAAATCTAGTCTATGAAATTCAAATTGTTTATGTTCCACCCACTTGTATGGCAATAGCGCATCAACAGGCTCTTCTGAGCGGCTAGTTCCAATGACGCAGGCTCCTTGGTTTAGCGCAAACTGACAAAAGCTTGCTCCAGAAAAAGAGTTGCTTCCAATAACGAGGATTTTAGTCATACTAGAACTCAACCAGGCAACGGCCAGCCGATGTCCCGTCACGCATCTTAGAAATCATTTCATTAATATGCTTAAGCCCTTTGACTTCAGAGATTAGCCTACTAAGGTCAATACTTCTTGAGGAAAATAGATTCATATAGCGTGGTATATCTAAGTGAGGTGAAGACTCCCCACCGTGAGTACCTATAATAATTTTTCCAAAATGTAACGGTAGGGTATTTAAAGTGGTGGCCTCCCCTTGTTTAGGCACACCCACCAACACTACTCGTCCTTTTGAGGATACAAGGTCATAACCATTGCTGATGATATCCGGGATACCTGTATTATCAATAAAAACGTCTAGATGTTGTCCATTGAGAATCTGTTTAATGGCTTTCCAAGGTTCTTGCTTCTCAGAATTAATCAACCCTGTTGCGCCACAGTATTTGGATAATGCTAGTCTATGCTCATACATATCAATAGCAATGACCTGGTTGGCTCCAGCCAATTTAGCTGCTTGAATTATATTTAAACCAATGCCACCAGACCCAAAAACAACCACATTCTCCCCTAGCTTTACTCGGGCTCGGTTATCGATAACACCAAAACCAGTCGTTACAGCACATCCATATAAGGCTGCAGTTTTAAGGTCGGATGATGATTCAATTTTAGTTAAGCGATTTTCAGAAACAACAGCATACTCATTAAATGTGGTGACCCAGCCAGCATTGACTATTTTATCGCTCCAATGATATTTGGGGGCGGCTGACTCAATTCCCTGTGAGACTTTCCAGTGCAGAACTACTGCATCGTAAGGCTTTACATGCTTTACGCCTGGGCCAACTGCAAGCACTTTCCCACTACCTTCATGCCCTAGCATATGGGGCAACCAGGGATCAACGCCTTTAACGCCATCTATCTCCCCCAACTGAGAACCACAAATTCCACTATAGGCTAACTCAACTAGTACTTGTCCAATTTCGAGTATTTTTGGAAGATCAACTTCTACGATCTCTAGCGGGGTTTTTTGTCTAAACAAGACTGCAGCTTTTGTTTTGTGTGGTAAATCCATGTCTATATTAAATCCCTTACACTGTACAAATGTTGCATGATCATGTGACCAATAATTATTTGTAAATCTTCTGCTATTTGCATGTCATTAATAGGGACATGTATTGGTATTTTTGCAAGACTTATACATTTTCCGCCTGAATAACCCAATATAGCAAATGTTTGTAACTGTGCTTTATTAGCGTATTCTAGAGCCTTAACAATATTAGGCGAATTACCACTTCCGCTTAGCGCAATAACAATATCACCTGGATTACTCATTAATCCAAGCTGGTATTCAAAAATACTTTCATAACCTATGTCATTGGCCAAACAAGTAATCACTGAAGTATTTGCTGGAAGAGCATGAATCCGAAGCCCTGAACCAAATTTTTTAGATATGCCGAAGATAAAATCATTTGCCAAGTGAATTGCATTTCCCGCCGAACCACCATTACCAAAAATAAAAACTTGATGTCGAGAAATTGAGGCTTGAAATAATGCGTTAGCCAGTAATTCCACGCTATCCATTGGAATCCGATCGCAGGCATTAGATAGCCGCGCCAAGTACGCCTTACCTTGCCCCGCAAAAGAGTTCATTAAAGCACCTCTTTCTGCATCCACCTTAAATTATAAAATCGATCTTCATCATTAATTAACCCCTGATGAAAAGCTCCACAAATTTCTTTTATGGCATCTTCCACAGTTTTAGTAGGTTTAAATCCAGTAGATAGCAATTTAGCGGCACTGACGCGATATGAACGAGGATCATTGGAAGGGTTCACAATAATTCTAGCGTTAGCGTATTTTGTAACTAATTCGGCGATATGAAGAATGGAGATGTTTTCAAAGCCAGCGTTATAAATACCTTGAATATCTGGCCTACTTAGTAAAAACACATATAAATCTGTAATGTCATCAATATGAATATTTGGACGCGTTTGCTCTCCACCCAGAACCGTAATTTCACCCTTACTAAGAGCCTGCATGGTTAGGAGATTTACCGCTACATCAAGGCGCATACGTTTTGATAAACCACAAACAGTTGCAGGACGAATTATTTGCACAACCATCTTATCAGCATAAGATAGTAAAACTCTCTCACCAACCATTTTGGTTTTATTGTATTCAGATAATGGCACAAGCTCTAAATCTTCAGTAACACTTGGTTCATCTTTAAGGCCATAAACACTTCCAGATGAAGCGTAGATGAAATGCTTAATACCACATCGCATCGCCTTATCAGCTAAGCGCATGGTAGCAAGACATGAAATTTCCCAAGTGAGAAGCGGGTTTAAATCTGAACAGGGATCGTTAGCAACAGAGGAGAGATGTATCACAGCATCGAACCCAGAAAGATCTAACTTATCAGCATCACGAACATCGCCTTTCAATATGCTTAAATTTGGATGCTCATCCAAAAAATTACCAAACCACATGATGTCAAAAGCAGTAACGGCATGACCGGCAGCTAAGAGTTTAGGAACTAAAACAGTACCTTTGTAACCACAGGCGCCAGTAACAAAAATTTTCATGGTATTTGATGTGATCCAATTAATTTATAGAAATCTAGATTGGCTCTATTTAAAGACTCAATTGTACCAATGTCACGATGATAATTACCATTAAAAAAAGTTTGAAAATGCCCTAACCCAAGAGGAACTATTTCCTTGCAAAAATCTGTGGCATTAGGAGCAAGATCGAGCCAATTAAAGGCCTCCTTTTCTAGGAGAAAAACAGCTGCATTAGCAAGATTACCCGGTGGGTCTAATTCTTTTTCATAATACCCAATTAGGGTGCCATTATCATCAGTCTGAACAATGCCACAACTAGAGGGGGAATCGGTTGTAAAGGTCATCATCGTGGCCATACAAGTAGGACTTCGGTCTAAATGCTTTTGCAAAAAAAGTTTTGAAGAAAATAAGCTATAGTTGTCAGCATGAGCCATAAACATAGTTTGTCCAAAATAACTGCGATTCTTTCTTAACGTACCAGCTGTACCTAATAATTCTGGTTCATGCACTAGATCTATGCGCGAAGAATAAGGACTCTGCTTGCAAAAAGACTCGACTAGTCCGGATAAATAATGAGTATTAATCATCACGCGATCTATACCAGCGCTAAATAAATTTTCAAGCCAGTATTGCAGCAATGGTGTGCCTCCAACCCTAACAAGGCACTTTGGGATATGGTAAGTGAGCGGCCGCAGCCTTGTGCCATTTCCGGCGGCAAATAGAAGTGCGTTGATTCCAGCTAGTGAATTTTTTTTCATCATTTTAAATGTCATATGAAAAACTTACATTAAACCAAACCCATATCACTTCACTTTTTGCCACCACTTAATAATATATTAGCTTGTTCCATTATATTCGACAGCGAACTTTTTGTTGGTATGTATCCTATATTTGCGGCATATTCATTTCGTGAGTAGTAGTTTTTTTTATGAAAACCCTCTGTCTTAGTATCAAAAACTTCGTAATCAAAAGCGTAGTGCTCTTTCAATTTTTCTAGCAACTCAAATTTTTCAACCGGACTGACACTATAACAATCTAATGCAATATTCTTATTATTATTAAATATAACTCTTTCAATGATTTGAAAAAAATCATCAGGAGAAATATAATCACGAAATATAGAGTGCGTGGAAGTTTTAAACTTTTCTCTTGAAATAAGTGATCTCATAATTTCAGAAATAAAAAAGCTTGAACTTAAATCTTGTGTATGACTAAAGTAATTAAATATTCTCAGATCAGTAATCTGCAAATCATTTAAAGCTCTGTGTCTGTATTCAGAATAAATTTTTGACAATGAATAATAATCTTTAGCATCTAGATCTGTAACTTGTACTATAGATTTAGAATGGTTATGAATGGGATCATTAAAATTATCACCATAAACAGCACCACTACTTATGAAAATATATTTACATTTATTTATTTTTTTTACATATTCAATTGCAATTGAATCATAAAAATTTGTAATATCCATAATACTGTGTCCAAGAATCTTAATTTTGGCAGGGTCACCAGCGCCAACAAAATTTATTATTAAGTCAAAGGATTTTTTTATCTGAAACGCCAAATTGAGCGTAACTCTCTGAATTAATATTTTTTCCAAAATAGTTCTTTGAAAGCCAAAATTGCAATTTTTCACGATTTCTTGTGTAAAGAAATAAATTAAATTCGGAGTATTTATTCCCTAATTTTAATACTAAATCCCTAGCAATTTCACTTGAACCGCCTAATATTGCAATATTCATTTTTAATTTTTACAATTGACATGTAGATTTTTACTTTGGTAATATTTTTTTATTTTTTTAAGCATGGGTATTTTTTTTACCACATAAGCTCTCAGCTTTCTCCAAAGCAAAAATATGATCATTCGTGATAAATTTAAACTTTCATAGCTTTGCAATCTTTCAAATGTATTTTTAAGAATAACTTGATCTATAACATCTTTAGATATTTTGATTAAGCGCTTCCAATCGCTATCAATTCCATTACAGTGAAATATTATTGGGTAATACGGTAATACATAATTTAGATTGGCATATGAATTTGAATCAATCCAATGTTGAACCCTATACGTCATAAATGTATTAGTCCGGAAACTAAACTCATGTAAATCTTTATTAGTCAATCCCCAAATGCAAAAATTATCTGAATTTGTTATTACATATAAATCATTTAAGTTATTAATTATTTTATCTATCAATATAAAGTCAATAGGTTCGATTTCTGATTGACTTGGAATTTGTATTTTTCTACAGTCAACTAAATAAGGATGTAAATTGAAGCAACGCACCATAAAACCATTCTCTTTATTGCTTTTCCAAAGAAGTAAATAAGGATTATCTGGGAAATTTTTTCCGCTAACATCGCATGAAATAACATCTTTGTGAAGGTTAGCAATACCAATATGCGTTAATTCTCTTGCGCCTATTTCTATTGGCTTATCGGATTCTTTTTCACACTTAGTCACCTTAAGTAGCTGTGAGACAAAGGAATCCTCATTAACCCGAGGGCCATACCCCGATATAACACTAAAACCAAATGACAAAAGGCTATTTACATACAGAAGCGCTCCATCAGACATAACCCCATCTATGCCAGAATAAAATACTACCCCGTTTCCCTCTGCTAATTTCAATGTTTTGAAATAGTAATGGGCAAGAATTTCACTGGTATCCTGCTCCCCCAATTGTATCGGATCAAAAGATACGCTTGAGTACTTAGACAGCGATGAAATCACCCCTGCTCTGCAAATTACATCGTAATCCTCAGATGTAGTATAAAAACATACTTTTACATTTGCTTTTTTTGATAGGCTCGGTAAATTATTTTTGGATAATATATTTCGTATATAAATATGTAGTAATTTATCTATATATTCTTTACCCCAAAATATTATAGGAATATAAAAATTATGATTATTCAAAATTTTATACTTAGTGAGTAAATTACTCTTCGAGAAATTTTGAAATAGAAGCAAACATAGACTCCTCATCTAGACCCGCTTCTTTTAATAAATATTCATAACTTCCACATTTTTGCGAAAATCTATCTCGAACTCCAATTGAAAATATTTTTTTAGGGTCTGATCTCATAATGTGTTCTGCTATACATGCGCCCAACCCACCATGAATACTATGCTCTTCAATTGTTACTATTTTTCTAAACTGTTCTAATTTTACAAGAAGTTTTTTTGAATCTAATGGTTTTAATTTTGGAACAGAATATACAGAAATATTGCCAAATCTTTCAGCTAATTTAATTGTTTTTTTAACCATTGAACCTGTTGCCAAAAAAACAGTTGAGCTATTATTACCTTTCCTTACATTTAGTAATGGCTGCTCATTTAATTCACTTGTGCAATCATGAATATCCCCCAAGTCACATTTACCAACTCTTATGTACGATGGCGCTTTATCTTGAAGAGCGGATTCAAAAACAAATTTCATCTCAAATCTATCGGCCGGAGAGTAGATGCTTATATTTGGAATTGCACTAAGAGCGGCAATATCTTCATTGCATTGATGGCTAACTCCTAAATGGCTATATGTAAACCCTGCACCATCACCCAAGAAAATTACAGGCAAACATTCATAACAAATATCGATTTTAATTTGCTCCAATACTCGAATTGGAACAAAAGCACTGAGGCCATAAACCACTGGTAAAAAACCTTTTTTTGCCAAGCCAGCAGCCATGCCGACCATATTTTGCTCAGCAATTCCAGCATTTATAAATTGATTTGGGAAATATTTTCTAAACTCATCAAATAAAGAATAGCCATGATCACCTGTAAGTAAAATAGTTTTTTCATTGGCTCTTGCTGCTCCAATGAGACAGGCTGATAAAGCATTTCTCATAAATCGTTTCTTACAAGCTCATCAATTGCTAGAGCATATATATCAGGGGTTAACCGAGTGTAATGCCAAATGTTGTCGTTCTCCATAAATGAGATACCCTTACCTTTTATAGTTTTAGCAATAAGTGCTTTAGGTTTAGAAGATAAACTATTCTGTAATTGATTCAATGCACTATGAATTTCTATCTCATTATGGCCATCAACGGATAAAACTTCAAAACCAAAACTTGCAAACTTGGATTCAATAGATCCTAAACCTAGAATCTCGCTTGTATATCCCAGCGCCTGCAATCCATTTTCATCCACAATTACAGTAAAGTTTTTGAGCTGGTGATGAGCCGCAAAAAGGGCCCCCTCCCAAATTGAACCCTCATTGATTTCACCATCACCCACAATTACGTAAGTTTTTTGATTAGTATTGGAAAGCTTGGCACCTAACGCAATACCTACGCCAATTGAAAACCCATGGCCTAGTGATCCGGAGGTTACCTCCAAACCAGGAACTCCAAACTCTGAAAGACCCTTCAACTCACTACCATTAGAAAAGTAATCTTTGATTGCTTTTTCTGGTAACCAATTTAATTCACGCATACAAGCATACTGCGCCATTACTCCATGGCCTTTGCTTAAAACTAAATAATCTCTATCTACATGAAGTGGATCATTGTTAGGATAATTCAAAAATTGTCGATACAAAACTGCCAAAATTTCAACTATAGAAAGAGCGCAGCCAATATGAACCGTTGATCCAGCATATGCCATCTCTATTACAGTTTTTCGAATTGATTTTGGGTTGAAATTTGGCCTCATAAATACCTTCACTATTCATCTCAAAAAGTGATTCCCAAGAAAGCCTCAATTTTGCTCGCTATATATTCGAGCATTTCCTTTGTTAGTGATGGTTGCACTCCAATCCAAAATGTATTATTCATTATATTATCCGTATTTTTTAATTCACCACTAATTCGATATTTTGTATTTATCATATAAGGTTGTTTGGTTAAATTACCTGCAAATAATAGTCGTGTACCAATTTTGTTTTGATCTAGGAAAGAAATCAAATTCAACCTAGTAACTGGGGAATTGTCTTTAACTGTAATTGGAAAACCAAACCAAGATGGGTCAGAGTTAGAAGTTGCCTCGGGAAGCTGTAAAAACTCTTCACAAGTTTTTAGACGATTTTTTAAGAATTGGAAATTTTCTTTACGAGCCCTTATGAATGAGGGTAATTTTTCTAATTGAGCAAGGGCACATGCAGCCTGCATATCAGTAATTTTAAGGTTGTATCCCAAATGACTGTACGTATACTTATGGTCATAACCCTCAGGTAAGTTACCCAATTTCCAACAATATCGTTTGCCACATGTATTATCTTTACCTGGTGGACAATAGCAATCGCGCCCCCAATCTCTAAAACTTTCGGCAATCTGCTTTAATAAAAAATTATTAGTAAAAACTGCACCGCCCTCCCCCATAGTAATGTGGTGCGCAGGATAAAAACTCAAGGTTCCAATATCACCAAAAGTCCCCACCATCTGACCGTTATAAGTAGATCCTAGCGCATCACAGCAATCTTCTATAAGCCATAGGCCGTATTTCTTGCAGAGGTAAGTTACCACTTCTAAATTAAACGGGTTGCCCAATGAGTGGGCTAGCATGATGGCTTTGGTTTTTGAACTAATTGAAGCCTCAATTTTTGATACATCAATATTATGAGTACAACCATCTATATCTACAAATACAGGAATTGCGCCAAATTGAATAATTGGATTAACAGTTGTTGGAAACCCAGCAGCCACTGTCACAACTTCATCGCCCTGCTTGATTGCACGAACACCTAGTTTATCGGATGTAAGTGTGGAAAATGCGACCAAATTAGCTGAGGAGCCTGAATTAACGGTAATGGCATACTTTACACCGATAAAATCAGATAATTTCTTTTCAAACTGCTCATTAAAGCGCCCTGATGTTAGCCATCCATCCAAAGAGGCTTCCACCATATATTTTAGTTCTTGTGCATCAATTAACTTTCCAGAGGCGGGGATATGCACTTCCCCCAGTTTAAAAACTTTTGGTGAAAACTCAATATCGGCATATTGCTCAACTAATATAGCAATTTGCTTTCGTAATCCTTCTTGTTCCAGCCTTCTGGCATCAATGTTTTTTATGCTCATTATTTAGAATTTAAGTATTGGTTTATTTGGGTTAGACAAACTTCTTGCATGTTGTCATTTTTTTGAATGCATTTTTGCCAATCAATAATTTTTTGAACTGCTGTTTCTAGTGTCCACTTTGGGGTCCAACCAAGTTTCGAGTGAGTTTTGGAACAATCTAATTTTAAAAGCTTTGCTTCGTGTGGCTGTTCGGCGACATCCAATCTCCAATTAACCCCACCCCCCCAGCTCGAGATTAGTAAATTTACAACTTCCTCAACTGTACGACTATCTTCATCGCGCGGGCCAAAATTCCAACCAGAAGCAAATTTTTCTCCATAATTAAAGAGCGCTTGACACAAAATCAAGTATCCAGAAAGTGGTTCTAAGACATGCTGCCAAGGCCGGGTTGCATATGGATTACGTATGATAAGCGGTTCATTTGCTTCTAATGCTCTAATCGCATCTGGTATCAACCGATCTTTAGACCAATCTCCGCCGCCAATAACATTACCAGCTCTAGCTGATGCGATCTGATTATGTGATTTAGCGCCATTAAAGAAAGATTGGCGATATGCTGATGTTACTAATTCAGCACACCCCTTGCTGCTACTGTAGGGATCAGAGCCTCCCATTGGTTCATTTTCTCGGTAACCCCAAGTCCATTCTCTGTTTTCATAGCATTTATCTGAAGTAACCACCAAAGTGGCGCGCACAGAATCAAGCTCTCTTGTGCATTCTAATATATTTACAGTACCCATAATATTTGTTTGATATGTCTCAATGGGATTAGCAAATGAATAGCGTACCAATGATTGTGCAGCCATATGAATAATGATCTCAGGTTTTGCGTAAAGCATTACTTTTCTCAGATTTTGGAGATCACAAATATTTCCAATAAAAGATTCCTTAATTAATTGATTAACACCCAAAACATCATATAGTTTTTGATCTGTTTGAGGGGCAAGAGCATAGCCAGTTACTTCAGCACCCATCGATGCCAACCAAAGACTTAGCCAACTTCCCTTAAATCCTGTATGCCCAGTTAGAAAAACTCTTTTTTTATTCCAAAATTTTGGATCGCTATCTAAATTCATCACCATATTTTCCAAGGGGCCTTACCCGATAACCAGAGTTCTTCTAACAAATTCTTGTCTCGTAACGTATCCATTGGCTGCCAAAAACCAATATGCTCATAAGCAGTAAGCTCATGCATTTTTGCAAGGGATTGAAGTGGCTCCTGCTCCCAGATTGTTGAATCTCCGCCTATAAGCGAGAGAACCTTTGGAGATAACACAAAAAAACCGCCATTAATCATGCCTCCGTCCCCCTTGGGCTTTTCCTGAAATTTTGTTACCAAATTATTTTCAACTACGATCGATCCAAACCGACCGGGAGGGAATACAGCAGTAAGAGTAGCCTGAACACCTTTGCTACGATGAAATTCAATTAATGCTCCAATATCAATATCAGCAACCCCATCGCCATAAGTAAAACAAAAAATTTCTTCGCCCTCTAGATATTGAGCTACACGCTTTAAGCGACCGCCTGTCATCGTTCTTTCGCCAGTATCAACCAAAGTAACCTTCCATGGCTCTGCGGTTTGATGATGGACAATCGTTGTATTTTTTGCTATATCAAAAGTAACATCCGACATATGAAGAAAATAATTAGCAAAATATTCTTTTATTAAATAACCTTTATAGCCACAGCAGACTATAAAATCATTTATCCCATAAAAAGAATAATTTTTCATGATGTGCCATAGTATTGGCTTTCCACCAATCTCAATCATAGGCTTTGGCTTGTTGCCTGATTCCTCGGCAATTCGCGTACCTAAGCCACCAGCAAGGATTACTGCTTTCATTTAAAAACCTTAAAGTTTCTTATTTAATAAAGAACTGTATATTTCTGCAGCCCTTACCCCGTAATCACGCCAAGCAAATCCATTTGAAACTCTATCTATAGCACTCATAGACATTTTTTTTCTGAGATCATCACTTATATAAAGAGAGCGAATCCGCTTGCTTATAAGATCAACATTTTGAGCTGGGATTACCCATCCATCAACCCCATCTCTCACAATGTCACTGCCCCCACTATTATCAGTGCATATAACAGGTAGTCCGCATGCCATCGCCTGAGGTATAACCATAGCCAAGCCCTCCTCAATTGAAGCTAAACAAAAAACCGACCCAATAGAATAATAATCCACTAGCTCATCTTGTCGAAAAGGCCCCAAGTGGTATATTGATTTACTTTTCAGAATAGAATAAATTTCAGAAAAATCTTCACCCATGGAGCCGATTAATAATAGTTGAGAATTTGGGAGATTAAGCTCATTAAATGCCTTCATCAGATATTGAACACCTTTTCTAAGACATAGTGTTCCACAATGAATAATTGTAAAATAATTTCTATTATTTAAATAAAAAGACTTTTTTTTATTTTTTTTAAAACTGTAAAGATTGACGCCATATGGATTAATTAATAATTTTTTCTTATCTATCCCGTAAGTCAAATAGGTATCTCTTACAAAATGCGATGGGACAGAAATATAATCAGCTTCTTGATACTCAATCAACTCTTTAGCAATAACTTTTTTATTAGTTATTACACTAGAGACACCATACTTCTTATATTCCGCCTTTAATATCTCGTGTTGAAACTTAATGTGTGTTGATCCTCGCTCAAGAATAATTAATTTGATACCAATTTCTCGGCCTCTACGAATTGCATCTAAGGCTGTAGCACTACCCGCTATTAAAATATCACATTTTTTTATCTTTTGAGAGGCTCTTTTCCCAAAGAAATCAAGCATGAAAAATTGAATGTTAAACTTTTTTTTAATGAATTTAGGTAAGTACTTCCAAATTCTCTCAACGATCTCAACAAAAATTAAAGAAGTCACTGATGACCGTGGGACGCCAAATTTCTTCGCAACAAACCCTGGCAATGTTGTGATTAAATGTATTTCATGACCAAGTTGAATAAGTTCTCTAGCTAAATCATAAAAATGAAATCTACCTTTACAAATAATTGTAATTTTCATCTTACGTTAAATCTCCAATAGCAATCCTTAGTGCTTTAATATCTTCGTTAAAACTCCAACTGTTAATTTTTTGCAAACTAGATGAAGGCATAATAGTATGATTATTATCAATAAGGATTTTTCTAAGACAAGATTCCAAATGATTAATATCACCGCATTTAAATATATAACCATTTACGTTATTCTCAACCAAGTCTGGACCGCATCCAACCTCATCGCTAATAATTACAGGTTTTGAATGATTCATTACTTCATTAATAACCAGCCCCCACTGCTCTGCCGAAGAGGGCAAAACAAACACGTCACAAAGTTCATAATATTTAGGTAACTCTTTTTGATTTATAAATCCTAGAAATCTGACTCTATTAAGTGCCAGATTACTTACATTTTTTATAAGCTCATTCTCTAACTCCCCAGAACCAACAAAGAGTAAGTAGGGCTGATTTTTTGGAAATTTTTTTATTAATTGCTGATAGGCCAACAGTAAGTCATATGAATTTTTTCTCCGTGTTAATTTACTAGCATACAAAATTACTTTTGCATTTTCTTCAATATTCAAAGCCATTTTTGTATTTTTATTTTGAATTCTATAGTATTCAGATTTTTTTTGAAAAAAATCATTATCTACAGCAT
>Ga0187844_10002346_pt1 | contig 13428 bp, 11 predicted proteins | sample SpaLakP09_SKY_50_FD_134517 | JGI IMG/M metagenome (GOLD analysis project Ga0187844, IMG submission 134517) | Oligotrophic lake water microbial communities from Sparkling Lake, Wisconsin, USA - SP09_SKY_50 | ecosystem: Environmental > Aquatic > Freshwater > Lake | place: USA: Sparkling Lake...
ACTTTGAATTTGTGTTTACACTTCCTAAATCTAAACTTTTTTCGCCTTGGCTATCGTTTGCAATATCAAATTCTTCGTTTTCTTCTTCACTTCCAGGTAGACTTTCATCTTCATTTTCTTCTTCTTCCTCTTGACTATCAGGTAGACTTTCTTCTTCATTTTCTTCTTCTTCCTCTTGACTATCAGGAATACTTTCTTCTTCACTTCCAGGTAGACTTTCATCTTCATTTTCTTCTTGTTTGCCTTCTTCCTCTTGGGTTTCTACTTCGCTTCCAGGTGCACTTTCTTCTTGTGGACTATCAGGTAGACGTTCGTCTTCATTTTCTTCTTCACTTCCAGGAACACTTTCTTCTTCGCTTCCAGGAACACTTTCCTCATCGCTTCCAGGAACACTTTCCTCATCGCTTCCAGGAAGACTTTCTTCTTCGCTTCCAGGAACATTTTCTTGGCTTTCATCCTCTTTCATATCTATTTTTACTATAGGATCACCTTCATAAGATAGTTCACTTTCAACGTCCCCCAAATCTAATTCTTTGTTTTCGCCATTGGCTGTACCAATAAATTTATTCATATTAAAGTCTAAAAAATTCAAGGACTCGTTGTCGGATTCTTCTATTTCCACGCGTTCTGGTTCTATTTCTTTAATTTTGATATCAGATTTCTTTTTACATATTTCTAATATGTCTTCACCTGTTATAACTTTTTGAGAAAAAAGAATTAAGTTGTGAATGAATACGTCCAAGTAGTCAATATATTCATAATGAGTGATACCATAGACTACAACAACTATGTTTGTTTCAGTTTTAGATATTTCAACTTTGAATCCGGGATTATTTTTACACCTTAATACACGTCGCTGGTTTAATGAATCTTTCGTTTCATATACCTCTAATATTTCGTTCAGTGTCTCGTCTGCTTCTTCAAGAGTCACATTAAATGAAGTAGCAAATGATTGTATAATACTCTCTCGCGGAGTCTGTAAATTAATCAAGTCAATTAAATACCCCTGTTTACTATCAAGTACATTGAATTGTGATACCCTTTTATAGCGTAATATAATATTATCTGTTTCATCAATCAAATTGAAGATAGGAGAGAAACATTTGATAAATTTTGATACTTCTAATTTATTACGTTTTGGAAATTTGTATACATATTTCATATCAATAATATCTACGTTAATGTCATGTACTTTTTCAAAATAATTGAATATCTTTTCTGCAGGATCAAAATAATGAATCAACTTCTCAATTAAAGGATCAATATTACGCTTAATAATTACTTCTATTTCATCAACCGTCAATGATTTAATATCACTCATTGTATAGTGAATATTGCCAAACGAATCTACTTCAATAATATTGTTGCAATTTTTATCTTCAATCACATAAGATACAAAATCATTCTTTTTAATAATATTCTTATATTTATTTAACCTTGCTTTATCAAACAATGGACTTTTGTTACCTTTTAAACTAACATTTGGACAATACAAACGATATATATTTTCTTGTTTACGCCCTGGATTAAGTTTTATAAACGGGTATTTCATTGTAGACTGCACTAACTTGAAAAATATTTCAATAGGAAAATCAAAATATTGCTTTGTATAGAGTACAAAATACAACGACGATATGCCTTTTTCGTCAACATGTAATTCTTTGTGTTCGCGATATTTTGCGTGATGAAAATCAATGATCTCATTATAATCATTGTATTCGTCATGAGATTCATTTGGTATATTTGTTACATTTAATAATCCTTCTTCAAATAAATAAGGATAATATACATTAATAACATGTTCCAATTCTAATTTTTTCTTGTTAAATATAGGATAACTATTTTCAGCAAAACATACGTAAATAATTTTTGCTCCGTAATCTAGTAACAATTTATTAGAATTTGTTTTAGGAATATTGTCATAATAGTTAAATATATTAACAAGTGGATTTGTAATAAACATACCCTTTTCAATGCCAATTGGTTCCAATGATACGTGCGGGCCATCTATTTTCATTCCTAATATATCATCCAACTCATAGTAATCTTTTTTAACTGGAATCGCAATCTCATGATTTGAGCAAAATATGTACAATTTTCTATAATCAACCACCGACTTATTATTATTTGATAGCTGATTAAATACGTCATATGGATTCAACGTCACTTCTTTCTTGTGAAATAAATAATAGGAATTAATATTTTTATTATCTAGTTGAATAGATAGTTTGTATTTAATATTCTCTATTGTATCATCATTGTACACTTCTACATGATAAGTTTTATCCAATGTCTTAAATTGGACCATTATACATAAATGTATATAATATTTATATACTTTTATGAAAAAAGAGGATTGTCAGATATAGTCATGCCACAATATTCTTGTTTATTTAAACTATAATCAACTGCATTGTATAAACCAGCTTCTTTTGCTTCTTGTAATAGAAATTTAAAGTTATCCCAAAATTCTTTGTTGTGTCCAATCGTTTCAGATGCAACGTGGCTCATCTCGTGAATTGCAACAAACATTAATGTGTTTTCGTCTATCAAATTATTATTATCTTCCTTCTTTTTATTTAAACAAAACGCAATCTTTTGTCCTTTATTCTCACTATATGCAGTATACTCGCTTGTAGGCAATGTTTCTACAATTTTCTTAGGATTAAACTTTTTGACAAGACGTTTAATGCAAGGTTTATCTGGATATTTTTCTCCAACGTATTCAACCAGTTCTTTCATCTTGACAGTAATTTTTGCAAGTAAATCAGATGCAGCTTGAAGATTATTTCTTTCTCTCACGCAATATTTATCACCATCAACTGTGGATACAATACATTTTAATTGAAAAATATCGGATTCTTTGTACAATTTGTAAGATATAAAAAGTATAAATATAATCAATACATATCCTAAAATATCTTCTTTATTCATATAAATTATATAATTATTTTAATCACAACCACCAATTTCTAATGGTCTTCTAAATGTGTCTGCATCTATGGTAGATGTCATCCATGGACCAACGTTTACTCGTGGATTTGCTGGTTCAGAACGTACTTGGTAGTTTGCATTTCTTAAAGAACTGCCGACGGTGTTAATACCAATCATTTGGTCTGCATTCAACATATTTATATTCTTTAAATCATTGGATGCAGGATTCACGTTTGCCCATTCACTGTTGTTATCTTTTGGAAGAAGCTCGGATGGGTCTATCATGGGTGGAGACGTGCATGCAGATGCAGGCGCAGATGTCTTTACTCCCGATACTGGCATAAAATTACTATCATTCGGCGACGATGCGGATACGCCATTTTTAGAATCTACTTGAGAATATTGAAGAGGTTGCATATTATCAAATACGGTTGATTTGTTCCTGTTGTATTGATATAATAAGACAATAACTACAATAAGACCGATACCCAATACAATATTCAAAACATTATCATTCCCTTTTAAAATCATTTTGTTTAACTTCATTCTATAAACTTATATTATAAAATAAAATTAATGAAAATCTCAAATATCTTCATCATCAACCATTTCTGTTAAATCAATATCCTTTTTAATTTTTTTTTCAATAAAAATATTTCTTAAATGTTCTATAATATTATCCTTCACTTTACTATTAATCATTTCATAAATCTTTAAAAAATTATTTTCATCTAGATTTATTTTAGAATCTTCTAAATTGTCGGATTTTATAGTTACTTCATCTATTTCGTTTTCTAATACCAACTTTTCTTTTTCAACATTTTCTACTTTTTGAATAATCTCTAAATTTACCTCGTCTTTTACTTCTGGTACCGGTTCATCTAAAATAACGTACAAATTAACTAACTCTATTTCAAAAACAAAATGTTTACTATTAAATTTAATACCTTTAATATGAAATGTAGGTACTACTTTTGATTCTGTGATTCCATCTAAGCTTAGAGTATTTTCATTAGAATCATTCACATTCAAACGATTTGGATCTATGATACACTGTACGTCAAAACAATTATCTCTAATATTACTTTTTAATGGATTGATAAAAGAGAATTCTAGATCATCTAATTCTAACGTATCTTCAAACCAATCGCTTGATTTTTCATAAAACATTTGTATACAGTCTTTGTAAAATGTTTCAAACCAAACCAAATAATCTTTACTAGTCAAAGATACATTCATAAATTTATTATTTGTAGTCCCTTTTACATAACATATTTTGCTTGTTTTAATAATAAACGGCATTTTATTATAACTAAATTTGCAAAAATAGGTGTCTTCGTCTAGTGTCAATGGATCACTTAATACTAATAAATTTTTACTATAATGATCTAAAACATTCATTTATAAAAATATATTAAAATAAATACATTAGTATGACGCATAATAATATATTTATACTATATATGTTCCCAATAGGACTCATGGTGCAACCAAAAAAATGTTCTAAAAAAATGCCTATAAAATTAATAAATCATTATGAGATTGAATTTAAAAGTAAATATCCTAAACAAAAACAACAAACCAGACGCAAGACAACGCGCACAAACAAAACAAAAAAAAAATAATTACTCTATACTCCACTTTTCTTTGTTAAAAGGAGCAACTAATAGATCGGTAACCTTTTCCATTACATTATAAGAAGAATCTGATATTGCCGGTGAATAGGAGTATCTCTCCATAAACTCTTTATCCTTATCAGTGATGTATGGTTTTTTACCGTAGCAATTTACACCAAATTTAGAGCTTTTGTTTGATATATATCCACCATTTATGCCTGGTCTACCGCAATCATGTTCGTGGCCATTAATTTTCTTTAATTCATTGTATACTGATTTCTGTATAGGAAATAGCGCCATTTGATCATCAGACCAGCCATAACTGCACCAATCTGCTCCATTTTTGTACGCATCTTCTACTTCATCATAAGTTGCTAACCTGCTATTTAAACGTTTACATACTTCCATTGCATCACTGTATGTATATTTATTTCTGGGTATATGAAATACTTCACCTGATTCACGGCGTTCATCGCATTTTTTTTCTTTGGGTTTTGGCTTATCACTCTCAGACTTAACATCTATTTGAGTAATTTTATCATTAAATAAATTTTTAATTTCTGTAGTAAAACTATAATTATGATTATTCAACCATTTGTAATTTAATACAATAACAAAAACAAATATAGCAAATAATACAATTTCTAAAATAAGAATAGGCATTCTAGCATTATCTGAATTCAAGTTATCTCTATTAAAAATGCTAAATAATAATACAAACGCGATAATAATAACTATCAGTAATAGAATGAATGGTAGCTTATAGCGCCCAAGTATATCAAATGAATTGTAATCTGGTATATAACTATTTTGATTAATAGAAACAGACATTTATATAGTTTATTTATTTTATTTTTCTATAAAATAAGCAATAGTTTTTATTATCATTGACTGTTTTGTTCATAGGTTGTATGGTTGTATCGTCGTATACGTACCATTTATTCTTTTTTATATAAGTAAAATAATGTCCATTCATCACATTACCGTGATGATTTATAATACCGAATAACTCATAATGACAAAACTTTTCGTCTACGCGTTTTGTATATTTATGTATATTGATAGTTTCGTTAAAATGAACCAATGCATCATTTTTATTAAAACGATAATCCCAACGCTTCAAATGAATGACTAATATTTCGGGCATATAACATATATACGTTTGCTTCATGATTTCTTTGTGTTGTTTATTTTTATCGTCAAACCATTTATCAGGCATAATTTCTAATTTGAATGTTTCTTCAAAACAATCATCAATCGTTGGATTTTCCATATTAGGTATTGATAATTCTATTGTAAAAGAGGGTTCTATTTTTTCAAATTCAAAATCATATGTTTTTGCATTTGAATACTCAACTAACAAAAAAGATGTAAACAAACAATGTATAATTGATTTGTTTTTGCCTTCATACAAATCAATCGCTTCATTTACATTTGTGTAATTTGTTCTTGATAGAGAGATATTAGTTAATAAGTTATACGAATTGTGAATACTATCTATACAAAAGTAAAAATATTCAACTGAATCATGTTGCATTTCTTCATGGAATACATTATTTTTCATCTTGGATAATTCTCTCACATTATGTAAAAATTTATTGGGTGAAATAGTACAATTTTTTGACCACATCAATTTATATAGATCAAACCATTCTTTAATTAAAATGCTATCTGGTATATTATTTACAGTAGTATTGTCTTTGATATAATGGTTTAATTCATGTATATGAGATAATATTTGAAGAGTTGAATTTAGATAACACGTGTTTCCTAAATTAACAAGACCAGAATATCCATTAGATTCCATTCAATATGTTAACTATATATCTTTAATAGTTTATCTAGGATTGTTTAAAATTATGAAGAATATTGGCTGCATTATTATTAGTAATTTCACCACACATTTTAGAATTTTCATACATTTCTCTCAATAACTCACTTGGTGCAGTTGTCCCAAATTTAATTAAATTATTTTTTTTCAAATGATTCTTCAAAGTAGCCATACTTGTCTTTTTTAGATTTATTTTAATGTCTTCGTGATTTTTTCTGGTTTTATTACTTTTAATCAAAACGCCGACTGATTTATTTTTTTTACCTAATACAAATGTTTTCTGTATCTCTCGTTCTTCAACAATGGGTATCTGGGGCACGTCTTGTTTAGACCAAATCTTGTAGGTTGGTTTAATTCCATTTTTTAAAACACCATACGGTTTGTCTGGTTGAATCGTAGTTTCACATATAGACTTTTGTTCGGGTTCAACGCATATTGATATTTCTTCTTTGACTTCTGGTTTATCCAGTATTGTAACTTCTACATTTTTATCAATGACATCTGGTTTATCCAACATTGTAACTTCTACATTTTTATCAATCAGCTGCGGTTTAATCAAATTTTGTTCATCAAATGTATTTGTTTGTATGATTGGACCCTTATTTTTTTTAGATTTTTTATGTTGGCGCAATTTTTCTAATAACAATTGTTTTATGTTATTAGAATTAATATTGACTTCACTTGCAATAATTGGTTTCTGTTTAATCTTTTTTTTAGAAATATTTAGGAATTGAGGATCTATTGAGATTGTTCGCAATTTACTCATATAGACACTAATACAAAAAAATAAATAATCTTTAACATATAAAATTGAATTAAACATATTGCTTAAAATAATAGTAACAAAATGGAGCGTACTGACTCCGAGTATAACCCAAAAGATTGCTGGGCCGTCATTGAGTCTTATTTCAAGGATAATCACTTGCAACAATTGGTAAGGCATCAAATAGAATCATACAATGATTTTATAACCAACCAAATAAAAAAAACAGTGCAAATGTTTAATCCTTTAGTAATTCGTTCACCGCAAGATTACATCAAGGAATTCAAGAAATATCGCCTTGAAGTTATCATTGAGTTTGAAAATTTATGCATATACAGGCCAGAAATACATGAAAACAATGGTGCAACTAAATTGATGTTTCCAAGCGATGCTCGTACACGAAATTTCACATATACATCAAATTTTACGCTTGATTTGAATATTAAATATGTGATTCGCACAGGCCCTTCATTAGAAAATGAAGAAATCAAAAACGTTAAACTCTGCAAAATACAATTTGGCAAAATACCTATTATGTTGAAATCATCTATATGCATATTAAATCAGTATAGTCATATACACCCGGATAAAACAAAAGAATGTTTCATGGACCCGGGAGGATATTTTATTATAAACGGATCCGAGAAAACATGTCTCGGACAAGAAAAACCTGCTGATAATAAAATATTCAAGTACAAACAAAAGCCAGGACATAAGTGGCTATGGACCGCTGAAATGCGTTCTGTTCCAGATTGGAAGTGTATCTCACCCAAACAAATATACATGATGGTTTCTTCTAAATTAACTTCATCTGGATATGAAATTGTGGTACAATTGCCACGATTAAAGAGGCCGATTCCCCTTTTCATATTATTCCGGGCACTTGGATTAAAAAGTGACAAGGAAATATGCAATATCATTTGTTTGGATATAACTCAACCAGAAACACATGAAATAGTAAATTATTTGAAGGCATCTATTTCACAAGGTAGTGAATATATTGTTAGTGAAGAGGCTATCAAATATGTTACAAATAGTGTAATATATACTCCAATCAACATGGAAAAAGAAGAAGGACAGCGAAAAAAGAGAGATTTTGCATTAGATGTCTTGGCGAATGATTTATTTCCAAACTGCAAAACATTTACGGAGAAGATTTATCTTCTTGGTTACATGACGAACCAGCTGGTAAAATGCGCAATCGGATTATTGCAACCAGATGATCGTGATGCATACCAAAACAAACGAATTGAATTGACGGGTACACTGTTGAACAATCTATTTCGCAACTACTTCAACAAGGCAGCAAAGGATATTGGAAAACAAGTTGGTAGAGAGATAAATAATGGTTCATGGAAATCCACTGAAGACTATACTAACATTATAACGTTGACCAACATATACAAGATAGTGAAACCATCTACTATTGAGAATGGTCTGAAACGAGCACTATCTACTGGTGATTTTGGTATCAAACATTTAAACTCTAATAAGGGTGGTGTTGCACAAGTGTTGAATCGTTTAACATATGTTTCTACACTAAGCCATTTGAGGAGAATAAATACACCAATAGATAAAAGTGGTAAATTAATTGATCCAAGAAAATTACACGGTACTTCTATTGGATATTTGTGTCCTGCGGAAACACCAGAAGGCCAATCCGTAGGTGTTGTAAAAAATCTTAGTTATTTAACAATTATATCCGGATATTCTGATAGTTCACCTATATACGAATATGTCAAACCTTACATCCAATCATTAGACGATGGTAATTTGTACGACAAAGTCAAGGTATTCCTGAATGGACGCTGGATCGGCGTAAGCCATAATCCAATTGATTTGTATAATGATTTGAAAAATAAAAAGTACAGAGGTATTATTAACATATACACCTCTATTGTATTCAACTATATTCAAAAGGAAATTATTATAACAAACGAATGTGGGCGTCTGTTAAGACCATTATTCAAAGTAAAAAATAACAAATTGTTAATCACAGATAAGATAATCCAGTCTATCAAAAACAATGAAATCAATTGGGAAGATTTATTAGTGAATTTAAAAATAGATGAATCTGTAATTGAATATATTGATCCAGATGAACAAATGTCAGCAATGATTGCAACTTTTCCAAACAAAATTAGCAAAAATTACAATTATACATTTTGCGAAATACACCCAAGTACTATATTCGGCGTTTTGGCTTCATGCATTCCGTTCCCAGAGCATAACCAGTCTCCTCGTAATACGTACCAATGCGCTATGGGTAAACAAGCAATTGGTATTTATGTATCTAATCCCCAATACAGATTGGATAAAACTGCTTACCTATTGAGTTACGGTATGCGTCCACTAGTAGAAACGCGTATCATGAACATGTTACAGCTTAACAAGTTGCCTTCAGGAAACCAAGTCATTGTTGCAATTATGACGCATGGTGGGTATAACCAAGAAGATAGTATTCTGTTTAACAAAGCAAGCTGTGACCGCGGACTGTTCGGGGCTTTCATATATCATACTGAAAAGGATGAAGATAAAAAGACGAATGGGGAAGAAGAAATTAGAACAAAGCCAAATAAAATGACTACACGGAATATTAAATTTGCAAATTACGATAAAATAAATAAAGACGGTGTTATGGATAAAAACACACTTGTAGAAGATAAGGACATCATTATAGCAAAAGTTACTGTGATTAGAGATAACAAAAATGATAATACTAAATTGATCAAGTACGAAGACAATAGCAGATCGTACAGAACAGACGAAGAGGCATACATTGACGATAATGTCATACAGAGAAACGGAGATGGTTATAATAGCTGTAAGGTAAAAGTTCGGGCATTTAGGAAACCAAATATTGGGGATAAATTTAGCAGTAGGCACGGACAAAAGGGTACAATTGGCAACATAATTAATGAAGAAGATATGCCTTTTACCAAAGATGGTCTTCGCCCCGATTTGATCATTAACCCTCATGCCATTCCCAGCCGCATGACAATAGCACAATTGAAAGAAACTACTCTTGGTATATTGTTATTAGAACTAGGATTATTTGGTGATGGAACTAGCTTCGGTGAACTAGATATGAATGTAATATTTAAAAAATTACAAGAACATAATTACGAGTCAAAGGGGAATCAAATCCTATATGATGGTAAAACTGGTGAACAAATAGAAACTTCTATCTTTATAGGACCAACTTATTACCAGCGATTAAAACACATGGTCAATGATAAACAACACAGTCGGTGTATTGGTCCCATGGTGAATTTAACTCGCCAACCAGCAGAAGGGCGTAGTCGGGATGGCGGACTCCGGTTTGGAGAGATGGAGAGAGATTGTACAATGTCTCATGGTGCGGCTAGATTTACGAAAGAGAGAACATACGATGTATCTGATAAATATTCTGTACACGTGTGCAAGATGTGTGGATTAATTGCAGTATATAACGACAAGGAACATATACACCATTGTAACGTATGTGACAACAAAACACATTTTGCATACGTTGAGTTACCATACAGTTGCAAGTTGTTATTCCAAGAATTGATATCAATGAATGTGGCTCCAAGAATTATGACATAACAAGAATTATGACATAAGTAAGATGATAAATACAAATATATTTTTAATCAATTTCTATAGTTTAGGAGTATGTGTTCAGACAAAATAAAATATAATTATATCATATATGTCAAGACCATTACAATCTTTTGGCTGTTCAGATAACAGCTCTGGCGTTGCGTTGAAGCGTAGAATATTAAGAAAGGCGTTTAGTTCAGATAAAGTACGTGATGTTAACGGTACAGAAGTATTTGGCAAATCACAAGCCGGTCCATTTAGGTCATCCCAACATGTGGGCGATCCATTAACTAGATTGTATCAATCATGTGGAGGATGCAATCAAGTGAATGATGTAAATTCGCGAGTTAATTTGAAACAAGATAGTGTGAGCAATGCATATTGTAATGTAGCAACATATGGTTTAACACCATTGCAAGTACCATTAGAGAGTGGTAACAGTAAATATGTATGTGACAATTCGTTATTTATTCGTTTTAAAGGATTAAGTGCAATTAGTCAAAATTATGCAGATACGTCTAATGGTGGAAATAATTCAAACGGTGCATATGTTGCTTTAATGAGTGTACGACGCAGTTGAGAATATATATGTATAATATATGTCTCGTACTCGTAAAAAAAGAGGAGGATCTGCACCATCAGGCAAAAAAATGTCTTCTAAAAAAAGAAGTCTACTTGAAAGTATGTCATATGAAGAAAATGCAAAAAAACAAGATGATGTAAATGTAAAAAATGACGTATTCAAAAAAATAATGAGAATGATGCCATTTCCAGCAAATTTATTTGTTAATCCTATTAGCGCAATGGCAGTTAAAGGATTAAGTAATTTTAAACTAATTAGAAAAATTATGCACAGTTACGTTTTAACAAAAAATAAGTTTGGAAAACAATATGGAATAATAATACAAGATCCAAAGTTAAGGAAGGAATTTGATTATGCGTGTAAATTAATTAAGCGATATTACGATCCAAATATAGGAAAACAATTTCAAGTATTAAGAACAAGTAAAGAAATTCATAGATCTTGCACCGAATACAGAGTATTAGACAAACAATTTAGTTTATTAAGGTCTGCGAGAGAAACAAACCAACATAATAATGATACAGATATATTATATGTTTTAGGGTATGGAAATAATAGTTCAAATAAATTTGAATCATTATATTCTGAATTAAAAAATAAATACTCATCATTAACAGGTGGAATGGGTATGGATATTGCAAAATTAGCTGGACCTGTTGGTAATATGGTAGGTGTCGCCAGTTCAATTCTAAGTAATACAAAAAATAATACTACTTCAGGTAAATTAACAAAAGAACAAGAAGATGAGAATCATGCTAAAATAGAAGGTTTATTTTTATTTAATAAAAAGAATTGTTCTTATATTATCCCGCGTATTATGATTGACATTTTAACTGGATCTGAATTTATATATAGAGAAAGTGAAAAATCAGAAGACCCAGATTATATTGAAAATATAAAATACATAGGTATTGAAGAAGATTGTGATACCGCTTATACTTTAAGTGATGCGCTTGAATTATCCGGTTTAACTAAACCAGTTGAGTCTGCAATGGGTGTTGAACCAGGTAAAGTAAATGAAAAAATTAAACAATTGATACATGAAACAAAAAAATCTAATTTAATAGGCGGCTATTCTAAACGTTTTGTCCCTAAAAAAAGAAGACTTACTAGAAGAAGAGTAAATGTAACTAAATAAACTTTTTCTATATTATCCATTTGTTCCATATAAATTTATATATATTATTTCTTTTGATATAATATGTTATTTACAAATCGTAGCGTATATCCAACAAATGATAGACCTTCTACAAATATAGATCCTATGGGTGGCCCTAAAAATTTCAAATCCGGGTATGCTAAGGCAAACCCTTTGAAGCAATGGAGAAAACAATTGATTCCAACCAATCCGGTTTCATCTAAACAAATTTCTATCAGTCAAACAATAAATCCATCAGTAAGTATTATACAAGATCAAAACTGTAATATTATTTACAATCAAACATTTAAAACATCAACTTGTTTAGGAGTAAAGACAGAAAATGGATGTATAGGAGGAACAAATAATGTAAGAAGAAGTGGATCAACTATTGTTTTGCAAAATTATAGTACATCCACCAAGCAATATTTGCAAAAAAGAGGGAAAAGTTTTGAACAAAATTACAGTATTGGTAAAGAAAAAGAGAATCCGGTGTATTACAGTACGATACCTTCATACCAGGCGAATGGTGAAATATGTAAAACAGTCATATATAAACCAAGTAATGATAAGTTTAAAACACAAGGCGCTGTTACATCTGCTGGTTATACTGCAAGAATAAAAAATGATTATTCTGAAGTAAATAAATACAATCCTTCAAAAAAGAAGGAACAGCCATGCTGTAATATCAACTATACGATGCATTTATAGGCAAATTATTTTTACTACACCATTTTATACATTTACCAAGATAGGATTTTTTCAATTGTTCTTGTTTTTCATAACGCGTAGTATCCTTTATGTTATTCAATATACTTATTATATTTTCAATCTGAGATTGTCCATATATAGAATTTATTTCTTTTATTTTATCTATAAACAAATTTGATATAGGAATATTAAATATAGATGTTAGTTTATTTGTTTTTATTTTACTAAATTTTTTAAATATTTGTTCCAATAATACATGTATATTAC
>Ga0187844_10002348_pt1 | contig 13411 bp, 15 predicted proteins | sample SpaLakP09_SKY_50_FD_134517 | JGI IMG/M metagenome (GOLD analysis project Ga0187844, IMG submission 134517) | Oligotrophic lake water microbial communities from Sparkling Lake, Wisconsin, USA - SP09_SKY_50 | ecosystem: Environmental > Aquatic > Freshwater > Lake | place: USA: Sparkling Lake...
ATATCAAAAACCATGATGAAGGGAGGAAAATCTCGCAGCCAAATGGTGTTCACCGCAGCCAAAATTGGCGGTGGTTTCGTTGCCGGCCAGATCATTGAAAACATTGGCCCGCTGAAAGGAAACAAATACTTGTCGGCAGGTGCCAAAATCGTTGGTGGCATCGTATTGGCTGGCATGAACAAACAATTTCAGGAGGTAGCCCTTGGTTTGGCAGCATCTGGTATTGTTGACATCACCCAGCAATTTACGCAAGGTGCAGCCGCCGCAAACGGTATCGGTCTATTGCCGTACTCCGGTTCTGGATCTACCACTTTGCCCGGTGTAGCTGGCGATTACAGCTATAGCCCCAGCGGGGGCATGATGGTAGTCGGATAAACTCCGGCCTGACCTCGTTTTTTTCCTCTTCTTCGATAATTGCTTCCCACATTCAAAAACCTTTAAAAGAATTGCACAATGGCAAATCTTAGCGGAAGCCAAATTATCCTTTCTCCACAGCGTGCCGTGTATGAGCGCGCTCTGGCCATCACTGGTGGAAATCCTGATTTCCTCATCTACGAAAAAACCTTGCGCCTCGAGGCAGTACTTAGCCCAGGCCGCAACCAATATTCGTTTGACCTGTTGCAAAACAACAGCTCTGACCGGCCCGGAGAGATCAAGCTAAACAAAAACGACATGATGCTGATTTCAGCATTCGCGTTGAATTTGACCAAGCAAAACTCAGCCACTGACGCTCAAACAGGCAACAACGACCTGTACACCTACCCAGATCCTCAGTTCTTTGTAGGCGCTCCAGCATCCGGCACCACTCCAAAAGAATACCTGGCACTGAATACCGTATACAACGGTAGCACGTCGATTAAGACGAGCCCCGTGGTACGCTTAGATGGTTTCCACAACCAGGTACTGCGCTATGTACCAGAACGCGGCATCCAGAAGCAAGCCTCGCCACAAATAAACGACGAGCCAGCACAGTATGGCCCATGGAACGAAACCCGTGGTTTTTACCAGGTGATCCCCAACATCGTGATCGACGGCAACGAAAACAACAGCATTGAGCTTACCCTGGCAAAAGGTGATACCACCTTGATCGATGGTAGCTTGGTTGCCGCAGGTACAGCCGCCACTACCCGCAACGTATTGGTGTACCTCGTCAACGGTTTTGTGATCGTTAACGGTGCTGCAAAAGGATTGAAGTGGTTTTAACCACTTGAAAGAAGGTTTTTCTCATAGAGTATGTTATAGCCCAGTAGGGGAGGCTCTAGGGTCTCCCTTTACTCAAATCCTTTTCAAATGACTGACGAATTGATTGCAAAATATGGTGACAATGTGTGTACGCACACCATTGAGGTAAAAATCAATACCACCTACGGAAAGTATCCGCTCCCGGATGACTCCATTTTGCGTGACAAAAAAATCGTGGGGGTTTTTACGGTAGCCAATCCAAGCAGCAACCGCAAAGCTCCATCCTCAGGCAACAACATCATTACTGATGCTGCTTTGCTGAACAGCTACATTTCGCTTTTTGATGCCAACAAGCAAATGATTGCTGACCATCCTTTGTATGACCTGGCCATTTCTACCGGTGACCGCAGCCACCGTAAAATTGCCATTTCACAATTGACACCGGATAAAAGCTACATCCTGGTAGCCGATACCACGTTGATTTCTGTGAATCAAAGCTTTTTGCTGCATTTCATCTACCTAAACTGCTAAACAATGAAGGGCTACATTGACAACTATGAGGATTTGCGGACTTGGGTAGAGTCTACCAAACAACCACTCTGGAACTTGTATTCTGGATGGATTGATAAGTTTGGGCAGTCGCATTTGCTGGCCAAAAACGAAGAAGAAACCGACCCGGAGGAAAGTTTTAACTCCTTGCGCCGAATGATTGAAATCAATAGCCCGCAGGGAGGACAATTTACGGTGTACATTCCGCAGCCAGGCAACCGGGGTTTTTCTACCCGTATCCGCATTGCAAGTGCGGCAAGCGTTGCCGGAGTTGCCGGAGTAGGAAACCCCTACATGATGGGCATGGTACCCATGAACGAGCTAGAGCAGCGCATCCGCAAGGAACGGGAAACGTGGGAATTGCAACGCCGCATTGATGATCTGGAAGCTGCGCAAGAAAGCAGCGTAGGCGTAATTGGCAAAGTGATGGATAAGATCACGAGCGAATTGGACATCAATAACCTGCTGAAATTTGCCGTTGCGATCCTGGGCCCGCGTATGAATGTCAACCCGGACATGCTGCGTGCAGTACAACTCTCAGGCACGCCCGTAGCAGAAGCCGAAGACACCCACGACGGCACAGGGTACACTTACGACGATCCGCGTTTGTTGGAGTTCCTGGACACGATCCGCAGCCAATTTGGTACCGATGAAGAGTTTTACAACTTCCTGACCAAAGTAGGGGCATTCTTTCAGAAAAACCCACAAATAGCCATTGGCTTTTTTGCGGGGCAAAACCGCAACGAATGAAGCCAATAGAATTGATACCGCACGCACTTGAGCCGATTACTCAATCAGGTATTTACCAGTTCAACGCAAGTGCTATTGCCTTTCAGAACTCGGGCAATGCTGACGTAAAAATCAACAGTTTTTTTACGATCAAGGCTGGTGGATCGCATCAGTTCAGCGTATCAGATGAAACCAATGTGATCCTTACCGGGAACTGGTCGCTCAAGTTTGGAGCAGGAAATAACCCCATGCTTGAGGTAATGCTGCTCATCCCGAGGGATCCCCGATTTACAAACTACGTCCAACAGTAAGCACATGGCAAATATCATTGCAAATCCGCCCGCATCCATTACCACTGGAAACATTTCAATTACTCCGCCCACAGCTGGCACCACCACCATTACCAGTTTAGAGGCTACCGGATCGTTTACGATTCCAGCGGGTTGCTACTGGGTACGCATTCGCAATGCGGGTTTTGTGCAGGACGGTGATTTGGAAGTATCGGCCACTATCAATGGCTCAAGCTGGAGCGTTGGCAGGGAGGAACTTTATACTTCTACTCTTGATGAGGTGGCCAACGTGTACAAGAAATTGCCCGCTTTCACTGGCAATGGCAACGGAAGCCGGGTTTTTTATTCTTACTCAAACTGATGATTCATGTTTACCATAGCAAGATGTTTGTTTTTAGTTGTACTGACATATCTTTTGTGCGTAGTCTGCCTGTATGGGCAGACTACCTCTTCACCAAAGTATGAAGTGACCGGCACGCCCATTTGCTGGAAAATCTCCGGCAAAGACAGCAACTTGATCCGGTACGAATTGCTTTCACCTGGGGCCAGTCAACCCAAAGCGCTATTCTACATCAATGCCTTGGGCGCTGCGATTAATCCCGTGGGGGGCATTTTGAAAATGGGGTGGTGTTGCAATTGTAGTAGTGGGGGAGGTGGCACCACTACAATTGCCGCAAGCAATGGCCTTACCCTTGCTACTGGAAACGATGTAGAGCTGGGTGGTACGCTGGATAGGTTGACAGAGATCCAGAAAAACGGAAATACGTTTCGTGTCGGGGCCACAAACTTTGCTGTGCCAAACGTAGGGTACATGTACGTGGAAGGATCAACCAACCAACAGGGTTTTTATACCAAAAGCGCCTCCAATGAAACGGATATGTCCCTGATTCCTGGGTTATTTGCGGTTGAGAGCAATACACTTCCATCAACCTCCACTAACGCGCATATATCCATTTCGCCTGGAACCGTATCAATGGATGCCACAAATGGCCTTTCCTTAAAGCTATTCAAGATCGACCAAAATTTTGTAATCACTGGGCTTCCTGTATATGCCAATGATGCTGCCGCTGATGCAGATGCAACACTTGCAGTAGGTGGACTGTACCGCATTACTGGAGACCGAGCCATAAGAATTAAGCCATGAAAAATATCCTTTACCTCTTCCTTCTGCTTCTTTTGCCCGTGTTGGGCTTTGGCCAATCTCGATACGGTGTAGAAGGTGTTCCCATGTGCTGGACGATCTCCGGCAAAGACAGCAGCATTGTACGCTACGTCCTGATTAGCAGCACCGGGAAACCTGTAAAGACAGTCGCGTATGAAAATGCGCAGGGCTCAGTTGTGAATGTATCCGGTGGCGTGCTGAGGTACGGGTTTTGTGATTGTGCGGGAGGTGCATTGGATAGTCTTGTAAATGGTAGTGTTACCTGGGCGAAGTTGGCTACTCCGGTAAAGGATAGTATCAATAAAAAAATTCCTTTACTTAAATTGGCTCAAAGTGGCGCTACAAACGGGCAAGTACCTAAGTACAACAGTACAACAGGGAATTGGGAACCAGGTACAGACGCAAGTGGTAGCGGTACTCAATTAGCGACTCCGACACTTTCCATTACCGTTATTTCCGAAGTACAGCTATCGCTCTCTTGGCCTGTGGTAGCTGGAGCTGACAAATACATTTTGGAACGAGCTACAAGTGCTGACTTCGCTAACCCATATGTCGTATATGAAGGCGGATTGAATTATTGGATCAATCGAGGGTTAGTAGCAAATACTACCTACTATTATAGAGTCCGTGCTGAGGCAATTGGGTATGTGACAAGCAATAACAGCACTGCTGTTAACGCAACGACTCAGGCGGCTTTTAATCCAAACCTTAGCGGACAAGTAGTGTTCTGGGATATTACAGATACGACAACAACCCGTATCGCTAACGAAATCTCAGCAATTAACGACCAAGGGACAGGAAACAACGATGTTCCCGATTTAACCCCAAATCGCCCTAACTACTTTGCAACAGGCGGGCCACAAAATTACCCCTATGTACGCACAACGACAGCCGAACCTCTTGGTGTTACTACGTTTTCGGAGACAGTAACTCCACTCACTGTTTATGCCGTAGTACGTCTAAATGATTTCTCCTCACTTGGGTATACCGTGTTTGAGTACAACACGTTACCTAGCCCAGGACAAACCAATTCCAATGGGGTGAAAGTTCGATTAAATTCTGCCAATCGTATAGCTGTGGGTGCAAGAGGGTACACGCAAACAGGTCAGGGAGCCTACTATGGAGCCCCAGTACCTGCCATGTACCGAAAAGAGTGGATGGTTCTAAAAATTGTATTCAAAGATAATAACTCTCACTGGATTGAAATTAATGATGAACCTGTTCAATTTCCAAAAGATTCTACTGGGAATACTGCTTTAGCGATTACTAGGTTTTTATTTTACAACTGTGACATCGCTCAAGTAAGGGGGTTTAATCGTATGCTGACTACTGACGAGGATCGAAAGATGAAAAATTATCTCACAAGGCATTTTGGAATTGTCAAACCCAAGGTACTTGGAATGCATTTTGGCGACTCTCAAACAGCAGGTGGAGGGAATACCCCTCGAACATACGGGCCGTGGGTTACTATTGTCCAAGATAATAGCTCTTCAGTTTTTTACAACTTAGGGATTTCTGGGACTCGTGTTGACAACTCTTTTGACACTTTATCTTTAAAGTACGCTAAACCCGAATACGCAGACATGTGGGTTACAATCCAGTATGGAACAAATGATGCTCAACAGTGGGCAGGTGATTGGGAGAACTGGAAAAGTCTTTATAAGTCAATAATTCAGCGTTTCTTGGACGCCGGATTTAAGAAGGAAAAAATAATTTTGCTGACCTTCCCTTATAGTTCGCTTACCAGCTACTTTGGCAACAGACAGCCTTTCCCGCTTGCGAAAATACAAGAGATTGCAAAAGAGATGGGAGTATCGTTTTTTGACTGGAACTCTGAAATGAAAAAAATAGGTTCCGATGTGAAAACTGAACCAAGTACCGATGGTATTCACCCTGGCACAAGCGGGAATTTGGTTGCGGGGCGTGGCGTACTTAACATCCTTAGAGGTAGTACAGAAGAGGGAATGGTTCCACCACAAATGGATTCAGTAGCTCGGAAAGCTATTATCTTTCCGCAGTATGGAAGTCTTGTACAAGACACATCTTATGATGCCTTGTATGTGTATACGGGGACATGGAAAAGAGTAACAACAGAAACGGCTACAGGTATACAGCAGGTGCTTACAAATGGCAACACAACTAGCTTAACTCAGAAGTTTCAACAAGCCGTTTCGGTACTTAACGACACTTTAGAAATCAATAAAGATGGCCTGTTTTTTAAGCCTGACAGCGCTACTTATAATTACCGAATTTGGGAATCAAATTCTATTAAAAGACAGATTGCTACTGAAGGTAGTTGGTACGAAGGGATTCAGAGGGTTAACAACTTAGGCCAAACTAATCCTAATGTTTTCCTACACCGAGGGTATAATATTTCCCCTGCGAATGCACGATTATTGACAAATGTTCCAGCATTTTCAGAAACGTGGGCATCAAATACAAGGACTAGCGGCGAAGCTACTGGCGTGCGACGGATCGAAAAATATTTCACCGTTTTTGGGCGTAACGGTTCGAGTTATAAACCAGAAACTTGGTCATGGAGTGCTACAAATCCAGGTATTCTAGGGTTAACGCATGAAATCGTCAGTCCATTAAATTACTTTAGCTTTCCAGGTAATGACAACATATTTGCAGGTATAAATAAAACAACAGGCGTAGCCACTTTTGACCTAAAGTCTAGTGTCTATACGACTTCCGCGGGATTTAGCTTGTTTGCGGATTCTGTGGCTAATATGGTGCAATTTAACTGCACGAATTTACCAGAATTTCGATTTGGGGGTGTCAGCAAAGTGGGTTTCGGTAGTGGTAATAAGATTGTTTTTAATGACCTAAGTACTACTGCATATGTTAGTTTCTCTGGTGGAACCACATTTCTTTTACCTACGCAATTACAGACAAGCACGTTATTTGCGGGTACGGGAGGCACTTTTGGGCATGGGGCGGCTCCAATAGCTTTCTTAGACATAGGTGGAGGGACAACTACTACCGCCCCAATCCGAATGATAAATGGGGTTTTTAGAACGACTATTCAGAACGGAGCAATAGAATATGTATCTCCGGAGTGGTACGGTTCATCAAATGGTGTGCGTAGAATGTTTTCACGTCCGTTTGATGGAACAGGCTCACCAGAGGGCGTGATAACTGCTGGGATTGGGGCTACCTATATAAACAATAGTGGGGGTGCAACAACGCAATATGTCAAGATATCTGGTTCTGGAAATACTGGTTGGGTTGCAGACTATATAACTGGTACTCCACTACTATTACCAGCAGGGACGGCAACCGCTGGAACTGCTCCACTTAGGTTTACCCTTAGTGGGCATACTCAATTAACTACGGGCCAAGCCGGGGTACTGTCTCCAAACACCGCAGGAACAAGCTTGCTGTTTACGGATGTATCCGCTGTAAACCAACGGCTACTCCAAATCCCCGAAAGTGTAACTTTTAACGCGGCTGGGGGTAGTAAAGCAAATGTAGTGTATACTGGGAATGGTAGTAGTAATTCCCCTTCGCTTAACTACTTTCAGAATGGTGTTTACTCAGGGACAACAGATGCGAATGGTGATCTTGTAGTTATTTTCCCTAGTGCAATGCCCGATGCTACATACTCAATAATTCCAGCAGTGGAAGGAACTATAAGCTACACTACTTCAGTGCATACAAAAGCTACTGGGGCTGTTTATGTCCGGTTCTTTTTAGCAGGTGTAGCATTAAGTCCGGGTGTTTCTGTTTCAGTTAGTTACGAAGCTAGAGATAATTAATGTAATCACTTAAATTAAACCCATGCTATACTACCTAGCCATAACATACCTACTCTTCACCGCCATATCCACCGAAAACCCAACCGTTTTCCAAGTGTCTGCCCGCGAGGTAACCGATACAAAGCTACTTCTCAACCGCGAAGAAGCCAAGCTCAACTACTACCGTGAACTGGCACTAAAGCCCTACAAAGGGTACATTTCCGTAAAGCTCGACAGCGCTACAATTTGCAACCCGAAAAAATAACCATACCCCCGAAAACCATGAACCGAATGAACATACTATTTCAGGCAATTTCTGCCTTCCTGACCGAAGGCATCAAGAAACATGGTACTGTTTTTGCGGTACTGATTGGGATCATCATCTACTTTCAGACTGAAAACCAGAAACTTGAAAAGAAATTTGACATTTGCAATTCGCAAATACTGATGATTTACAAGGATCAAAACATGCAAGTGCTGCAAGCCCTTGAAAGAAATACTCAGGCACTTGAAAAGATTGCCGGAAAATAGTAAATTTACCCCATGACTTTTTAGTCATACTGCTTTTTAGCCCCACTACAAAAACCAGCGTATGGACAAGTTCTTTACGGGTGCTGTAGTGGGCTTTTTAGTTTACTGGCTCATCAACCAACACTCTTCCAATAAAAACGGCGGTATTCACTTTTTGCAGGACAATCCGCTGTTGCGTCCAGGTGTCCGGCAGGATGCCACTACCGTTTCCGGTCTCATCTCACATAATCGGGTGGCATGAGCATCAAGAAGCGCAAAAAAGGATTTCCAAAGCTCAACAAAGGGCAAAAAATTGGCATTGGGGTAGGGGTGGCTCTACTGGCCGCTTTTTTTGTGTTTGGCCGTCGCCGAATCAATTCCGGGTTGTACGAAATATCCTATCTCAATGATCCCGTAATTTATCACCGTGGATTTCGCAACAACAATCCTGGCAATATCCTTTATGTGGCATCCAACGATTGGAAAGGAAAAGTACCCTACGCCCAAAATACCGATGCTGGCCGGAAATTTGAACAGTTTGAAACCTATGCCTTTGGTGTCCGTGCAATGATCATTTTAATCAGCAACTACCTAAAGACACTGAATACCGTCGAGCAAATTGTGTACCGCTATAATCCCGGAAACCCCAATTACGTCAAGTTTGTATCCGCTCAAATGGGCATTGCCGCCAATGCTCCTCTTACTGCCAACAAAACGACAATCAAAGGTTTGGTGCAAGCCATGGCCAATTTTGAAAACGGAGTGCAAGCCTCAGATTTTCCCGCTGTGTCTGATGACATGTTTGAGGCTGCCTGGTCAATCGTGTAACTATGCAACTGAACATAATTGTGTATGGTCCCGAAGCAAGTAAGGCTACCCAATTAGCCCGGCAATCTGCTTTTGCTTCTTACGGGAAGCATGTTACAAGGGTAAGTTACTCTTACATGAAGTTTCCCGGAGCCTCAGACCAAACCGCAGTTTATTGGGTCACTGGAGAACCTGGCAACTTTACAATAATCGATAAAGAAACGAGCAACTTTTCGGCTGCCAACATCGAAGCCCGCACGATCCGCTTCTTGAGCAAATACCCAACAGGTAAAGACAATGGAGGCACCGGCACAAGCAAAGACAATACCGGAGGCAATAACCCGGTAGACAATAAATACGGCACGAACTCAGGCACCGGAGAAGGCAAAGGAGGAAATATTGGTCTACCCTTTGGCGCTGGAGTATTCAATATTCAATTCCCATTTGGATTGCCCAATTGGCTTTGGCTCATTGGTGCCGGATTGGGTGCCGGTGTATTTGTGATCACCACCGACGAAAGCACCGTCAAAATAGCCTCCAAAACCCTGGGCATCGAGCGAATTGGTAAAACGGTGAACCGCAAAAAAACGATCATCAAAATTTCTGCCGCAACCTTTGCCGCTTTTTGTACGATCAACTATTTGAACGGGGCAAAAATCCCCATCAAGCTTCCAGAGATCCCCTTTTTGAAGATAAACCAGTAGGCACATTTTTTTTTATCAAAAGTTGTACAGAATATGATTGGCCAAATTGTACAGAAAATTCCTAAACAGTGGTACCGTTGTGTAGATGGAACATACAGCAACCACAACCGTCAAAATGCTTGTCAGCATCATTGTGGCCTGTCCAATGCCAAGCCCATAAAATTGATCAATGCCAATTCCCGCAGAAAGCAACCAGGGCAACCTCAGCAACCTGGGCAACAATCAAGCGATATTTTTTTAATCCCCCTGGGGGAGGTCGTTACAAACCCCGAGTGGTTTCAAAACCGCGACAAAGCTTTTTCGCTTCGCAGTGTAGAAAATATTGTCAATTCTGTTGAATCAAACACATTCACCTGGGCCAACTTTGACGCAATCACAGTTTGGTTTTTTGAGGGAAAATACTACATCCTTTCTGGCCATTCCCGTACGGAAGCATTTACCCGATTGTGTGCCGCCAAAGCTACCGCACAAGGCCGCGACTTTTGCCGGATCCCGGCCAAAGTGGTGGTAGGCATCACTTTGCCGGAAGCCAAACGCATTGCCATGGAAAGCAACACGCTGAGTACCCGCGAAAGCGATTTGGAGCGTGCGCAGTATTACCGCCGACAATTGGCCACAGGTACTCCAGTGCAAGAAGTAAGAGCCGCAGCCGCCCGCATGGAAGGAAAAGAAGCGGTCAAAGTCCTGGCGTTTGCTTACCTCAACCCATCTGGTAAAACTGTATCTGGCATGCGTGCTTTGGAAAACGCCGACCAAACCAGTAGGAACAACCTGGCCAATATTGCCCGCTGGATCGGAAACGCCCGCCAAACGGTAACGGTATTGACCGACCGTCACGAAAACGAGCTATACGATTGGTTGGTAAATGATAAAGCCTACGGCACAGCCAAAGGCCAAATCAGCAACGAAACAGAGTTTAAATCGCGCTTGGCTGCGATCCTGCAAAAACGCACAGCATTTGGCGTGCTGGAAGACAGCCTCAACATACAGGGATCAATCACCAAATCCCCTACAGAACAAACCTACGATGGCCAAGTAGCGGAAGCCCTACAGCTGGTCAACGATCTGGAAAAGCAGTACAAAGAAAAGATCCGCAGCCTAACCGAAAGGAAAGCCACCGAAGCGCAAGTACAAGAACTTACCGCAGGTCTACAGGCCAGTTTGACCCGTGCCAGGGTCAACTACCAAAACCTTTTGCTCAAACGCAATGAGGTGGCCCAGGCTGCCCGGAATGATTTGAGTTTGTTTGGCATTGGCCGAATTGAAAAACAAAGGCCGCCAGGTGTAACGCAATGCCTTGATGGTAACTTTTCAACTTACTTACCTGGTCGTGGTGTGTGTAGCTATCACGGCGGGCCCGTGTGGATCAAATCAGGATCCAGGCAAGCACAATTGCCAAAAAATCCTATTTTAGTAAAAATCAAATTAAATGATCAGATTATTGATAAAAAAGTAATAACCTCCATCACTGATTTTTCGGGTTTGATTCGACAAGGTGAGTGGATTAAAGTTGGACATGCTTTTTTTCCCATTGAAAAGTTAAAGAGTTTTATTCTTTCTTCCAATCCTTTAATTTATAATGTTGACATTTTTCTAAAAAGTCAATCAAACAATTTTAATGTATCCAATGATATAGCACCTGTAAAAGGCTCAAAGTTGGTTCAAGAATCCCAACGTCGAATTGCACTATCTATCCAAAAAGAGCAAGAACTTAGGAGTAGGATTAAAAAAATGTTGGATAATGGATTTGATGAGCGTCTACTTAGAGAAGGGAGCTATTTCAAAGATCTTGAAGAAATAATCAGGAATCGGAAGCGTTGGGAAGATGTCATAAACAATAATCGGATACCTGCACCGGTTCCGATTGAGCAACCAATAGTACAACCAATCCCACAACAAATCCCACAACCATTAGGATTTTACCGGATCGGAAACTATACCGCCCGCAATGGCAAGTCAGGCCCAGCGCTGGAGGTTATATTTACAGCCATTCCAGATGAACAAATCAGGAAGCAATTAAAGGATGCCTATTTTTGGTTCAATCCTCAAGATAAACTTTGGAGGGCTTGGGATGCACAAGAGCGCCGCGACTTGCTGGAGCGCCTTGGCATTCGTCCAGGTGAAAATTTACCACAGGCAGTACCTGTAGAACGTACGCAGCGGGTTGTATTGCCTTCTGAGCCAAGAGTTACCAATCAATCCGTTTTGGCGCAAAGACTGCGCAGTTTGGCCGAAGGGATGCAGGCACAAATTGATCGAAAATTCAATACGCCACTTAAAGATGCAAACCCAACTGCCCGACGTGCCAACATGATTTCCAACATGGAAAAAGACGGAGAACGGCTGCAAAAATTCCAGTCCATACTGATGGGCTTGGCAACATTGGCCGATCAAAACCAATTGCCGCCCGAGCTTCAAAAAATCGATAGTCGCGCACTGTTGGAAACTATCTTTTACTTTAAGGATTACCCTGATTTTGACGCTCCATTTTATCAAAGCCAATTCAGGGAACTGCTGGAAATTCTTAGTGGCAGCAAAGGCGTAAATGCGGTTAGGTCGGTCATTGAAAAAACATCCTACCGTAAAAGTTGGAGCATGGACAGTTTGCGGATCTTGAAAGACGCATTCCAAATGGCCAAACGCCGAAAACCCAAATTTGGCACCACACAAACTGAGGAACAATTAGACCGCATAATGCGCTTGACCAAGGCAGACATTACACCGGATAATCTTGCGTCAGTTCGTGATCAATTGTTTGCCCTAGCCAAAGCACCTGATCAAGGCAACCAAGCCGAGCGCCAAATTCAGCAAATGATTTACAACTTGATTGGGGTTAAAATTCCCGGATATTTCAACACTCCACCGGCCATTGTTGAGCGCCTGATGAGTGTAGCCGACATCAGGCCAGGTCAAAGGGTTTTAGAACCAAGTGCCGGAGCCGGTGACATTGCCGACGCAATTCGCGCCAATGGTGTCACGCCGGACGTGGTAGAAGTTGCTTCTTCCCTGCGCAAGATTTTGGAGGCCAAAGGTTACAATATAGTAGGCTACGACTTTTTAGAATACAATGGTGGCCCATACGACCGCATTGTAATGAATCCACCTTTTGAGAATGCACAAGAGATCGACCACGTATTGCATGCCTACCAATTGCTTGCGCCAGGTGGCCGGATCGTTAGCGTAATGAGTGAGGGCCCATTCTTTAGAAGTGATAAAAAGTCAGTAGCATTCAGGGATTTCTTAGACTCTTTTGGTTGGTCTGAAAAACTGCCAGAAGGATCTTTTTTAAAGTCACGCAATTCAACCGGAGTAAATACCCGATTGGTAGTAGTTGAAAAACCATATTCAGCAACCATGAGCGGCATTCGCCGACCAAGAATATCATTATGAAAAAGAAGAAAAATAAAACCACTGGTTTGATATTGGCCATTGCCGTTGGTGCCGCTTTGTACCTGTTGCTCAATCGGAACAAACCCAACATCAACCCGCGCCAATTCCAGCAGATACCACCTCGACCCAGCACTAAAGGCGAAGCCTTTAACCAATGGGCTTTGTCAATCGTGCAACTGTATGGCCTCACCAAAGAAATGTTTCAACCTGGGGGAATTTTTTACAAGATCCCCAAAAAAGACATTTACGACGTGGTAGGCACGCCCAGTTGGGAAGATTACGCATAAAACCTCTTCACGACATTAATGTCGTGAACATAAATCGTGGTAGGCACGCCCAGTTGGGAAG
>Ga0187844_10002350_pt1 | contig 13408 bp, 8 predicted proteins | sample SpaLakP09_SKY_50_FD_134517 | JGI IMG/M metagenome (GOLD analysis project Ga0187844, IMG submission 134517) | Oligotrophic lake water microbial communities from Sparkling Lake, Wisconsin, USA - SP09_SKY_50 | ecosystem: Environmental > Aquatic > Freshwater > Lake | place: USA: Sparkling Lake...
ACCCATAGCGCAACGAATTCAGTTAATTCCTGAAACCCGACCTCCGAACTTAACTGTAAATGTTCGCGGGTTTTCACGTTGAATAAATGGAATTCCTTGCCACAACCAGCGCCCCCCAAAGGCGCAATATATTTCCGTTCTTTATCAGAAAAGCTTTCCGGGCTTTTCTCATATAATTCCTCCAAACCTTTCCAGAACCAGGCATATAACAAGAGCTGTAATTGATGTTCTTTACTCAGCATACTCGTGCATTTCATTTCCCATACCGAACGATGTGTCACCATATCCAGTGCCCCCGAGAACACGAAACTACGACCTTCGTACCATCGTCGTTTCCCTTGTAAAACAGAATCCATGGCCAAATATTCCGGACTCTCTTCCACCAAGGATTTCAGAGCCCCTGTCAGCGCGTCTTGGAAAAACAGGGATTTACGTTGAGCTCGTTCTTTCGCCTGAAGTTCGTCCAATTCTGTATCTAAAGGGGCATCAGGTATTTCTTCCCAAGTATCGTCCGAACTGGTGCTTGGAATACTGGCGCCCATATAAGAGCGCATGGAACTGGCGACCGAATCCAGCGAACCAGCTATATCCACGGATTCCGGACGCGGGCGCAGAACAGGACCAGGAATAGCAAGAGGGGCAGTAGGAATATTATCTACTGCCCCTACCCCGACAGCGTTCCCCCCGACCATATCCCCGGAAGCCTCTTTTTTAGGGACAGTGGAAAAGGTGGAGAATAAATCGTATTCCAAATATGGCCGAATTCCTTTACGACGGGAGTCCATGATTTCCACCCCCAAAACCCCCTCGAAAATATCCACGAGTTTCTGGACTGTTTCCGACGACAACCAATCGTATTCGGTGATTTGACGCAGACGATGGAAAACCTGGTTCGTAAAGGCTTGTTCCAAATTATAATATAATAAATAATCACTCCACTGCCACATTCCATCGCGAGGTAATAACCGCATTTTCTTTGCCAATAATTTGAAATGTTTTCCGTTTTTCTTTTTCTCTTCCAGGCTTTCCACTCGGTCCGCCAAGCGTTCGTATAAATAGCCTGGAGTGTCTCGGAAATATTTACTCATGAAAATACATGGAATGGCCAGACCATTCAAATCACTGACTTCTTCTTGTGTCCCCCCGACTCCGCCGCACATAATCACAGAAGGAATGGGAATTTCGCGATGCGGCGCTTCCATCACTATCCACCAATTCTCCATCCGATTCGACAATTTCTCCAACACCGAAGTGGGGAGGAAATTGACCAAATCCGTCGCGTTCATTTTGACCCATCCTCGTTCTTCCCGTTGTTCCTCTATTTTTTCCACAACCCCTTTTGCCTCATTCATGTTTCCTTCCCCGAAATACGTCAGGAAATCCGAATATTCCCCTGTCAACATTCCCATCGAAGTCATTTTCAAGAAAGGTAGTGGGTATTTCATATCTTGGGGTCGGTTCTGGTAATAAGTGGTTTGGTTTTCCGTATAGAATTCGCAAACCACTAATTCCTCCGTGGAACGCGTGCATGCGACATATAATAGATTGGTGCATATGGATGGCGGGGCTTCACGGTCCATGAATTGGTAATAGGAACTATCGAATCCTAGTAGGAAACAAAAACGGCGTTCGCGGCCTTTACTGGAATGTCCCGTCAAGAAACAGATTTTATTCAGCAATACTTGGTCGTCGGTTTTATCACTTTCGTCCTGATTCGGAAAGAAACAGGGGTAGCCAGATAGGGTTAAATCGTTGAGGATTTCTTTGGCGACGAAATTCTTACGCAGACTCGGACAAATGATGAAAAAGTCGCCAGGAGTGCCTTCTTCTGAATTTATTTTCTTTTGGATATTGGTTAGGATTCGTGATACCATTTCCGTCTTTTTCATGCGCAAATATTGCACGGGTTTTTCCTTTTTTGTTGCGATTTCTGTATCCCCGCCTTCCAGAGCCAGGCGCTGCGATTTCAGGGAAACCAAGGGTTTTTTCTGGTTCTGGGTGCACATCTCATTGAAATTCAAAAATTCCACCAGCGGCCCGGGTAATCGATTGGTGCCGTTCATGGAGACGTGTTGGAAAGGGGACGGAATCGCAAACCCCTCCTTCATCTCGCGAAACAAACTGTGGTTTCTCCATAAATCTTCGGCCTTGGTCAAAAATCGCGGGTCGGCGCCTTTGTATGGGAAAATACATTGATTCCCATCGCCCATCACAATCAAACGCGTTTTCGTGTCCGAAATTCCGTCGTCTCCGGCTTGTTTTTTTTCGCAATAGAGGTCCTGGAAGAATTTATACAAGAACAGAAATTGGTCTTCGCACATGTCCTGTGCCTCATCCAGAATCACACAATTCACGTCGACAGGGAGCGGATTACAAGGCGGCATGTTTTTAGAACAGATTTCCAATAATTCCAAATCACCACGGGTATTGGGATTATAATAATGACATCCGATGGAATGGAAAGTTCGCACATTCATGTTGCTTAACCCCAATTCATCCGCTTTCGTTTTGGTTTCATCGCGTAATCGTTTGCTGAATGTAATTAATAAAAGATTGTCGCTGCCTGGGGGTAAATTCGAGGCCAATAATAGCGCCAAAGTCGTCTTCCCAGCACCCGGCACGGCGATGACCACTTGATTCCACCCTTGTTTGAAATTTTCAATGATTTCCGCTTGTGTTTCCGTGGGGGGAAATTTAGGCAGTTTTTTCATGCGTTCTGGTTTGGGAGGGGGAAGTGCGTTTGATTTTGAAATCCAGAATCTCTATTTTAATATAGTCGTCGGAATTTATGTTTATTTCGTTTTTATCCAAATTCCCAGGAACGTTTAGCGATTTTTCGGGGGGAGGGGCAGTGGATTTATATTTAGACAGATTGGTAGACAGATTTTATTATTTCGGTGATACAAATAATAAAATAGACGGTTTTTGCAATCAATTTTTTCATGCTATTTTAGCTCTCCCTTCTCTCCCATAAAATCTCAAACCCCCGTCTCAAACCCCGGCACAATCTTGTTCCACCATTTCCCGCACTAATTCCGCGAATGTATATTTGGGGCACCAACCCAGTTCCCCTCGTGCCCGGGTAGAATCCCCCAGCAATTCTTCCACTTCGGCGGGACGGAAATAGCATTCATCGACGAAAATCAATTCCCTCCCCGTTTTCCGGTCATAGCCCACCTCCTCCACCCCTGAACCTTTCCAAGCAATCTCAATCCCTTTCATCCCAAACGCCAATTCCACGAATTCACGCACGGAATGGAATTCATTGGTACTCAGAATATAATCCTGTGGCCGTTCCGCTTGCAACATTAACCACATTCCTTCCACGTAATCTTTCGCATGTCCCCAATCGCGCTTGGCATTCAAATTCCCCATGACCAATTTGTCCCGTTCCCCTGTCAAAATCATCTGTAGCCCCTTCGTAATTTTACGTGTCACAAAGGTCGGACCGCGGCGTGGACTTTCATGATTAAAAAGAATCCCATTCACGGCAAACATGTCATAAGATTCACGGTAATTCTTGGTAATCCAATATCCATATAATTTGGCAACACCGTAAGGGGACCTGGGATAAAAAGGGGTGGTTTCTTTTTGGGGGACTTCTTGAACGAGTCCAAATAATTCGGACGTAGAAGCCTGATAAAAACGGGTTTTGGATTGGAGTCGGGAATTACGTATGGCCTCCAATAATTTCAGGACCCCTACGCCATCCGCTTCCACCGAATATTCGGGCATTTCAAAAGAAACTTTCACATGACTCATGGCAGCTAAATTATAGATTTCCAAACGCTCCAGGTCTGGATAAGCCTCGTCGATTTTGAATAAGATATGTAATAAATTAGAGCCATCGGTCATATCGCCGTAGCGTATAATTAGATTTTTATTGCCATATAAATGGTCAATGCGTTTGGTATTTATATCCGAAGCCCTGCGAACAATTCCCCATACCATGTATCCCTTTTCCAATAACATTTCCGCCATATAAGAACCGTCTTGGCCAGTAATTCCAGTAATCAATGCGACTTTCATTTTTCGCGATTTTGTCACTAGGGGGAAGTAGATAATAGATATATAGAAACAAATATCTATATATGAGTTATTCTACAGCCCCTCCCCCCCCCCGAAAGTCCGAAAAAGAATGAAAATATTGGTCACAGGTGGTTCTGGATTAGTTGGTTATGGGATTCAGTCTATTCAGGCACAGTATCCCGAATACGAATTCGTGTTCCTAAGTTCCCAAGACTGTAATTTACTGAATTTGGCCGAAACCCGCGCCTATTTCCACCAAACGCGCCCCGATTACGTCATTCATTTGGCGGCGAATGTCGGCGGATTATTCAAAAATATGAATTACAAAGTGAATATGTATGAGGATAATATTGCGATGAATATGAACGTATTGAAATGCTGTCATGAATCAAATGTCCAAAAAGTAGTCAGTTGTCTTTCCACCTGTATTTTCCCGGATAAAACGTCCTACCCCATCTGCGAAGAAATGCTGCATAACGGTGCCCCGCATAAATCCAATGACGCCTATGCCTATGCCAAACGTATGTTGGAAGTGCAAAGCAAAGCCTACCGCGAACAATATGGCGACAATTTTATTTGCGTCATTCCCACCAATATCTACGGCCCCTATGATAACTATTGCGTCGAAAATGGCCACGTGATTCCCGCGCTTATTCATAAATGTTATTTAGCCAAACAAAACCAGGAACGATTCCAAGTATGTGGTTCTGGGCGTCCTTTACGGCAGTTCATTTATTCGGCTGATTTGGCCAAATTGATTCTATGGGCCTTGTTGGAATATGACGAAAAAGAATCCATTATTTTAGCAGACCGCGAAGAAAACGAAGTCAGTATCGAACAAGTCGCCCGCATGATTGCCCGCGAATTTGATTACGAATCCCAGATATTTTTCGATACCTTTTATTCCGATGGACAACATAAAAAAACCGTGGATAACCGTAAATTACGCGAGGCCTACCCGGATTTCCAATTCACTGACATGCAACAAGGTATCCGAACCTCCGTCCAATGGTCTAAAGAGAATTATGAAAATTGCCGGAAATAATTCCCACTGCCCCCAAATGTCTCCCGAAACCCACATAAAGAAATCACTTTCTTATAGAGTGGCGAGGCGTTGATGCGTTTCTGAACTCCCCCTCCCCCCCTAAGACAATCATGGTTCAATGGTAGAATGTTTGCCTTCCAAGCAAAAGACACGGGTTCGATTCCCGTTGGTTGTATATTTCAGAAACGCATTGGCACCTCGACAATAAGTTCCTTTAGCTCATTTGGTAGAGCATTACATTAGTAATGTAAAGGTGGTCGGTTCGATTCCGACAGGGAGCAACGTTTTCCTATCCCCTCTCGAACAGTTTTGTATTTTCCGGGAAAGAAAATACAAAAACATCCTATAACCATATAGAATAATTCCTACTACCCCTAGTATCATAAATGACTTCAGTAGGTGCCCGATTAGGATTGAATGAAATCCCCAAAATATCATGGAAAGGAAAGACCTTCACACAGATATCCTCTTCTTTACAATTAAATACCATACCAGCTGCAGGAAGTATTCATAATACCATGCGTTCTCGTCCCGTGAATCATATTCGTCGTGAAATTGCTTCCCGTCCTTCTTTGAAAACGGGGAATCCGCGTATTTCCATTCGTCTCGATGATTTAACCGGTCCGAATGGATATTTAGTCTCTCAAACCACTTCTTGTTCTGGAAACCAATCGACGCTCGATTTTAATTTGACTTCCAATTCCACCGAGAAACCAGGTGTTTGTCAAACCGCCGCAACCTGTATGGCTAACAACGCTTTGAAACGGGTGCGAAGTGCGGGAATGGTGAAGAAAAATTATAATATTAATCGAAACAATGACCATTACTGTACTTCCGCCCAAGAATATATGGTGAGTCGTAATAAAACTTATCAACAAAATCAATACGCCTATATACGCCAAGGAAATGCCAATGCGGTTCCGGGAACCGGACTTTCTTCCAATAATATTTATTCCGCAGGGGGGTTGAGTCATTGCGCTTTAGTGAATATTTCTGCAGCCCTTGGAAATAATACGTTTGTATATCAATGGATTGATGCGACTGAGCATACCGTTACAATTCCGGATGCTACGAATTATGATATTGGAACCGTGAATGGTATTTTAGCTTCTACTATGGTTGCAAATGGTCATTATTTCGTTAATAATATCACGGGTGCAAGAGTGGTAACCATGGCCATGGTGTATGATACATTCACCGGAAAAATACAGCTACAGACCTTTGCCATTAATACCAGGACGTTTGGGACTGGTTCTGGATATCGTGTTCCGGATGGACAAGAAACGATTTGGGGTGTTCAAATCCCGGACCCTGTGCTAGATGGCATTACCAAATTTTCCCAGTTCCAAATTCCCGATACAGGTTTCCAAAATACCATTGGATTTCAAGCTGGAAATTATCCTCAGACCGCAAGTCAAGATGGAGACCTACAGAATCAGACTTTTGAATCCACTTTCCGTGGCAGTTTGTTACCGAATTATGTCGCAGCCAATTATAAACCGAATAATCCTACGTTTGGTGTACAAGGGGCCGTGGATGGTGGTGCGTATATTGACCGTGTGCGATTTAATACGATTACGAATGCGGCAGCCAGCACAAGTTCCGTATGGGGAAACCAAACCGCTAATGCCTTGGCCTATGGTGTCAATCCTTCGGGTGAACAGCTAACCGCCAAATTGAAATACGGTATACCTACTTCGGTTACCCCCAAATTCAATCCACGTACTGGACAAATGAGTAAATGTCAGGTACGGACTTTGAAGGGTGGCTAGGCGCATGGGGCATGGGAACCTACGGTGTGTGGGAACCTAGCGGTTCCCGGCACGGCCCCCTCCCTTTTATTATTTGGGGGACTGCGTCCCCGCCCCTTCGGGGTCTCCCCTGCTTTGGGGGCCAGCGGAGCTGGCCCCGGGCGCGGCTCCGCCGCGCCCTCGTCCGATTTTTGTATAGGGGTTCTAGAAATATATTCTATGACCCCTATACCCAAATCTTTTCACTTTTTCTTTTCCGATTTATTATAATGAAAATTATAATAAATATTTTCCACCCCCCTTTTTCCACTTGGATTTCATCTGGATACTTTTCAGGATACATAGGGGGTGATTCTCATATAAACCAAAATAAATAGTTCTTCTAAAATAAAACCCATCTATTTTATCCGAAAATGGAAACCCCCGCTCCCAAAACCGAAACGATTGCATGTGTCAGTGGCTATTTTGACCCGATTCATGTAGGACACATTGAATATTTCAAGAAATCCAAAACCATCGCCGATAAATTATTGGTCATTGTCAACAATGACGAACAAGCCGTCTTGAAAAAAGGCAAGGCGTTTATGCCCGTGGACGAACGCATTCGAATCATCGAGGAATTACGTTGTGTAGATTACGTCGCCAAGTCCGAAGACACTGACCGAACTGTCCGCAAAACCCTCGCCAATATTTCACTACCCATCACCTATTTCTGTAACGGAGGCGACCAAAATAATCACACGATTCCGGAAGCGGAAATCTGCGAAAAACTGGGCATCGAATTACGCGACGGGTTTGGGGAAAAAATCCAATCCAGTTCGTGGCTTATTAAAGGCAAAGGTCCGTAAAGAGACGATATAGGGGTTGTAGGAATATATTCTACAACCCCTTACACCGAATTTCCGGAAAATAGTTTCATATTCAGATTATAATTGGGGAGATATTTCTGCGACCTATTTTTTTCAGTTTTATTTTCCAAAATTTATTATAACAAATTTTATAATAAATAATATCTTCCTCCTTTTTCCACCTGGAATTTATCCGGATGAATCTATCTGAATATATTCTAGAACCAATTTCAAAGAGGAAAAAAGAGGAACCTTTTCAAACCCCGATAAATATTATTTTCTGAAATAGTTCCCCGATTATATTCAAGAATATATTTTTCTCAAAGGGGCAATCGAATATATTCTACAACCCCTTATACCCAACTCCGGATGCGAATACTCGATGAGGGCGCGGCGGAGCCGCGCCCGGGGCCAGCTCCGCTGGCCCCCAAAGATTGAATTCGCGTTCAATTTTCATACTTTTTTGTATGTTTTCTTTTGGTGTTTTTGGGTTTCTTGTTTTTGTGTTTTTTGTTTTTGGATTTCTTGTGAGTTTTGTGTTTTCCTCCGGTGATTTTGCCTATGTCTATGTTTAATTTATTTAAGTTTTCTGTGTTAATTTTGTCATTTTCCAAATTTTTTTTATATTGCAATTCTCTTTTTGCATTCTCTAAATCATTCATTTTTAATTGCATTTTTTCTATAAAATCTAATCCACACCCTACTATTAATGAACCTAACATAAAGGGAACATATGTTGTAATACATATTCCTATCAATAAACCTCCAGCATGAGGTGACAATGATAAAAGCATTCCTCCAAGTGCTACGCCGGAACAAAACGAGGTTGTAGCATATAACTGAGCGTATCTAAATTTTTCTCTCCTTTTTTCATTATCATCTATAAAATTTTGTTTATTCATTTTAAAAAATCTTTCATCACTATAGTATATCAACGTTTCGTAATAATAAATTAGGTTTTTTTTATTTGTATTAAAAATAATTAATTGGGTTTGTAATTCGGGGGAATTTTCTATTTTTTCTAATGTTTTATTTTCAATAAAAACCGTCAATGAGCATAACATTCCAAATATTTCAGCTTCTAAATACATTTTTTGACTGAAAAGAACATTATATGTATTTTTATTATTAACATCAACAGTAGTACCTTTTTTAAAAAATATTTGTTTTTTATTAAAAGTAATTTTTCCGTTTGATATAATTATTTCGTACATATCTTTACATTCCATTTCTTCTTTTTGTGGTTTTTTACTTTTTAAATTTGTTGCTTTTGTTAATACATTTTTTAATCCATTTTTTAATCTAGATATTAATTTTGTTGAAACGTTTTCAGAATTTGTGTTTGTTACATTTTCTACATGTCTAATATCTGTTACATCTTCTACAGGTGTATTATCTATTATATCCATATTTAAAAAATCTAACACCGTGAATTGTTTAATTGTATTTCCATTAAAATCAGAAATATATTGAACATTTAATTCTTCTATAATTGTCTCTTCTAGGGTTTGTTTTTCTGCTAATTTATTATTTATGATTTTATTTAAATTTTCTAATAAACGACAATAATGTGTGTTTATATCATCATTTACAATATTTATATATTCAGCATCTACCAAAATATAAACATTATTATCAAAAATAATATATGTACATTCATCATTATTTCCACCTAATATATTATTATTATTATTTCCACCTAAATTATTATTATTATTATTATCACCTAAATTATTATTATTATTATTATCATTAATAACCTCAATCTGTTCTAAACTTTCTGTTTTATCCAATTTCGATTGGTTTAATATTTTTTCAATTAAATCTTTTGAACTATCATCATCAGAAGTTAATACATTGTCTGCTTCATGAACTTTTTTATCCAACATTTACAAAAAATATCTTATATAATTATAATACATTCATAAACTTATAACGAAGAATATATTTTTATTTTCACAAAAATAATATAATGCAAACACTCCTAAACCATACCCACTACCACACGTCTAAAGCTTCTCATCTCTTCCAAAAAGAAATAAGAAGCAGCCACATCTAAAAGCCCCATGCCCCATGCGCCTAATCCGAAAATCCCAAAACAGCAGCAGGCTCCACCCCCCAGTTATATTCCCCCTTAGCAAACCCAATTTCTTCCTGAACCAATCTACAGCCCCCATCGTCATCGACCAAAACCTTCATCGAATCATATATTTCTTTGCGTAATTTATGCACCAGCGGAAACAATTGACACACTTCCGTTTCCACCAGCATACGCAACCGTTCTTCTTCCCGACCTTCTTCCTCTTCTTCCACCAATTCTTCTTCCCAATTTTTCCCAACCGTCTTCGTTCGTCGACGACCTTCCATAATTTCCGAAACCCCTTTTCCACCCGCGGTAGGACGCAACAGCACTTCGTTTTGAGCAAGCCATTCCCCTTTTTGTAGCGTATAATCCGCAATACGTTTTCGACGCGCACTATCAAATAAATCCTCATACTCCTTTTCCAAGTTTTTCAGAAAACGTCCAGTCTCATTACATTCTTCCAGGATACGAGCACTTTTCTTGGTTCCAGATAATTCATCCAAATACCCAAACCGAATTTCCTGCGTAGCAATAATATGGTTTTGTTTACAATCTTCCGATTCCAATCGCACTTCTTCCAACACATCCGACAAACGCGCATAATCCCCGGACCGGAAAATCTCGATACGAAACGAACAAGGCTGACTGGCACCGCATAGCGCTTTATATTTCCTTTCCTCCGGTAAATATTGGAATATCATCCCACCTGGTTGGTCGCAATTCAAACAGGACGGAACATAACGACTCAGCATTTGTCGTCCCGCTGAAATACTCCCCCTTTTTCCATGACGATATTTTTTCCATATCTGACGTTTTTGCTCCGCCACTTTCCGTTCATATTCCGTTTTCATTTCAAAATATTTTCTCAAACCTTCATCGTAATCCATTTTACGAATCATCGCCTCGCGTTTCTCACCCTTTTTCGCCGTCCCCGTTTCCATCCCCGATTCCACTTCTTCCAATTCGGCTTCCAAATAAGGCGACGCATGGTTCTGGATAATTTCACAATCCACGTTTTCACGAGGGGGTGGAACCACCACCATTTGCGTGGTATTATTGGAAGCATTCACGTATCGCAACAAAGCACCGCGTGATAAATCCAGTAATTCCAATCGATTATTCCGCGCATCCACGATTTCCAGAGTCCGAGGAAGAGCACCCAAGCGGACGAAACGGTTATAGGATACATTCAATTGTTTCAAATACATAAAAGAGCCCCATTCCAATTCCCGAAGCCCGTTCCCTTCCAGATTCAGCGTTTTCCACATAAGCATCCCGCTCAGATTCCGTAAATCCAATTCCGTAATCAATTGTTTCGATACATTCAATTCCTCCAATTGCCGGATTTCCCCCAACCCCTTTATTTCAACCAGTTCTCCGGGAATAAAACTCAATTTCTTCAATCGAGAAATCGCGATTTTAAGGGCAATGGGTAAACTGCTAAAATCCAATACCCCCGACAAAGCAACAGGGAATTGTATTTCACGCATATTTTTGCCATGGGTCCCTTCACGGGCAATCAAATCAGTCATTTTCTCTTGGAATACCGCCTGGGCCGTATTACGTGTTTGGCGAATCTCCCGTTGCCGTTTATCCATTTCTTCTTCGCGTCGTTGCATGTGTCTTCTTCTTCTTCGGACAAATAATACTGTATAAATATTTATGCTTATACAGTATTTCGTATATTTTGGTTTCAGAGGGGTTTCAGATTTAGATTCAGAGAAATTCCGGGAGGGACAATTCTAGTCAAATATTTCTATGGCCCCTTCCACCCTCCCCCTCCCCGGGTGCGTTCCGGAGAAAGTTTAGCAAATCTGGGGATAAATATAGAGGACCCCTTTTTCGCCGAAAGTTTAGCCATTTTTGTCGCCGAACTTTTAGCCGAAAGTCTAATTCAAAACCACCCGTTCTTTCCCTTCCAAATCACGCACTATTTTTCCCACAACCACTAAATCCACATCACTTTCCTGTGCCCGATTATAATTGTCGCGTGTATAAATCTCCCCGTTCTTCATATTCTTCACATAATCTTCCTCCCCGTATCGAAATTCCACCACGGCCACTTTCTCACGACGTTCATTGACATTTACCATTTCCCCTTTCGTCAAATCTTCTTCCAAGGTAGGATACGTGCTAAAAGCATTGGAAGAAACTTTCCCGAAACCATAACAAACCAAAGGCGGCTCCCCCGAACGTTTCGCGAATGCATTCATCGATTCCGAATATAAACTACAATCCATGGCCGTGGATTGAATGGCGGTCAGTATCTGACGATTGATGGCGTCTTTTAGCAGGGCAACTTCCAACAAATATTCATCGGTGGTTACAGGCGTCTTATGGTCAAAACGACTCAAATCACGTATTCTGAGTTCAATGTGTTTTTCACTCGTGCTCTGTTCCTGACTCAGCACCGATAAATATAAAAATACTTTCACGGTTCGCAAAGCAACGGGCAAGGCTTCATGACTACAAATACGACGCGCACGTCCGATGACCTGTTCCAATCGCACCAGATTCCAATAAGGTTCCATAATATGCACGAAACGCGTATTGGCCAAGGAAATCCCTTCCGCCCCCGAAGAAGTAATCATGAATACTTTGATGACTTCCCCATTACGATTATCCTCCCCTTTGACCCGAATCTGTTCCACCAAGGAAGGCGGAACCACCGTCCATTTCCCGTTATACACATTACGAATAATTTCTTTGACTTCCGCCGTCTCCGTTCCCGTATATAACACGAAACAGGGTTTGGTATTGGTCTTCCATTCCCCATGACGTTCCACATCCCAATCGATTTGCCAACCTTCCGCACCGCGTTCAATACGGAACTCCGCCCAACCATTTTGTTCCAGGACCAATTTCATAACTTGAATTCCCTCCAAACTACGGAACTGACTATAAATCAAATGTAATCCACTGTTTTCGGGGTCTTGCAGCCGTTCCAGGATGGCGGCCATTTTGGGGCTATAGGTGCTTCTCAATGCATCCAGGGACAGGTATTTGCCGCCATTGTTTTTCAATAACGCCAGTGCGGTTTGAATGGCACGTTGATACGCCTTCTTCCAATCCCCTTTTGTGGCCCCTGGTTCGGCGTCTTCGTCTGCGTCTTCGTCCGGTTCTTCGGCAATCGGTTCCAATTCCCCGTCGTCATCGGACATTTCACCGTCTTCGTTTCCAAGTTCCATTTGCGAAATCAAACGCATGCTTTTCACAGCCGGACCACGGGCACCACCTTCTTCAGAGGCGGCATTTTCGGCGACATTTTCGGACGGAGGAATAGGAGATGAATCATCCACACCGTCGTCCCCCCCCTTTTTACCAATCTTACCCACTGCCCCTTCTCCGGAATCCGGTTTTATCGATTTCTCTACTGGCATTGGACGCCCTGGAGGCGGAAATACGAAATTACACGCTACACGTGAGAAAATACGATAACTGGAGGATATATTTTCCATGATATTTCCTTCCGCATTGGCCTGGTTCTTGGCGCGTTTGCGACGGTTTTTCTCTTGAGTTGCTTCTTCTTTACGGACTTTTTCGTAGATTCCGAATTGATAGGAGGACATGGGTGTTTTCACCAAATGATAAATACGATTGGTCGTAACAACTCCACCCATTTGTTTGCCTTCTTCTTCCACCATTGCTCCAC
>Ga0187844_10002352_pt1 | contig 13394 bp, 12 predicted proteins | sample SpaLakP09_SKY_50_FD_134517 | JGI IMG/M metagenome (GOLD analysis project Ga0187844, IMG submission 134517) | Oligotrophic lake water microbial communities from Sparkling Lake, Wisconsin, USA - SP09_SKY_50 | ecosystem: Environmental > Aquatic > Freshwater > Lake | place: USA: Sparkling Lake...
CTCTTCAAAAGTGTAAGTGAATATACTTTCGAGCGAGAAATTCGGTTTATTTGTTATGAGAACTATTTTATAATCTGGGAATAGATTTTGGGTTCTTTCAAGATTTCTTAATAAATACTTCGGTATTTTGCTCCCAAGATGAATAAAGACTATTGATGGTCTCATAATGCTAAAACCATCTATTCCGTAGAATTCTCATATTAGCTATTAAAATTTGGAACTTCCTTACTGACTTCAAGGTAATTCCCAGATGAGAGTATCCTTCCGTTCTCTAAATAGTAAATAGTATCAGCCTTTTCTATAGTAGAAAGTCTGTGTGCAATCACAATTAAAGTTACATCGCCTTTCAACTTGTTTAATGACTGTGTGAATTCCAATTCCGTTTGCGTATCAAGTGCGCTCGTAGATTCATCTAGTAATAATAATTTAGGTTTAGTGAACATTGCTCTTGCGATTCCAAGTCTTTGCCTTTGTCCACCACTCAGGCTTGTACCTCGTTCACCAACTTTAGAATCCAAACCAAGGGGAAGACCTTTCACGAAACTTTCTAGCTGTGCAATTCTTAAGCTCTCCCAAATTAAGTGGTCATTTTCTAACTCGCTTTGATATCCAAGAGAGACGTTTTCCCTAATGGTTCCGTCGATAACCAGTACATCCTGAGGTACGTAGGAGACTGATCCTGGCCATTTGGAGATTGCAATATTAGGCGATACATTTGAAATTGATACAGTTCCTGTGTCAGGGATAATAACGCCCAGCAATACGTCAGCAAGCGTAGTTTTCCCGGCTCCGCTAGTTCCCACAAAAGCAACAAATTCGCCCGATTTGATTGAAATTGAAATGCTATCTAACGCTTTTGTTTCCCTATTTTTATAAGCAAATGAAACATCACGTATATCGACGTTCGCAGAGAATCCATTATGTGAACTTTCTGTCCAAACATTTGAAGCAGATTCAATTTTTTCCGAGGGTAGGTGATCAATCAGATCCAAAGTTGGATTAGCGCTACCAATATTAGATTTGATTACCATCGCGCTTTGTTGCATTCTTAGTATCGCGGGCGCCAATCTGCTCCCAGCAGCTAGGAAGATAGCTAAGGACGCAACGGCTTGAGATGCGTCTCGCATTAGAAATTGGAGTGCGCAGATAGTTAAGGCTCCAATCACAACCGAAGACTCGATCACGTATTTACTTATATTCGGCATAAAACTTAGTTCCGCAAGAGTATTAGCTAAATCGGTTCTATATTTTCCAATTCTATCAACATAATGTGCGCGTCGATTTCTAACCACGGCCTCACGATAGGAAGTCAACACCTCAAGAATTGCTTGATTACTTAACACGCTAAGGTCTGCCTGCTGCTGTCCCAGGAATAATATTCTCTTGTGCATTAGAAGATAAAGACATACTGCGATAATTGAAAAGAGTAAGGCAGTACTTGTAAAAAGTACCCAGTCCGCGAACAGTAGACCAAGACTAATTACTATCAGTACCGCGCCATCGGTCACTAATGATATGCCAGTTCCTATAATTCCTATCATGATAGAAGAAACACCTGTTGTTAATGCATAAGTAGTTTCTTGTGAATTCTTAGATTGGATTTGCAGTAATGGTTGAGCAAGAAATCTTTCCAAAATATTTATAGTAACTAACGCGGCTCTTCTGCTTAGAAAAAATAGGATCTTTCTTGAGAAATAAACGGATATCAAGGTTCTGGTAATTAAGAATGTCACTGATAGCAGCCCAAGCACTCCAACTTGAAATTGGAAAGTTCGGTCAGCAATATGAAGAAACTCAAGTATCCCGGAAATCCTGTCTCCCGGTCCTTTATAACTGATTCCATTGATAATCAAGGAGCCCAGAATTCCCATAATTGCAATACCAATTAGATCTAGACAGGCGACAAAGATTTGGAATAAAGCAACTGCATAAACTTTTCGTTGATCTTTCTTAGAGAGTAGGTTGATCGATCTCCGAACTGTTGAGCCTGACCATTTCGAAGTCATAGACACTTTTTTCATAAAATTCATCCCAACTTAATTCTAGTAAGCATCGATGAGTTTCCAATGTTTTGGTATCAATTCCAATGGGCTTTCACCCTTCTTAAACCATGGGGTTGGTGCTATAACTAAACACTGCTTAGAGTAACTAAGTGTGGCCGCCCACCAGCTGAAGGTGGAATTTGCAAGAACATATCCTGCTCCGTGTCTCATTGCCTCAAGAATTTGAGCGGATGAGGACATTTCATCATCTTTAAAGATCACCGGTAGATCAAGGTCTTTGGGCAAAAAATTCTTCGCTTTATCGATTTCGTCAGAAAATACCCAAATCTCGGTGTAAAGATGATTGGAAATTTGAAAATCTATCGCACGTTGATAATAATCAATAGAGGGAATACCAAAACTATTCTCATACAAATAGTCACCTAACCTTATATGTACCACTAATGATTTAGAAGACATTGATTTTTTTTTGCATTCTTCTACAAAAGAATTACTTTGCTTAATAGTAATCTTGGAAATTAAATCAAATACTTGTTTTGAATAAACCCAATTATAGGTCTGAAAGTAGCCAATCAGAAAAGTGTTTCCGTGCTTTCCTTGGAGTTTATTGTCGTAGCCGACTCCAATATTGGGGACGACCTTCACAAAACATTTATAACTCAAACTCGTTACAAGGCTTGTCAATAGACTCATAATCTTAGTTTTAAACTTAATCGGTTGACCGAGTCTTGAATTTGCAAAACTGCGAAGACAATAGGATAAAGACTTCCTCAAGAATAGATTAGACTTAGACACTCTTTGCAAGGAGTGCTCATTAGGCAAGTTAAAATCAAATATGTCAGCGCGAATCGATCCTCTTGGTCTACCTAGGCTTTCTTCAACATAGATTCGTCCATCTTTACTGAGGTAGAGAGCAGCAGCATATTGAAACAGTTGATTTCCTAGTCCCCCGGTTAAGTAGAGATAAGTTCTATTTTCCATGGTTCGCTTTCCTTAGTTGGAGAATTTTTGACAATACAAATACCACCGACTTCAACATATCCCACCTTATATCAATAATTAATTTTGCAAGACTGGATATTGTCAATAACTTGTATTTCAATGGTAAGTACTTCTGGGAAGTTATAAACTGCTTGATCATTACCGTGATGAGAAAATCATTACGGTGAGGTAAATCTCGTTTATAAATCGAAATACAAGCTTCAAAAGATTTCAAGAGATCCAACTGAGCAATTTTATTGCTCACCAAATGACTCGGGTCACCATAGTAATAGTTGTAGAGTTTTACATTAGTGAATTCAATTTTTGGGTTTTTAGAAAGCACATCAGCTATAAAAACCTGATCCTCCGCCATTCTAAATGGAGAGAAAACGGTACTCCCAATCAAACTTCTTTTGAAAATCATTCTCCAAATGCCAGGGTTTAGTCCAACAGAAATAAGGGAATCAATATTTTGACTGGTTAATCTCTTGCTATCTTTTCTTTCTCTCGATAATTCTGATACCCAAGTAAATTCTCCAATAATCAAATCAGCCTTTCTAGCTTTTTCTTTTAGACATGTAAGCGCAGCTGCAACGTTCGGCAAGTCGTCGCAATCCCAAAAAACTACCCATTCTCCGATAGCATCTTGAAGGCCCAAATTTCGAGCTTCTCCTGGATTTCCTACAGCACACTCAAGAAATTTCGGCTTTTGATAAAGTTTTAATAAAAGTTTTGCTAGCTCATCGCCAGTTCTTTCATCCTGTTTATCGTGGACAAGGATAACTTCTATTTGATTGTCATCAATTTCCGCGACCCACGAATTCAATTTGTCCAATCTCCCCGCCATGCGTGAAATAGGCACGACCACCGATAGCAAAGGAGTACCTGGGCCATTCATAATTGACTATTCTAGTACAGATTAGTGAGCAGCTTTGGAGGAGTCTAAACCTATGTTGCGAGAATTTTTGAGGCAAGGACAAAAAATTAGTAGTCGACCAAATTTGTTAATAAAGATTATTGCTCACTTCTGGCGATATTTTGGAAAAATTGCAGGGGCAATCGGAGTACGGACGGATATTTCAAGATTTTATGCAGCAAATTCTTTTTCGTTCACTAATGAAAAGATTAATCGAAAAGGAAATATTTCTATTGACGTGTTGATAGTTGCGGCGGAGAAAGACTTTCATAAACTACCATTAGTAATTTCTCATGCTCAAGAGAATTTGAATGTCAAAAGCCCTAATGCGATGTATATAGTTGTTCCTCATCTAGCAATGGGCCACAAAGTTTTATCGACTTTATCAAAATATGATTACATAAAGATTGTGTGCGAAGATTCAATAGTTCAGAAAACTGTGCAAGACCAGATACGTTCATACTATAATTCAAGATACGGTTGGGTATTACAGCAGTTACTTAAGATCGAATTTGTTAAGAGATCTAAGGCAAAGGGTGTGCTGGTTCTGGATGCCGATACTATTTTGTTAAAACCTAGAAATTGGCTCGATAGTGCGAGCCAACAGGTATTAACCCCTACTTGGGAGTATCACTTACCGTACTACGAGTTCCTGTGGGATATCGGTCTTACAAAAAGAAACATTGACTTCTCTTTTGTACCGCATCATATGTTGATTCAGCCAAAAAAATTAGAACAGTGTTTATCGTATTTTGGTCTATCAAATCTAACCCAGCTTTTAGACTTGATTTTAAAGAAAGAATATGTAGATCAAGCTTCTCCTTTCTCTATTGACTATGAAATGTATGCACAATTCATGATTTCATTTCATCCTTCGGAGATAATTTTGGAAAAATGGGCAAATTTACAAATCAACCAGAAGGTTAGCCAAGAATCTATCTCCCGCTATGTTGCAAAATACCGAGACGACTATGCATCAATCAGTTTCCATAGCTGATTTTTGATTTTAGAAATTAAAATTTTTGCTGTTAAAAGCGGTGTGACCTGTAAAATTTTTCTTTTTTGAGTCGCTCTTTGCAGGTCTTTTATCAAATTTTGATTGGGCACCTCGGCAAATATTTTCAAATTCTTCGAATGGATATGCAGATTCTGTAACTTCCATTCAACACCATTGTTGGTGAGTGTAATTCCACCATTTTTATTGATTTTATAGTCGTAGAAAGATGGTTTAACTTCGGAATCTGAATGATTTATGTGTTTAACAATAAACCCGAAATGATTGAAGGCGTTTTCACCACAAAGCCACATGCCTATACGTGCCCCGTCATAAATTATTCTATCTTCAGATTTTTTTGTTTCATTAGTTTCAATACTTGGAATAGTCTTTAATCTAATTACCTGTTCATCATTTTTATTTCTCACCCTAAAGAGTGCTGTCATGTCCGTTAAATCCGAATCAGTGGTCAGCTCTTTACAAATCTGTGTACTAAGCCAGTTGGTTTCCTCTGGTCCTGGCGAGTATAGAATGGAGGCGATGTCGTGATTTGAATTTACATTAGCCCACCTTAATTTTGGAATCGCCGAGATCACATCGAAGTTGAAATCAGGCATTAGTAAAACATCGGACTCAATATGTAATGCAGCGACTTCTGGCTTAGTGTCATGCCAACTAGAAAAAGCTAAGAATCTTTCTAGGCTGTAACGCCAGAAATCTGGTTGTGAACTCTGATCGAAAATGAATCCCGTCAAATTATTAAGTTCGCTAGCCTCCAAGTTGTAGACATACATATGATCCACACCAGTTATACTCACTTGATTTAAGTTGTTATTTGACACAATCAACGTTATAGATTTATCAGGGAAAAGTTTTTTTGTGACTTTCAAGTTTTCTATGAGATAATTTGGTATCCGATCTCCCAGATGTATAAAAACGAGTTCCATTTTCAACCCTCAGTTTCATATGGAGTAGGATTATCACGTGAATTATAGAAGGTTACACAAGACTTCATACGTCTACCTAAAAAGGTCTGTCTATTGGCGCAGTAATTCGCAGCCCTATCTGTCTGGAGACGTTTTTGCCGATAATTCCGACGTAAGTTTTTATAGTCCCGCTCTTCGCGGAAAGCATCCAGACTCAAGATCTATACGAGAAGCTAGGGTTATTTTTTGCCCTTCGCACAGACTAGAAGATCTTTTATCAGATTACGGATCCATGTTAAACGCTAAGATCTTGATACTGGGCAATAGCGATCGAGATTTCAATGATTTTGAATTTCGGTTACCAAGAAGTTTCAATGCAGTTTTTGCGCAAAATCTTAATGTGACAAATAAGCATTTACATTTACTGCCGATAGGAATAGAAAATAGAAGGTTAGGGGTGAATGGAACTCCTTGGCTATTCGGAGAAAAGTTATGCGAGAGGACTAAAAACGCAAAGATTCTTGTGGGACCTTTTTCATTTACACATGCCGAAAGGTTGGAATTTCAATTCTTACGGAATAATGACCAAATAACTATCGTGGAGAAAAGAATGACATCCTTGTCATATTCTAGACTTGCTAGTGGGTATCAATATGTTGCAGCTCCACGAGGGAACGGATTAGACACCCATAGGTTTTGGGAAGCAACATATCGAGGCTCTATGCCTCTAGTAAAACCCACTCCTTGGTCAAGAATGGTTAGGGAATTAAATATCCCTTTGCTTGAAGTAAATGACTATTCTGAACAGAGCTTACTTCAAATCCTTAATAATTCAAGATTTGAAGAGTTTTCACCTAAAAATATAAAAGCGCTTTGGTGGCCATTCTGGAGCGATATATTGAGAAAGTTTATTTAGCTAAAAACTTTAATTACTTTCCACAAAAAAGTTTCCACGAGTTTGGTCCAAAACCCCTGCAAACCCAGATTGGAAAATATAAAGCAAGCATTAAATAGCAAAATATTACGTGCTTGATACTTGTTTGCGTTCTGTTTTCTTTACCATAGTCACTTATTTTTTGCACTTTCCTCACAAAAACTTCCCAAGTAGGCTTTTCCTCAGAAGTTGTTTCTGAAAATTCCAGTGCAGGCTTCAGTTGTTTAACTATAGATTCGAAATCATAAAAATCATAAAGGCTTGCATTTCCGTATTGCACAGCAGTCGTCGCAAGAGCTGTATCTTTTGGCACAGAAACTGGTATTCCTAGAAAGATTCCATCAATTAGTCTTCCTGAAGATTGGTGGGAAAAATCTGAGGGAGGATAGTGGACAATTATCCGGCACATCGTTTCTAAAAAATTCTTGTAGTCGCCCATATTTTCTAATTTTGGAGTTCGGTGAACGTTAGTCATTGCCTGTATCTCGTTATCGTATTTTCGATCAAGACCATGAATGAAATATTCAAATAATTCTGATCTTTTTGCTAATGCCCTTACTAAACTTTGAGCAGCAATATCCCCTCGAATATTTACGAGAACATTTTGATCATTATTTGTTGCTGAATTTCTTCCAGACGGTAAAGCAGTAAAACTTGGGAAAGTATCAATTAGGAGAGATAAATCAGATTGAATTTGATCCTGAAAATTCTTTGTTTCGGCTGTAAAATTCACTTTGCTATTTGATTTTTTAACTATGAATTCAAGTACTTTTTTAAGAATGTATTTTCCGTGTTTACCTCGCATTATCTTCAAATATTTTTTGGTATCCATCAGGTTTATAGTCGCTGAAGCTTTATCACCATGACTTGTAGCGATAAACATTACGAGACCCCAAACAATGTTTCCCTCATAGATAAAGAAATGAATTTCCCGGGGTTCACTTTTAATAATTGCCTTTAATCTATGAATAAACGCAAATCCCACCCAAGGCAGTGGTTGCCCCATTGTTAGCGGGATCGTTGGTGTATACCAATCCAACTTTTCCGAATTCTGTTTCGTCTTAGCCCCCAAGTATAAGACTTCCAAACCTTGACTTCGAAAAGCGTTATAGAATCCCTCATGATAACTGCCGAAATGTCCAGTTGCTCCGGGTTTTAGATAGGGCGACAGTCCTACAAACACTTTATTTCTGTTCATTTGATTCATTAGCCTTTCGTCACAACACTAGGTGGGACATCACAACAAGTCAAAGTGATATAGACCGATTAAAAACCTCTTCATTTTCTCTCGTACACTCAGATTCTATGATGCAATTTTAATTTCCTGTGTACAAAAAACATAGTACTTCACGTTTTAGCTACCTCGGCTCAGCGAAGTACAAGTCTGGACGCTTCAAAGATTAATTAGGATTGTTAACTGCCCAACAATTTTTGCGCTTGTGATCAAGGTTTAGGACGAAGACTCAAATAATACTTCTGAAATACTCTATGGTTTTTCCAAGACCTTCACTTCGATCTACATTTGGCACCCAACTAATTTCATTTTGGGCTAAAGAGGTATCTGGTTCGCGCTGAATTGGGTCGTCTTCGGGCAATGGCATAAAAATTATTTTACTTTTTGATTTGGTCATAGAAATAATTTCATTAGCCAGATCCAACATTGTAAGAGGTTGAGGGTTTCCAATATTTACTGGTGTTGTAATTCCAGAATTGAAGAATAGGCCTTGTAAACCCTCTACGAGATCGTCAACGTAACATAGCGAGCGCGTCTGCAGGCCATCTCCATAGACGGTTAGGTTCTCGTTATTTAATGCCTGGACTATAAAGTTACTTACTACACGTCCATCATTTACGGCCATTCGTGGTCCATATGTGTTAAATATTCTGGCAATACGAATATCAAGGCCGTATTGGCGTCCGTAGTCGGTGAAAAGTGTTTCTGCCGCCCTTTTCCCCTCATCGTAGCAAGATCTAATTCCAATTGGATTTACGTTTCCCCAATAAGATTCTTTCTGTGGGGATATCTGTGGATCACCATATACTTCCGAGGTGCTCGCTTGAAGTATTTTTGACCCAGTTCGTCTTGCAAGCCCTAACATATTTATTGCTCCATGCACACTCGTTTTAAAAGTTTGAACGGGATTTTTTTGATAATGAACTGGTGAAGCTGGGCAAGCAAGATTGAAAATTCCCTCAACTTCGATAAATAATGGAAAAGTTACATCATGTCTCAAAAACTCAAAGTTCGGATTCTGAAATAAATGTGTGATATTTCGTTTTGAGCCTGTATACAAATTGTCCACGCAAACAACTTCGTGACCCTTATCTAGAAGTTCCTCGCACAAATGAGATCCTAAAAAACCGGCTCCGCCTGTCACTAGAAGTTTCAATGAAAGCCCGCCATTCTAAATAATTTGAAAACGACCGGGTCTAGTCTATAAGTCTTCAATATTAAAATCTTGGTCCAAAGCCGAACTCTCTTCTCTTTTTTATTGATATAGATCGCGTCTCCCCAGCCTGCGTGGCGTTGCCAAACTGTAAACTCGCGCTTGAATCCCTTTAAAGAGAGATATGCATCCAACTCTTGGACTTTTGGACATCCCAGGTAAACATCCTTGCGATTTACCTCCAAATAAATCCAACGCGCTCGGTTTAAAATATCACCCATACCCTTAAGGCCTTCGAGTTCCGCTCCTTGAATATCGATGTTTACAAATTCAAAGGTAGATTCCTTGTTTAAAACCTCATCTAATCTTGTTGTCAGCACTGGCACTGAATCAACATTGATCACATCTGGGTAGGTAATCGCGTGCGTTCCAAACTCGAGTAACGATGTGGACTCGCTATTATTCGAAACATTCAAATTCATGACTAAATCACTTGTGCCCCATACAACAGCATTAATCACGGTGTGCAAACTCGGATCAAGCTTATTTCTTAGGTCTCTGCAGAGCTTTTCTTGAGCCTCTACCCAGGTAACTCCAGAGCTCCCCCAACCCAATTTTGCATAGAAATAGCTTTCTTCTCCGATGTGAGCGCCAACATGAAGGATGGTTGCCGGATTTACACTCCAGTATCTTTGTAAATCTGTAGGGCTAATTATCACGATTTACATATTCAAAAAGGTAGCAACTCATAATTCAATTCAGAATTATGTTCCCATTAGGTGTTGATAACTCTAGTTCGAGAATTCCAACTTCACAATCACTTTGGTCCAGATTGACCCATTCGATAACAACTCCTGATAGGGCGCTGAGTATTTCGTCTCGAAACCAGGAATCCGATAATTCATCTTGACCGGCAATTCTAATTTTTTCAATTTTAGCCACTGCCGTTCCATCTTTAGACGGATGATCTTGAGTTAACCATTGAATAAAGAAAGGTAGCTCTCTTGAATCTTTGATCTCTTTTACACCGATTTGTTTCCATTTTAGATCTGTGCCATCTGGTCGGGTGCGGTGACCATCGACTGCATCGCGACCGAACTTTGCTTCAATCGGTGCAATATCTTCTGTACTGAATACCCAGGTAAGCCATCCGCCGCCTTCTCTCGCCTTCTGTGAAACTGCCTTGCCCCATGGAGTTGCTTCCGTCGCTGGGTGATCAAGTGGGCAGACAACTTCGATGTACTGGCCGCCTACTAGAGGTGCTGTGAAGTTGCGTGTTCCAAAGCGTGGGTGAATTCCGCCATCGACAAATGTTGAACCAAGGCGTGCGCCAAGGCGTTGCACTGTGTCAGCTAGTTGGTCGTGGGAAGTCACATAAGAAACATGGTCTAGGCGCATGAGGTAATTTTGCACCATCGCAAGGGGTGCTTCTTACCAATTAAGCGATAACACCTGCGAGATCGCAGGAAAGATTGGCCTTCGGCAAGGTGCCAGTGAGTAGATATTCATCGACTGCGCTATCAACGCAGGCAGATCCGCGGCCGTGGCCTGTGTGGCCATCGGCATCGAGTGAGATCAGGCGAGAACCCGTGAAGATCTTTGCAAGGCTGACAGACCATGTGTATGGCGTAGCTGGATCGCGGATGGTACCGATGACGATGATCGGTGCGGTTTTGATTTCGGTCAATGTGTTGGGTGCGCGTTGAGTAGATGGCTTCGGAAAGAATTGGCAGTGCACGCCGGCGAATGCGATGTAGGGACCAAAGACTGGTGCTTTAGCTGCGAACTCTTTGGCGTCAGCCTTGTACTGATCGAGGGTGCGGCCATCTTTCCAATCAAGGCAATCGATTACAGCGCCTGAATCAAAATCATTTGATCTAAATGTGCCATCGGGGTTGCGGCCTGAATATTCATCTGCCAACTGCAAGAAAGTGTCGCCATAATTTTCTGCACTTTCGGTAAATGCTTTGCGTAACTTTGGCCAGCCATCGACATCGTCGTATAACGAAGATGCCATACCGACAAGGATGATCGATTCGGTGATGATGCGATCATCGCCATCGCGTGGGTTTTGCTGTGGCAAAGGTGCGGTGACAGCTGCTTGCAGCGTTGCGATGATCGTTGCTTGAGCTTGTGCGGGTGTACCGGTAAATGGGCAATCAGATTGTGTGGCGCAATCTTTTACAAATGCTTTGAGCGCTCCATCAAAACCCATTGCTTGGGCAATGTTCTGATCTTTCATTGGAATGTTTGGATCAACTGCGCCGTCTAGAACAAAGCGGCCAACGTTATTAGGGAAGATATCGGCGTATAGAGTGCCGAGGTATGTTCCGTAGGATTTTCCTACATAGTTCAGTTTGGTCTCACCGAGTGCTGCGCGCAAGATATCCATATCGCGGGCGGTCTCGTAGGTGGTGAAGTGCTCGAGATTGTCAGTGTTTTCTGCGCACTTTTCGGCAAATACTTCCGAATCTTCAAGGGTTGCAGCGATTTCAGCATCGTTATCTGGTTTAGAATCGGAAGCTAAGTTTTCATCGAGTTCTTCCGGTGTAAAGCAGAAGATGGGTTCACTCATAGCGACTCCGCGTGGATCAAAGCCGACAACATCATAGACATCGGTGATATCGGGAGAGAAGATGTAACCGGCGTTGTATGCGTAATCAACACCGGATCCGCCGGGGCCGCCTGGGTTTACAACGATTGATCCGAGGCGATTTTTTTGATCGCGGGCTGCTGCGCGAAGGACAGAGAGACGAAATGTTCCAACGGATAAGTCTTCGTAGTCGATCGGCACGCGAAGTTCGGCGCAATCGAAATAATCATAACAAGAAGACCAATCGAGCTTTTGTTGTTCGTACTCGGCTAACGCGGAGAAAGTTTCTTCGACGAATGGCGCTTTTGTTGATGAGCAGCCAGAGAGAATGACAGCAAGTGTGAGGGCCAGAACAGATATGCGAGCGCGCATCAGTTAGCGATCTGGCACATGAGTGCCTCGCAGGTAAGAAGTGGTGCAGCGTTGTGACTCAAATGTGTCCTTGCTTTCATGATCGCGTTGACTTTCCTCACCGTTGAATGTGGCGTTGTTTTATGCGCATAGGCGGTGATCTCTTCAACCATATCTGTATTGATGAGTGAATCTGTGGAACCAGATTGGACCATCATGACATCGCGAAAGAATGTTGCGATATCAAGGAGTGCGCCATCGATGCTGTCGCGGATCATGCGAGTGGCGCGCGACTTCTGATCTTTCTCTAACTCTTTAACTGCCTTAGCGCCACCTGTTGCCATGCCGCGACCTGTTGCACCTTTGCCATATGCCTCCTGAAGCGCTGCAACTTCTTTCTCATCGCGCGCCTCAGATTGTGCGTTGGCATGGGTTGTGGCCAGATCGACCAAGATTTGTGCGGCTTTGAAGGCATCTGCGATGGTGGCAAGGCGTAATGGCAGGTTGAGGATTGTGGAGCGGTTGCTGCGGACACCTTCGTTGGTGGCGATGTATCGGGCGCGACCGATATGGCCTTGGCTTACGCGAGCTGCGAAATCTGCCATTGCTGGTGTGATTGCATCTTTGCGTTGTAGGTATCCGCTGACTGCAGCCGTTGTTGGTGTGCGCAGTTGAATGTGGCGACAGCGCGAACGAATTGTAGGCAATAAGTCGTGCAGTGTTGGTGCGCATAACAACCAGACGGTGCGAGTGCCAGGTTCTTCGATCGCTTTAAGAAGTGCGTTTGCGGCCGACTCTGTAAGGCGGTCGGCATCTTCCATCACAACAACGCGCCATCCGCCCATCGATGGTGTCCATGATGTGCGCGTTAAGAGTTCGCGAACATCTTCGATCTTGATTGATAAACCTTCGGTAGAAATGATTTCAACATCTGGGTGGGCGCTCGACTTTGCGCTACGGCATTCGTTGCATGTGCCACATCCGCTGTTTGGACAGATGAGTGCTTGTGCGAATGCGATGGCGGCGGACGAGCGACCAGAACCTGGGGGACCGGTGAAGATCCAGGCGTGTGTCATCTCTTGTGATTCATCACCATTGCGAGCTGCGACAGATGCGCCTTGCAAGATTGCTACGGCAGGTTCTTGTCCGACCAGATCATCAAAGACGGTCGCCATTACTTCGCCTTCTTATCTTTTTTAATTTTGCCAGCACGGACAGGCTTTTTAGGATGTGGAACTTTCTTCACACCAGTTGCCACCGCACTTGCTGCAAAGCGAATTGGCTTAAGGAATCGGTTGCCTTCATCTTC
>Ga0187844_10002356_pt1 | contig 13377 bp, 10 predicted proteins | sample SpaLakP09_SKY_50_FD_134517 | JGI IMG/M metagenome (GOLD analysis project Ga0187844, IMG submission 134517) | Oligotrophic lake water microbial communities from Sparkling Lake, Wisconsin, USA - SP09_SKY_50 | ecosystem: Environmental > Aquatic > Freshwater > Lake | place: USA: Sparkling Lake...
AAGGTGTCGGATCGTGCTGAGGATCCCCTGTTTGTGGTGAAGAACAACATCAAACTTGATCGATTGTACTACTTAAACAACCAGCTGCGCACTCCCATCTTGAAGATTATGGAGGTGTTGCCAGTTCCTTCAGTAAAAAAGCTGTTTGAAGCGGCTGAAGCTGATTTGGGCCGTCAGAGGCTGGGAGTGGGGCGCGTCACTGACTTTTTTGCGTCTGTTGCACCGCCCTCTACCACCGACATGCCCCCGCGCAGTTACACGTTGAAAAGTTTGGCTCTCCCTCTCCCTAGTCCCAAACCCGCCAAAAAGCAAAAGCTTGTGCAAAGTAATTTAACTTTTTAGTTTAACTGGTTAGCAAAGGGCCAGTAAGAGGCCAATACGGATTGTGTGCATCCACTTCAATCAAAGCCGAAGCTTTAAAAGTTTGATTGACTTTGACAGTGTAGTGATTAGTTGAAGCCAAGAACGCTTTGGCTTCTTTGGCGTTCTCGCGGCTAACGTAGGCCACGTGGACGCCGCTCAGCAGCACTTTGACTGCATCAGGATCGTACGCGTTTGTAGGCTCCGGTTCAAAGCTGAGACCTCCTAGATCATCTTCCAGCTGATTAGGGGCTATAGTGCGCCCGTTTTTGAAAAAACCAACCACAGTCCAAATCATTTTTTTGACAATTTATTATACTTATCGGTCGCGCATGCACTTGTTGCGCCGGCCACCAAAAAAATCTGTGCAGTAATCATCTGAAGGTAAGGCAGTCCACGCTGGAGGACACGCGGCTCCAGAGTCAGTAAGGCAGCACTTTTTAGCATCATCGCCTGCTGCCGTGCTGCATGGGGCTACGTTGCCTCCAGGGTAGCACAATGGCCAGCTCAACGATTTAAAACATTGTCCGTCTAGCGGATATCCGTCTGAGGGATACGATCTTTGTAGCACAGTAAAATTTTCAATATTGTATTTGGTCAAATCAACGTAATCAACGTTATAATCAAAAGTGCACCGCGCAACATAAATTTGCGTTGCAATATTGTTGCTCCTTGAAACTTCGTTAGTAACCACACCAATGACTCTTAACGCACCGCCAGTTTGAACTTTTTCTTCTTGTCGTGTGTATATTCTAAGACGAAATAACCCATCGTCTTCTCCATTATGAGTTGTGTAATAAATCGCGTTTGCGGCTATGCACAGGGACGTTACATAACCGCGTGTTTGCGTAGACTCATAATTATTAGGTATAATTTGCGCATACTTAACATTAGTTGTTGAAACCCACATAATCTTATTGTCGACGGCTAACACAAGAATATTGCCATTAAAAGCTATTAAAGGCGTGTATCTAGCGTTAAAACGAGAGTTAGGTTCACCTGTTTCAGGATCCAGGCCAATGTTAGTTGCAAAATATATCATCTCACCTGCAGGCACGCCGGTTCCAGTCACATGCAGTCCTAACGGTCCAAGCGGAGTTATAGCAAATACGCCGGGTACGGCTGTTCTATAGTCGGTTTCTGTTTCGTCGGGAAAAGCTTTGTTTCCAGCTGTAATCATTGCCACAGCGTCGCGCTGGCTAATTGCGGCAATCCCGGGGGTTGATACTCTAGCGCATTTAATTATTTCACTAGGACTGGATCCGTCCGGTTTAGGTTGCTGCCCTACCGGGATGCTAAGAAAGAAATTTACAAATTTATCGTCAAATCCGCCAACAACAATTGTAATGTTAACCGTTTTGCCATTTACAACCACGGTAGCCTCGCCATTAACGTAGCCTAATCCCGAATTAGGTATGTAAGCAATAGTTCCATCCGTTCGCATGTACACATTGCCGTTACGGCCTTGAGGTCTGCTTCTCTGAACAATATTGTAAATTCCCGCCGCAGAAATTGCTACGGGAGAATTGTCGAGGGTCGCGCTGACAATGCCGTCTACTGCAGTATTTTTAGTAGGATCGTAAAAAGATACAAAGTAATTGTTGTCTGCTCTGGAAAACCCATTCACTGGACCATAGTTTGCAGTGTTCATCCAGCTTCGAACAAGTAATACTTTTGCTACATTTTTAGAATCAAATGTGACTACGGTCATGTCGCCGTTTTTGTTTAGATAACGCGCTTCTTTTTTGACAGGATCAAAAACCGGCGGTGGGCCGTTAATGCTTGCCATATTTCTTATACCAAAGAAAAAATGAAGCGCGTGTGTCTACCCGTTGCGCCTAAAGGCTCAGTAATTAGAGGAAAGTGTTTTCTTGCTGTATCAAAAGAAGAGTGCGCGCAACATGTTGCGGCGTGCACTTTGCAACCTACTTCTAGCGCTGCTGTACTTCCGCCTCCGCTAATCATGGCACACGAGGAGGATCGAGGCGTGTGGGTTCCGCGCATGTACGCGCTACAGCGATACACGGGCATAAAGGATGAGAGAGGTCTGGGAGACGCGTTGAGCACGCAAGAGATTAATGTAAAGCTGAGCACAACTCCACCTCAAGTCCAAGCCATGGATGTCGTGTTAAGTGTGCTGCAAGGCGAAAAGGGCGCGGCGCAGTTAAAGCTGCCGTGTGGATTTGGCAAGACGGTGTGTGGAATCTGGGCCATTGCGCAACTTGGACGCAAAGCGCTTGTTCTGGTTTCCGACCGGGGTTTAAAGCAGCAATGGCTAGATCGGTTTGCCACACACGCTCCATTGCTTAAAGTGGGCATTGTGCAGGGCAAAAAGGCCGAGTTTGCAGAGAGCGATGTGTGCATTGGCATGGTTCAGTCGCTTTTCAAGCCCAACAAATACCCGGCTGCTCTTTACGAAGCCTTTGGAACCATTGTGGTGGATGAGCATCATCTTATGGCGGCCCGCGAGTTTTCCAAAGTCGTGCCTCTATTTTTGGCGCGCCACATTTTAGCGTTGAGCGCAACTCCAGAGCGCGATGACGGGTGCACTCCTGCCCTTGAGTGGCTGTTTGGACCTATTGCATTTGAATGTAAGCGCGCGTGGGAGCGCGTGGACGTCAAGAGCATCCAGTACACAAAAGGCGACCGCACTGACATTACGTTTCCATGGAACCAAGAGTTGAATTACAACGCCATGTTGGAGCGCTTGACTCTGGATGCAGCGCGTAACGCCATGATTGTGGACGAAACGATACGGCGCAAGGAGAATAGGCACGTGATTGTGTTGACGGCTCGGCGAGAGCACATTGTTTGTCTGCAAAGTTTGTTTGTGGCAAAGGGTTTAAGTGTTGGCATTTATCACGGCGATTTAAGCGACGAGGAGCGTCAAGTGTGTTTACGAACTAAGTTTGACGTGTTTATTAGCATCATGCAGATGGGCAAGCAAGCTTTGGACAAGCCGGAGCTGTCCATGCTCGTGCTGGCGACGCCTATTGTAAACAAGTACGAGCAAGCGGTTGGGCGCATTTTGCGACCTTACCCGGACAAGCCCGTGCCTACGGTGCTGGACATTGTGGATCCGTTTAGCGTGTTTCAAGGCATGGCGCGCAAACGGGCCAAATATTATGCGTCTGAACTGTACAAAGTGGACTACGTGTCGCGTTAAGTTTGTTGTCTTTTAGTTTTGGCTATACCATAAATGCCGCCCAAGAAGTCGACTAGAAAGAAGAAAGCAGCGGTTGAGGGTATTACGTCCGTAGAACTAGTAGACACAACTCCTGTTGAGCTACCGCCCACCTTGCCAGAAGTGCAGCTTACTACACCCGTGGAGTCAAATCCTGTAGCTAAAGTTATTACAGAGCCCGTGAAAGAACTGCAAGCAGAGCCCAGGGAGCTTAAAGAAATTATAGTTGTTGGCGATTTCGAGCTACCTGTCATTATTGCTAACTCTAAAGTTGAAATTAAACACTTTGAGCCGGATGACATTCGAGACGCTGCAGGCGATGCTGACGAGGCTTTTAGTTTTCCGCCGCCGGATTCAGATCCAGTTCCAGCTGGATGCCGTCCCGAGTGGCTAAAGTACGAGCAAGACAATCCGTTGTTTGACCATATGCGCGATAGACGCACGGACATTCAAGAAGATCATATCAAAATGCTTGTGCCGTCGCACACGCTGCGCGGCATGGAGGACAGTGATGTAGAGGGCGATATTGGGGACATGGTCTAATTTTTATTTTAAATGCCGTCAATTTGGTAGTCGGCCACAGCACGCTCGCCCCCCGACACACCGTCCGTTGCAAAAAAGTCAGAGCCCATAGCGCTGGCTCCTAGAAACGGGTTGCTGCTTACAGAACACGCAGAAGTTTTGCTAGAAATATTGCCAAAGTGCGTTTCGCAACCCACGTCGCCCATAGCCGGCGAGCCCAGCAGCCTGGTGCCAAAGCTGCCGTCATTGGGCACAAGCGACACAAACGGATCATTGTCCACAAAACGCTCGCGAGACTGTCTGGCCTGAGTGCTGGCGTTGATAAGGTCTAATGCGGACGGGGTTTGCATCATGCCGTTAATTGACACAGGGGCGGGACAGTGACTGCCAGAAGCAGTTTGCGACCAGAAAAGCGAAGGCCGCCCGCCTTGCACGCTAGCGGTTTGGCACGTAGACTGCGCGTTTTCGTACGGATTGAATAAAGCGTAATCACCAGCTTGCATAAGCGCGTTCTCTCTTAGATTAGTGCCCGTAAAGCGCATGCGCTCCGCCGCGTAGCTCTGATTGTGCACCATCTCAAGGTCACTTGGCAAAAAAGCGCCTAGCGCGGCTTGCGTGTATGCGCCCTGCTGCCCAGGGGGAATGTGGTGCATTGACGTAAACATGTTTTATTAAGGAGCAACACTTTTTTTACAGACACAAAGCGTCCGACTCGCCCTGAGCCGTGGTGAATAGTAGAGTGAAGGTGTGTTCGTGGCCATTGAAGTCTACCGGCGTGCCATCCCCATACACAAATGACACGCGTAAAGAGGTAAGGCGCTCAAAGTCTGTAAACACGTAATTTGTCATGTCCTCTGTAATGCGCACGTAATTCTGACCATCGTTGAAAATAAATTTTGCTAAAATCGGAAACGAAGTTTCTTTCCACACGTGAGTTTGGCGTTTAGAGGGCGGATTGGCTGCTCTAATAATCATGAGAATGTAGCGCGGCGCGAGCAAGTCCATGGTGTACGGCGCCGTGTACGTGGACGGAATGTTAAAGGGCGCTTCAAGACCACCTGGGCATAGCGAGTAAATGCCCGTGCCTTTGTTGTTGAAACCAGGCGGAAAAGCAGCGCCAGATGCTGCAATTTGACCCGCGCTTTGGAGCACCGGATACGTTTGGCGTGAAAATCCCAGCTGACGAGCGGGTGCAGTGGGCACCGAATAGTGCATTTGAAACGAGGAACGACGGTTTGCCCACACATTAAACGGGCAAGAAGATGAAGGTCCACTTCGAGGAAGAGCGCTTGTTACGCCAGATCCTGCAATACCAAACGCAAGTGATGCAGTTGGGAGCATGGTAGTGTATGGCAGCCCCGTAATGCCAAGGACAGTGCCGCTTACTGTCAATCCATCCCAAGGTTTGCTTACAATTACGGTAAACACGTCACCCGAAGTCACTGATGTAGTAGATCCTAACCCTCCGGTAACACCGCTAATAGCGCACACTTGCAGCACTTCGCCGCCATGATAGCCTTGAGGTACAATGGGAATATACAGGTTGCTGTTGTCAGACATGGGTGGGTAAATAGTACCTGTTAAACTGGTCGTGCTAGAGCCCGTAATGGCGAACATAGAGTTGGATAACAAAGAAGGAGTGACCCCTGCGTTGTACAACATTTCCCACCCAGAAATTGTAGTAGTTCCATTTGAAAATGCAGACCCTGTTAGCGTACTGCAAGTAATAGCTTGCCATGCCAGATTGGGTAATGTGCCCACATTAAATTTACGACTAACGCTATCAGGCACAAACTCATACGCTTCGCGCTGCCATCTTTGCTCACTGCCTGAAATATTTACTGGCGTGAAAATTCCCGAGAGTGGCAGCAAACTTTGAGTCACTTTGCCACTGGGCACGTCACTGACAGCGCGGGTAGACGTGTAACTCGACGCGCCTTGGTAAGGAATAGTATTGAACCCCAACAGATTGCCCATGTCATTAATAGTGGGCGTGGTTCCTCCCGCCATGTACACAAACACAAAAGCCAGTCCAAATTGCAACCCATATCTGTGACTAAATTTAAATTTTCCGCCGCTAATAGAACTGTTGCCGTAAAAAGAAGCTTCAGTAATATCGCCTTCTCGAGGCAAATATTCAACGTCGTACACATTAGTAGTGCCAGTTGTAAGTGCAATTTGGCCTTTTAAATGTATTGCCAGCTGCTCGCCAGTGTACCGTCCGGCTACAATGGTAATGGTGTAAATAGTGCCGCCTGGCGCAAAAAGGTAAAATGATCGCGTGTTGGGATCCTCTGGCGCAAAAAGCTGATCCATTTTTAGCGGAGATGTGATTTGTGAAAACACGGTTTGCACGTCTGAAGGGGCATAAGTGCCGGGGGGCAAAATAGGCGTCCGGATTTGCCAAATGTTGGTTAGCGGTGTTGCAATGCCATTTTTAGTTGTGAGTGATGCAGGACTCAAATTAAGAAAACCATTCATAGTGCCCGTTAACTCTGATGTAACACCGGTAATAAAAGGGCCGCCGCTTTGTTCGCTAGCTACAGCTCTTACTTGAAGCGCGTTGTCTGCATCATTCAAGATTACTCGCGGCTGAGTTTTTAAGCTGGTAATAGCCGCAAGCTGTGTATTTATAATTTCCACAACTTCCGACAAACAAGGGCGTTGCACAAACACATACGACGTGTACTTTGGAGCGTCAATAAATCGTTTTGCAAAATTTGCTGCCGTATCTGATACTCCGCCCGCGCAAGTGATCAAACTAGCTAACGTTAGATCAAATGAAAATGGTTGAATATTTGTAACTATAGTGCCAGTTATGCCAGCCACTTTGTCAATTAAAGAGGGAGGGCGCGCGGTACTTGCAATACTCCAAGGAAACGCTGTGCCTACCATGACAGCACTAAGTTGAGGCGGATACGATGCATTAATTTCTTTAAGACCGTTGGGAAATTGAGTAGTAATAGTAAGTCCTGCATTGACGCCATATACGGCAGCGGAAATTACAGGATTAAGAGTGGGCGGTAAATACGCCGAGCCCGTTATGCTAGATGTGCCCACTGTGTTGTTTGTCACGCTGTTGATCACTCGAGTATTTTCTCGCACCACAAACAAGCCGCTAATGGGCACATCAAGAGGCTCTGAAATGGGCATGGTAGATTGACGAGGCACTGCATCTCTAGAATAATCAGGAAGTTCAATAGAGCCCACTTGAACCGACTTTACGCGCTGCACGACATCGCCAAGGTTTACTACGTAGTCGTTGATCGGATCCCCCACACGACGCGACCGTGAATCAATGGACACTGCGTAGATTGATTGCGGACGATTGGCATAGTACTGCGACATTTATGTCTAGGAAATGTTTTTTTTACACCATTAGCAACGGACCCTTTTCTTTTCGAATCATGAACTGGTCGCGCTTGTGCGGCGTGTCGTACCCCAGGTACTTAATCCACTCTTCACGGGCGCCGAGCGGCTGCACGTACCCCGCATCCATAACAGCTGAACGTTTCATAATGTCGCAATTGTAATCACCCTTCACTCCATATAGTCCATTGTTGCGGATAAGTTCCGTGGGCGTGTGCTCACCACAGCTAGGCAAATTGGAAACAAACTCGTATGGTGATAACGGAGGGTTTTCCAGCGACTCGCCTCTGTCCTGCGGCACCACAGGCACGTACTGCTGCACAGCTTCTTCCGGAGCCTCAATTACGTCTTGCACGGTAGCAAAGCCTTGCGGAGCACCGCAAAAAGCCGCTCTTACAGCCCCCGATTGCGTGTGCATCATCTCGCCCCTGTCGCTAGACGGCATTGCAGGCATGCTTTCGCCTCTATCCGCAATAGGAAATAGCAGCTTGTCTTTAGCTACCGTTGCAAGCGGCGGACCGGAGGGAGGGCGCAGTTGAGGCGCGGCTTGGCGCTTAGCTGTGACGGTTTTCTTTTTAGGCAAGATGGGCGGCGGGACCTGTGGTGCGAACCGTTGATACCGGGCTGAAGCGGGCGGATCAGGCGCAGGCTTGGGGGAAGGAGGGGTGGGAGGCGGTGGAGTAACAGGCTCTGGAGTCATGGCAATAATGATGACTAGCGCGCCTACAGACAGAGCTGACAAGAAAGCTGCGCACCCGTTTTTGCGAAAAGTAATGGCCACAAAAGCCATGACAAGCAGGGCTACTGCAGTGGCAAACCAGATTGTGTCAAACACGCGTCGATTGGACATTTTATTTCAAGGACAAGGTTTTTTATTTTGGCACAGTAGAGCTTAATAGACTCATCATGTTAGACACCAAAGGCTGGGCCTCTGGCGGCGCGTCGCGCATTAGCGAGCCTACGTTGCCCATGAGCTGCCCTATGACTGCCATAGGGCCGCCGGGTGTGTTCATGAGGTCGTTTCTGTACGCCTCAAGCGACGCTGGATCCATGGAGCTCATCATGTCTTGGGTAATTTGTTGAAAGTTAATGTCGCCCAACCCTTTTTCGCCGCTCTCAATTTGACGAATTAGGTTAGCGGCTACACTTTCTACGCTGGAAAGCACATTTCTTGGCACCGAGCTGGTAATAGAGTTTAGCGACGCGTATTTAGCGGCGCAGTCGTTCATACGAGTTAGATACGCAAACGTGGCGGTTTTTGTGTCAGGGTGCAGCCCCTCGCTCCACTTTTCCCGGATTTTTAGTTTTAAAAACAAATCGAGCGGCGCATTCATGACTGAATCCTGCGAGTCTTGGCACGCCACGTAGTACGGCTCCATATCGGCATGCCACTGCGTAATGGCTTCTACAGCTTCACGGTAGCGTGTAGGACCTGGCGCAGTTTTTAGTTTATACATGGCTAGCACTGCGCTGGAGTAGGGGCATTCAGGGAACACTTCAACAATGGCGCTCATAAATTGGCCGGCTAAATCGACAAAATCCTCCAGCAAAGTCTCCATTTGGTCAGCCATATTGTTCTTTACGTCATCTGCCGCGGCAGCTGCTGCTCCACTGGCCATTTTTGTAAAAGCGGTATTTTATCAAACCTTAGTTTAACGCATGAGTCCTTCTTTTATATTGTCACGCATAATGCCTGGCGGTCGAACTACTGCAAAATACTCTAATGCTTGAGATGCCGTCCAGCTTTTTGAATGCATGAGCCACTTGCAGAGCATAAAGCCGGTTCGATTGAGACCGTGAGTACAGTGCACAATGACTCCTTTGCCCTGATTAATCGCATTATCCATTTCCTCAATAAAAACTTCTATGTCTTGTTTACACGGCACGGTGCGCCCGCGCAGCAGCATGTGCGCAAACTCTACATTCTCATCCGCACTTGGCGAGTAATACTTGTCTGTAGCGCTAAGATTTAGCACTAAAAATTTTTTAGGCACGGGATTGAGCATGCTGCGTGCTTCAGAGAGCATGGCATCAACGGTCCAGCCATGTGCTTTATATTTTTGCGGGTCTAGCGGCACTCGGCACGCTAAAACCTGATTTGCCACAATGTTCATGCGCTTATCCCCGTAACTTTCGTCCCAAGGCGCTTTTAACGGCATTTGAGTATATAAAACATTTATTGACGACAACTTTCAACTTACGGCTTTGTGCCATTCAGCTTGACGCAATAGTCAATGTTGTCGTCTAAACTCTTAATAAACCAATACAGCTTTTTGTTAGTTTTGTCCAGCGCATCCAGCATGCGCTCCGATTTGATATACTTGTGATCCGTAACTTGATCGCCTACGCACAACACGCACCTGCGACCTCCAGATTTTTGCATGCACAGTTGACGCGCATTGGCTTTAAATTTGGAAATATCTGGCCACGAATCAATTCCGTCGGGCAGCATAATCAAATCTTCGTACTTGCCGTACCCCAGAGTGCTTAGCTGTTCCATAGTCTCTTCTTGATTTTCAGTGGAAAACCCTCGCGCCGTCACAAAATACACTGGAATTTTACGCTGAATAGCCGTGTCATACAGCGGTTTTATGTCCGTGTTAATCCGCGCGCCGCCCGACTTTTTCAATCTCTCGTCGTTATACAGCACCGTGGCATCAATGTCAAAAATAATGCACGAGTCTTTGGCTACCACTTTTTGAATGTAATTCATGACCAAAGGCTGAATTGCGGCATAAGTAGTAGCAATGCGGTGCGGAATGCGAGTCTTTGTGGCCGGAGGAGGAGCTTCGGATAGCACGCCGGTGCCACGGGGAGCAGGCGTCCACCACCCAGGCAAATTGCTGCCTGTAGGCGCCGCTGCAGCAGAGCTGGGGCGTTTGGGAGACGTTACGCGCTTAGGCGAGCCACCCTTTAGTTGCTTTGGCGGCGAAACAACCTTGCGTTTAGGTGGTGACGCGGCTCGACGTTTCGGGGGCGACCTGTTACTCATACTTTCTACTACGCGTTATTTTATCTCAACAATGCCGGCATTCACACTCAAACGCATCTTAATCCCAGTTGCGTACAGCTCTTGAATCACTAGCTTGGTCACGTACGGCATGTGCGCCACCACCACGTCATAAGAATTGCACGCACGGCAAAAAGGCTCTTTGCCTTTTGCGCTTGCCCCAAACGTGGTGTCGTGAGCGCTTTCGGCAATAAACTCACACTTCTTGCACACCGGCACCTCAAACGCGTCTTGAAAAAGGCGGTCTTGAATAATGGCCGAAGCACCGTGCGCCACCATGGCGTCGCGCTCCATCTCGCCCACACGGTGGCCGCCTTCACGAGCCCTGCCCTCCAACGGCTGTCTGGTCATATAATTGACTTGGCCCCGAGTGCGCGCATGCAACTTGTCACCGACGTTGTGCTTGAGCCGCTGATAAAAGTTGATTCCCAAAAACACTTCGGCATCAAGCATTTCGCCCGTTTTGCCGCACATCATGCGCATATGACCGTGGCGTTGAAACCCGTGAGCGTGAAGCGCATCACACATGCGATTCACAGCGTCTTTTGCATCAGCCTGGAACGGTGTTGCATCCATGAACGTGCCAAGCAGAGCGCCCAGCATGCCCTGCACGCTCTCCACGCAATGGCCAATCGTCATGCGCGAAGGAATGGCATGTGGGCTCATAATCAAGTCTGGCGACACGCCTGCCATGGACCCGTACGCCACAAACGGCATGTCTTGCTGGGGAATGATTAAACCTATGGTGCCCTTTTGACCAGCCCGACTGGCTAGCTTGTCGCCCACTTCAGGAATCCTAGTCTCTCTCAGGCGCACGCGAGTCATGAGTTGCCCATTGTGATTCGTCAGTGTCACGCGATCCACAATGCCGCCAGCTTTAGTGTGCGTAGAATGGTCAAGCCGAACTCGAGTATGAGCAGCAGCCGCTAAAATAGATTTGCGCTTTGAGCTATCCTCCACATCTACGCGAGTCAGCGTCTTGCCAATAACCACGTCGCCCTTTTCTAGCTTGGCGTCAATCATGGGCAGGCCGTCAATGTCCAAGTGCTCAAAGTTGCCCATTTGCAAATGCACGCAGTTGGAAGCCAGTGCTGGATTTTCAAAGTTCTCACCATCCACAGGACTGCACTTGTCGGCGTAACTGGAGTAATACGTGTTACGAAACAGCCCCCGATCTACAGCGCCCTGGTTTAAAATCACCGAGTCCTCTTGATTGTATAGGCCCGCCAAGATGGCCACAACAACATTGCACCCCGCACTAGTTTCGTCCACCAACGTGCGAGCTATTGGCTTTTGACTGTAATAAGGCACGTGCATCGGTACATCCGTGCGTTTCAAAAAATCCAGCGACGGCACATCCACGGCTTGCTTGCCCATGTTGCACTGAAACATATTGCGCGGGCCTTGATTACGATCCGAATTGGGAATTAGCGATGCACAGCGACCAAGAATACCCATGGGGTGCACATCAACGTGTGTGTAGTCGGCGCTGGTTGCCGCGCGCTCCATAGTGTCTGCAACTAGAAACGCCGCTTCTTCTAGCTTACCTACGTACTCAATAACGCCCGCATCTACGCACTGTTTAAACGTGCGCAAAGGCGGAAGCAAATGCAGCCTGGAAAGTACCACTAAAGGCCGTAGCACGCACCCTCCGTCGCAGGTCACAATAAGACCCTCGTGCAGCGTTGTGGACACTGACATGTAACGTGGCAATGCGCCATTTCGACGAAGCTCACGCAACTCGGCTGCTACTTGATCCACGGGCTTAATCACTTTCCCCACAATTGCACCGTTGACAAGCAAAAACGGCGGGACATCGCTGGGAGCCCATTTTTGAATTCCCGGCAAATTTAGCAAAACGTCCATAGCAAGCACATCCTCTGCAAGTCCCGTGCGCACAAAAGCAAACATGGCCAAGTTGCGCTGCAAGCCACACGTCGCACCCTCCGGCGTTTCGTCCGGACAAAACACGCCGTATTGCTCCACATCCAGCTGACGCACCTGCACGTACTTGCCTTCTTTTGGCATGGGCGTGTTTACTTTTTCAAGCGCTGCCAACAGCGCCGTGCGATTCATGCACGTCAGCAGCTGCGTAATGCCTGCTTGAGTGCCTCCGCCGCTATGATGGCCCGAAAACACGCCAGAGCTAAAAGCGTACTTAATGTCGGGCGAAATGGATTTAGATGACATGATCGCCCGCACGTTAAGCACTTTGTTGCCTGAAGACAGCGTACGCACAATAATAGTCTGCAAAGTCTTAACAAATCGACGAATTAACTGACGGCATAGCCTAGCCAGTAGCGTGCCCACCATAATCACGCGCTTGTTGGACTCGGCGTCGCGATAATCCGCGGGTTCAGATTTGGTATACACTGCAATGATGCGGCGCACAATTAGACCAAGATACGCAGCCTTCTTTTGCTTGGTTTCTGGCGAGTCTGAACACCCCAAATGCGGAAGCAGCTCGTTGGCAAACAAACGCTCAGTGTAAAATTCGTGCGGATCCGTGTCCACGCCAGCTGCTTTGACAGCGCCGTCCAAGTTGGATCCCGAAGATGTCGCCAGCCATTTGCGCAGCTCGTCAATTGTCATGAGTGACGCAGCATGGTTAAACGCCATGTTTAGCAGACGCTGCATGGCTACTGGGACTTCAGCGTCACCTGTAAAAATAAGACGCGTCATGTCCGCCTTAGACTCAATGCCAAGCAGCCGAAACACTGCAACCATGGGCACATCCATCTTTAGAAAAGGCAGCTCAAAATACACATTAAAAGCGGTGCCGCCCTTTGGCACAAAAAACGTCAAGGTAGAAGTGGAGCGCAATTTGGTGTAATGCACGCTCCGAATTTCGCCGCTGCACGCATAGCGACTGTTATGCTTGCTGGGAAAAACAAAGAATGTGTTGGGGCACAAACCCACTTGAGATATGACG
>Ga0187844_10002358_pt1 | contig 13372 bp, 9 predicted proteins | sample SpaLakP09_SKY_50_FD_134517 | JGI IMG/M metagenome (GOLD analysis project Ga0187844, IMG submission 134517) | Oligotrophic lake water microbial communities from Sparkling Lake, Wisconsin, USA - SP09_SKY_50 | ecosystem: Environmental > Aquatic > Freshwater > Lake | place: USA: Sparkling Lake...
CGTCCAGCGCCCAGTCGGCGGCGGCCGGGTCGCAGTCCGCCGCGCCGATCAATTCCACCGCGTGGTACGCCGATGCGAGCGGATACACGTTGAAGCACAGCGCACGCACGCCGGCGCGCCGGCTGCCGGCCGGTTCGCCGAGCGCGCCCAGGAGCCAGCGGCGGAATGCGTCCCCGAAGCGCACGTCCGGCACCGCGGCGGGCGGCATGCCGGCATTGGCGCCGAGGTCAGGGTTGATCCAGCCAGTCATATTCCCAGCTCCAAGGCATGTCGTCCGGGCCGAGCGCCTGCCGGCCCAGCTCCGGGAACAGGCGCTCCGCCCGCACGTCGTTCGACAGCATCACCACGCAGCGCTGGCCCGTCTCCAGGCACAGCACGAAGGCGGCCGTCGAGTCGTCGTGGCCGCCGTCGAACCAGCCGGGGCCCGAGCGGTCCTCGAACGTGACGACGCCCAGGCCCGCCGCCAGCTTCTGCGGCCACGCCGTCTCGGCCCCGCCGAACGCGGGGTACTGCCGGCGCGATGCGATGGGCAGCCAGCCGGTCGAGAACGCGGCGCGCGTGTCGGGCCGCAACCCGTCGCCGCGCATGATGCCGGCCCACAGCTTCGCCTGGTCGGCGATCGTCGTCTCCATCGAACCGGCCGCGCGCACGCGGTAGCGCCGCTCGTGCGGTTGCAGTGTGCCGTCGAAGGCATAGCCGTCCGCCGCGTTTTCGGAAAACTCCGGGCGCCAGTGCATGCTCGTGCGGCGCATGCCGAAGCGGTCGAACACGCGGCGCCGCATCTCCTGCGCCACGTCCAGGCCCAGCCCCTGTTCGACGATCAGCTGCAGAATCGCATAGCCCTCGCTGGAGTACGCATAGCGCGCGCCCGGGTCGTCGTGAATGCGCAGCCGGCCGCCCGGCTCCATGTAGCGATGGTCGGCGAGGCCGCCGCCATGCGCGAGCAGCATCCGCGGCGTGATGGTCTGCCAGCGCGCGTCGCCCGCGAGGTCGGAAAAGTCATAGGGACGCAAGCCATACGTGGGCAACGGATGCGGCAACAGCTTCGTGACGGGCGCATCGAGGTCCAGGCGGCCCTCGTCGGCCAGCTGCAGCAGCATGTAGGCGAAGGCCGCCTTGGTGAGTGAACCGCCCGCCATGATCGTGTCCGGGCTCAAGGGCTGGCCGAGGGCCGCGTTGCGCGTGCCGAACGCCTTCACTTGCGCGACCTTGCCGTTCTCGATCGTCGCGACGGCCGGGCCCTGCACCTGCTCGCGCCGCATCGCGCGCTGGATCTCGGGGTCGGAGAACGCCTGCATGGGACGCAGTGGACGCGCGCAGCCCGCCATCAACATCGCCGCCACACCCACCGTCAACCACGTCCCGACCCGCATGCGCATCCCCCAGACCCGTCGGACGCCGCACCGCGCGGCACCCCAGCCCGACATGATGCCATGAGAGCGCTAACTCCGTCATGTCGAATCGTCAACGCGCGCGCCGGTAGACGCGCACGTAGTCGATCAGCATCTGCTGCGGGAACGCGGTCGTCGCATCGGGATTGCCGGGCCAGCCGCCGCCGACGGCCAGGTTCAGGATCACGAAGAACGGATGCTCGTACACCCAGTCGCCCGTGACGGTGTCGGGCCGTGCCGTGTGATACAGGATGCCGTCGCGGTACCAGCGGATCTCGCGCGGTTCCCATTCGACGGCGTAGACGTGGTAGTCGTCGGCATACGTTCCTTTCTCCAGGCGTTGCGGCTTGCCGATGGCCTTGTCGCCGCTGTAGCCGGGGCCGTGCAGGGTGCCGTGCACGAGATCCGGCTCGCGGCCGATGTTTTCCATGATGTCGATTTCGCCGCAGCGGGGCCAGCCGGCCGTGCCCACGTCGGCGCCGAGCAGCCAGAACGCGGGCCAGATGCCCTGTCCCCGCGGGATCTTGATGCGCGCCTCGTAACGGCCGTACGCCCTCTCGACCTTGCCGGCCGTCTTGATGCGCGCGGACGTGTAGTGACGGCCGCCGTAGTCTTCCTTGCGGGCTTCGATGACGAGGTTGCCGCCGTCGACGCGCAGATTGTCCAGCCGGTCCGTGTAGAACTCGAGCTCCTGGTTGCCCCAGCCGTTGCCGCCCGTCTCCGGGACCCACTTCGTCCGGTCGAGCGTGCGGCCGTCGAATTCGTCGTGCCAGTCCAGCACCCATCCGGGCGGCTGCGCGAGCGGCATGTTTGTTTGGGCATGGGCCGCGGTCCCGAGGGACAGGAAAACGGCAAGGGTGACGGCGATGCGATACGTGGACATGCGGGCTCCTGTTGGAAACGGTTCCAGACAATTTCCAATATAGCACCGCGATTTTTTCGATGTCAAACGCACCAGCGTTTTCAGTGTGCCGTTTCGGCCACGCACTACCGACTATTCCATTGACAATTATTTTTTCTGACCATAAGATTCGACCCGTATGTGGAAACGTTTCCAGACAACGGAAACGGTATGGAAGCGGTGAATAACAGAGAGATAAAAACAGAGGAGATCCAATGCACTACCCCAAGGCAAACCAAAAACTGATGAGCTTGGCCGTGGCGAGCGCCTGCGCCGCCCTGATCCCGGCCTACGCCCAGACCACCGCGACGGAAGACAGCCGCGGCGGCGACATTCCCACCACGACCGTCCAGCAGGTCACCGTGACCGGCCTGCGCCAGTCGCTGGCGTCGTCGCTGAACCTGAAGCGCCAGTCGGACGGTATCGTCGACGGCATCGTGGCCGAGGACATCGGCAAATTCCCCGACACGAACCTGGCCGAATCGCTGCAGCGCATCTCCGGCGTCTCGATCGACCGCGTGAACGGCGAAGGCCAGAAGATCACCGTGCGCGGCGTGGGCCCCGACTTCAACATGGTGCTGCTGAACGGCCGCCAGATGCCGACGTCGAACCTGGGCGACCTGAACGGCCGCTCGTTCGACTTCTCGAACCTCGCGTCGGAAGCGATCTCGCAGCTGCAGGTCTACAAGACCAGCCGCGCGGAAACGCCGACCGGCGGCATCGGCGCCACCGTCAACGTGATCACCGCGCGTCCGCTCGACAAGCTGGGCACGTATTCGAACATCGGCATCAAGGCCGTGCACGACACGTCGAACAACAACCTGCCGGGCGACGTCAAGGCCAGCACCTCGACCACGCCGGAATTCTCGGGTATCTATTCGACCACGTCGAAGGATGGCCACTGGGGCCTGGGCGTGTCCGCCAGCTACCAGGAACGCAACCTGGGCTTCAACCAGGCGTCCGTCGGCAACGGCTGGCGCGGTCCGTTCCGCGGCGACGAGAACAACTGGGGCACGATCCCGAACGCGGGCGCTGCCGGCTCGAACAACGTCACGAACCATCCGAAGCCGACGGACATCTACGAAGTACCGCAGAACCTGAACTACAGCATGACGGGCGTGAAGCGCCAGCGCACGAACGGCCAGCTGACCCTGCAGTGGCAGCCGGTGAAAGAGCTGACGACGACCCTCGACTACACGTACTCGGAAAACAAGCTGCAGACGAAGCGCAACGACGTCTCCGCGTGGTTCAACTTCGGCCCGTCCGCATCGACGTGGACCAACGGCCCGGTTGCTGCGCCGCTCGTCTACACGGAATTCATCCCGGCCGGGAACAGCGACATCGCGATGGGCGGCGCCGACTTCGCCACGAAGACGCAGAACAAGTCGCTCGGCTTCAACACCCAATGGCGCGCCACCAAGGATCTCAAGCTCGAGTTCGACGCGCACCGCTCGACCGCGGAGTCGAAGGCGGACAGCCCGTTCGGCTCGAACAACACGCTGGGCACCGCGAGCTTCTCGCGCGGCGACACGACGGCCGACTTCTCGCAGGAATTCCCGGTCCTGTCGATCAAGGGCGCCGACTTCGTGAACGCACCCCAGCAGGTCACGGGTTCCGTGTTCCAGAACGGCTACATGAAGGGCGAAGTCGACCAGGTCCAGTTCAAGGGCCGCCTGCGCCTGCTGGAAGCGTCGAACCTGAACTTCGGCGTGGGCGCCGTCAACGTGAAGAGCCGCTCCGCGTTCTCCAACCAGCAGCGCGATTCGTGGAGCGGCGCGACGAAGCCGTCCGACTACCCGAGCAGCCTGTGGCACGCCAGTACGGTGCGCCAGTACTTCGACCAGCTGGCCGGCAGCCAGAACCCGGCGCTGTTCAACACGTTCAACACCTTCAACTTCGGCCAGGTGCGCGACGTCGTCGCGAAGGCATCGGGCATGCCGGAGATGTACCTGCCGAAAAACACCTTCGACACCGACCAGCGTACCGAGGAAAAGTCGAAGAACCTGTACCTGCAGTTCAACACGGACTGGGACACGGCCCTGCCGATGCACACCGCGATCGGCGTGCGCTACGAGAAGACGGACGTCGTCTCCACCGCGCTGGTGCCGACTGCGACCGCCATCACGATGGTATCCAATAACGAGTTCCCGGTGTCGTTCGGCGCCCCGTCGTTCACCACCCTGACCGGCAAGTACCACAACCTGCTGCCGTCGGTCGACTGGGACATGGACCTGCGCGACGACATGAAGGTGCGTGCGAGCTATGGCGAAACGATCGGCCGTCCGCGCTACGACCAGATCGCCGGCGGCCAGATCCTGAATGCGCTGGCACGTGTCGACGGCGGCACGGGCTCGCAGGGCAACCCGGCGCTGAAGCCGGTCAAGTCGAAGAACCTCGACCTGTCGTGGGAGTGGTACTACGGGAAAGACAGCTTCGTTTCCGTGAACGGGTTCTATAAAGACCTGGACAACTACGCGGGCCAGTCGAAGATCGACGCCACCCCGTTCAACCTGCACACCCCGGTCGGCGGCGCGCTGTGGAACGAAGCATCGGCCTCCGGCTGCGGCGCGGACACCAGCTGCATCCGCAACTACATCTTCACGCACCACCCGACGGCGCCGGGCGTGACGGTGACGGGCAAGGACAGCAGCGGCAACCCGACCGGCAACATCGTCGGCCAGCCGGGCGATCCGGTCGCGCACTTCCAGATCACGACGTTCTCGAACCAGAAGAAGGCAAGCCTGAACGGCCTGGAATTCAACGTCCAGCACATGTTCCCCGGCACCGGCTTCGGCATCTCGGCGAACTACACGTACGTGCACTCCGGACTGCGGTACGATAACGGCAGCACGGGCGAGCAGTTCGCGCTGGTCGGCCTGTCGAACTCGGCGAACCTCGTCGGCATCTACGAGAACGACAAGTGGAACGTGCGCGCGGCGTACAACTGGCGCGGCGAGTTCCTGTCGTCGACGTTCGACGGCGCCGGTCCGAACCCGAACTACGTGGAGCCGTACGGCCAGCTCGACCTGTCGGTCGGCTACAACGTCACGCCGAAGCTGGTGGTGCAGTTCGAAGCCATCAACCTGACGAACGAGACGAACCGCGTCCACGGCCGCAACACGCAGCAGGCCCTGTATGTCACGCAGACCGGACCGCGTTACATGGTGGGTGCGCGCTACAAGTTCTGATGTATCGTTAGCTTAAGAACCGTCGTTCCCGCGCAGGCGGGAACCCAATCTCGCGGACTACGGACGCAAGAACTTGGGTCCCCGCCTGCGCGGGGACGACGGCGACATCGCGGACGCCTAGCCTGCCGTAATCGGTTTCAGCAGTTAAAAAGTTGTTCTAAAGCCAGCATTTTCGGGTAGACTCATGCGGCCCACCGGAAAAAGGAAGCTGTGATGAGTAAACCCATCGAACACGTCGTGGTGGTCGGCGGCGGCTCCGCGGGCTGGCTGACCGCCGGCGTCCTCGCGGCGGAACACCCGCACCTGACCGTCACGCTCGTCGAATCGCCGGGCGTGCCGCCGATCGGCGTCGGCGAAGGCACGTGGCCGACCATGCGCGAGACGCTGCAGCGCATCGGCGTGTCCGAAGCGGCGTTCTTCCGCGAATGCGATGCCGCGTTCAAGCAAGGGTCGCGCTTCGACCGCTGGGTCGACGGCAGCGACGGCGACATCTATTTCCACCCCTTTTCCCTGCCCCAGGGCTATGGCGAGGCGAACCTCGTCGCGGCATGGCAACACGCACACCGCGACTTGCCGTTCGCGGACCTCGTCAGTTATCAACCGCATTTGTGCAGGCAGGGCCGCGCGCCCAAGCAGCCGCAAACACCGGAATTCGCCGGCGTCGCCAACTACGGTTATCACCTGGATGCCGGCAAGTTCGGCGTCTTCTTGCAGAAGCACTGCGTGGACAAGCTGCGCGTGCGCCACGTGCTGGCCCACGTCGACGACATCCTGTCCACGGAAGACGGCGACATCGCGGCCTTGCGCACGCGCGAGGCGGGCCTGGTCGAAGGCGATCTGTTCGTCGACTGCACGGGCATGGCGTCGCTGCTGCTGGGCCGCCACTACGGCGTGCCGCTCGTATCGCAGCGCGACGTACTGTTCAACGATCGCGCCCTCGCCGTCCAGGTACCCTACCCCGCGCCGGACACGCCGATCTCGTCGCAGACGACGTCCACCGCGCAGTCGCACGGCTGGATCTGGGACATCGGCCTGCCCACGCGGCGCGGCGTCGGCTATGTGTATTCCAGCGCGCACGTGGACGACGACGCGGCGGAGAAGACGCTGCGCGCCTATCTCGCCGCCACCGGCATCGAAGGCGACATTCCGGCGCCGCGCAAGATCGCGTTCGACCCCGGCTACCGCGCCCGCTTCTGGGAACGCAACGTCGTCGCGATCGGCCTGTCCGCCGGCTTCATCGAGCCGCTGGAAGCCTCCGCGCTCGCGCTCGTGGAGCTGTCCGCGGGCTGGCTGGCGGACGACCTGCCCGCCACGCGCGCGCAGATGGACACGATCTCCGCGCGCTTCAACGAAGCGTTCACGTACCGGTGGGAGCGCATCATCGATTTCCTGAAGCTGCACTACGTGCTGTCGAAGCGCACGGATACGGCGTACTGGCTCGATCACCGCGCGCCGCACACGCAGTCGCCGCGCCTGCGCGAACTGCTCGCGCTGTGGCGCACGCGCACGCCGTCGCGGCGCGACTTCCCCCGCATCGAAGAAATTTTCCCCTCAGCCAGCTGGCAATATATCCTGTACGGGATGGGCTTCCGGCCCGAGCTGACGGCGCGCGCATCGGACCTGCCCGAACGCGCGGACCAGTATTTCCGCGAAGCCGCGCGGCTCACCGCCCGCATGCTGCCGCAGTTGCCCGCGAACCGCGAGATGCTCCACCACATCCGCCAGTACGGCATGCCGCCGGGCTAGCGGAAACATCGCCACCACAACATCAATAACGAGAGAGACTACACCGATGGCCAACCATGCACCCCTGAACAACGTCGACCACAAGGACCTGCGCGTGGTCACGAGCCGCGGCGCGGCATACGGCGACGCCGTGATGTCGGCGCTGACCTTCCCCGCCGAATTCCGCGACCTGCAAGCCTGCTACCCGATCGTCTTCGCGCAGGACGGCAACGGCGGCTACGACGCCCTCGCCCTGCTGGGCTTCGAGCAGGGCGAGAACCTGTTCCTGGGCCCGAACGGCTGGGACGCGCCCACGATCCCGCTGACGGTCGAACGCCAGCCGTTCATGATCGGCCGCAACGGCGAAGAACTGGCTGTCCACGTCGACCTGGACAGCCCGCGCGTGCGCGACGGCGGCATCGAGGGCGAAGCGCTGTTCCTGACCTACGGCGGCACGAGCGAATACCTGGAACGCATCAGCTCCGTCCTGCGGACGATACACGAAGGCTTGATCGCATCGCGCGCGTTCGTCGCCGCGCTCGTCGAGCTGGAACTGATCGAATCGTTCGTGCTGGACGTGGAACTGGACGACGGCTCGCAAAACCGCCTGGCCGGCTTCTACACGATCAACGAAGACCGTCTCGCCAAGCTGACGGGCGAACAGCTCGCGCGCCTGCACGACAAGGGCTACCTGCAGGCGATCTACATGGCGGTGGCGTCGCTCGCGCAGTTCCGCGGCCTGATCCAACGGAAGAACCGCGCCAATGAGCTCCGCTAAGTATGTCCGCGAGGTGGCGGCAATCGACGGCAAGCTGCCGGACGAGATGCTGCGTGCCACGCGACCCTACATCGTGCGGGGCCTCGCGGCCGACTGGCCCCTCGTGCGCCGGGGCCGTGAATCGGCGGAGAGCGCCGAAGCATACCTGCGCCAGTTCTATCGCGACGCGACCGTCAATGCGATGCTGGGTCCCCCGCAGATCCGCGGCCGCTTCTTCTACAACGACACGATCACGGGCTTCAACTTCCAGAACGTCCGTGCGCGCCTGGACCAGGTCCTGGACGAACTTGGCGCCCACCGCAAGCTGCCGGAGCCGGGCGCCATCTACGTGGGCTCGACGTCCATCGACGGCGCCCTGCCCGGCATGCGCGCCGCCAACGACGTCGACCTGGGCGGCCGCAACGCGCTGGCCAGTATCTGGATCGGCAACCGCACCGTCATCGCCACGCACTACGACCTGCCCGACAATCTCGCCGTCGTCGCAGTCGGCGAGCGGCGCTTCACGCTGTTCCCGCCGGACCAGCTGAAGAACCTGTACGTCGGCCCGCTCGACTTCAATCCGGCCGGCCAGGCGATCAGCCTCGTCGACGTGCGCAACCCGGACTTCGAGCGCTTTCCCCGCTACGCCGAGGCGCTGCAGCATGCCGAGGTGGCCGAGATGGGGCCGGGCGACGCGCTGTTCATCCCGTCGATGTGGTGGCACCACGTGGAAGCGCTGTCCGCGTTCAACGTGCTCGTGAACTACTGGTGGCGGCAATCGCCGGACTGGATGGATACGCCGACCAACGCGCTGATGCTGGCACTGCTGACGATGCGCGACCTGCCGTCCGAGCAGCGGCGCGCTTGGCAGGAAATCTTCCGGCACTATATCTTCGAGCCGGACGCCGCGAACCTCGCGCACATCCCGGAGAACGCGCGCTACGCCCTGTCGCCCCTCGACGACGACGGCGCGCGCGTGTTGCGCGGCCAGCTGCTGCGCCGCATCAACCGATAAGAATCAGGCAGTACAAGCCAGGAGATACACATGGAGAACAACCAACAGGACCGCGGCCGCCCGATCCGCCGCGTCGTCATCGCCGGCGGCGGCACGGCCGGCTGGATGGCCGCGGCGGCGCTGGCGCGCACCCTCGGCAAGGTCATCGACATCAAGCTGGTGGAGTCGGACGATATCGGCACCGTCGGCGTGGGCGAGGCGACGATCCCGAGCCTCGTGCACTTCCACCGCCTGCTCGACATCGGCGAACAGGAGTTCATGGCCGCCACCCAGGCCACTTTCAAGCTGGGCATCAGCTTCGAGGGCTGGCGCGCGCGCGGCGAAGACTACATCCACTCGTTCGGCATGACGGGTACGGACCACTGGACGGCGGGCTTCCAGCACTTCTGGCTGAAGGGGCGCGAGCGCGGCCTCGCGAGCGACTACGGCGACTACTGCCTGGAGCTCGTCGCATCGCAGGAAAAGCGCTTCGGCCACCTGCCGAACCAGGGCATCAACTACGCGTACCACCTGGACGCGACCCGCTACGCCCGCTACCTGCGCCGCTTCTCCGAGCATTTCGGCGCGCAGCGCATCGAAGCGAAGATCGCCAGCGTCGACACCGACCCGGCCACGGGCGACATCACCGCGCTCGTGCTGGATTCCGGCACGCGCATCGAGGGCGACCTGTTCATCGACTGCACGGGCTTCCGCTCGCTGCTGCTGGGCCAGACGATGGGCATCGAGTACGAAGACTGGTCGCAATGGCTGTTCAACGACTGCGCCATCGCCGTGCAGACGGAATCGACCGGCCCGGCCATACCCCTGACGCGCTCGATGGCGCACGACTGGGGCTGGCAATGGCGCATCCCGCTGCAGCACCGCACAGGCAACGGCATCGTGTTCTCCAGCCGCCACACCGACGAAGCCACGGCGCGCGCCACCCTGCTCGGCAATCTCGAGGGCAAGGCGCTCACGGAGCCGCGCGTGATCCGCTTCACGCCGGGCCAGCGCAAGAAAGTCTGGGCCGGCAACTGCATCGGCCTGGGCCTCGCGAGCGGCTTCCTCGAACCGATCGAATCCACGAGCATCCACCTGATCCAGCGCGGCATCGTGCGCCTCCTGCAGATCTTCCCGTCGCACGGCATCCAGCAATCGGACGTCGACGAGTTCAACGCGCAGGCCGAGGAAGACATCCGCACGATCCGCGACTTCATCATCCTGCACTACAAGGTCACGAACCGGCGCGACACGCCGTACTGGCACGACGCCGCAACGATGCAAGTGCCGGACAGCCTGCAGCACCGCATCGACCTGTTCCGCGACGGCGGCCGCGTGTTCCGCGAAGGTAACGAACTGTTCGCGGAAAACTCGTGGGTGCAGGTGATGCTGGGCCAGGGCCTCATGCCCGAACGCTGGCACCCGAGCGCAGACCTGATGGGCGACGACGAACTGCGCGGCTTCCTGGACGGCATCAAGAACGGCGTGCGCCGCACGGTCTCGCAACTGCCGCCGCACCAGCAATACGTGGAGCGCTACTGCCCGGCGGGCAAGCCGTGACGGCGCCGGCCGCGAACGGCTGATCAACCCTGGCCGAGGTGCTCGTACAGGATCAGCGACCCGATCGCGATCAGTACGAGCCCGCCCACGACCTCGGCGCGCTTGCCCACCAGCTTGCCGAGGCCGCGGCCGACCATCACGCCGAGCGTGACCATGATGAACGTCGACAGGCCGATGGCGCCGGCCGTCGTGACGATATTCGCATCGATGAACGCGAGGCCCACGCCGACGGCCATCGCATCGATGCTCGTCGCGAACCCCGTCACGGCCAGGAGCCAGAACGAATGGCTCGTCGGCTTGTCGTCCTCGTCGTCGTCCGCGCCCGACAGGCCTTCGCGCATCATGCGCAGGCCCAGCACACCCAGCAGCGTGAACGCGATCCAGTGGTCCCACGCCTCCACGTACGGCGCCGCCCAGTGGCCGAGCGCCCAGCCGATGACGGGCGTGATGCCTTCGATGACGCCGAAAATGGCGCCCGTGCGCAGGGCTTCGCGGAGATGGGGACGTTGCAGCGCGGCGCCCTTGCCGACGGCGACGGCGAATGCGTCGGTGGACATGGCGAGGGCGAGTGCTGCGGTGGCGAGCAGATTCATGGTGGTTCCAGTCGGGCAAACGCGAAGGCATGCCGGCGCGGCCCGATGAACGCGCAGGCATACCAAAGGTCTTGCCAACCGAAACGGCTGCCCGTACCACGCCAGCCGGGGCTGTCGAGTATGTTGATACGGGCGCTTCCGCGGGGCGGAAGCAGGCTACTCCCCAATGGGATGCCGGCATTCTACAGCAAAACCTGCCGCCATGGCCAGTCTCAAGGGGTGGTCGCCCCCTGCCGATGCAGGGACGCATACTTGATCCCGAAGAACAGGATGAAGCCGTAGCACGCGGCCGGCACGAAGAACGACGGTTGCACGCCGATGTTGTCCGCCAGCCAGCCTTGCGCGAACGGCACGATGGCGCCGCCCACGATGGCCATGCACAGGATGCCGGAACCCTGGCCCGTGTGGCGTCCGAGACCATGCAGCGCCATGCTGAAGATCGTCGGGAACATGATCGAATTGCACAACCCGACGGCGAGGATCGCCCACATCGCGGCCTGTCCCTGGCCGAAGATCGCGGCCAGCACGAGCGCGATTGCCGCGAGCGCATTGCACGCGAGCGCCTTGCCCGGGCTGACGACGCGCATGACGGCAAAGCCGACGAAGCGGCCGATCAGGGCACCGCCCCAGTACACGCTGACGTAGCTCGCCGCCTGCGCCGCCGGCATCCCGGCCACGTGCGGCTCGCCGAGGAAGTTGACGAGGAAGCTGCCGATGCTGACCTCACCGCCCACGTACAGGAAGATGGCGACGGCGCCCAGCACGAGGTGGCGGTACTGCAACGCCGAACCAGTCGTGCCTTCTGCCGAGGTGGGGACAGATGCGTCGGCCTCCGCATGGTCGATGCGGGGCAGCCGGGCCAGCGCGAACAGGATGGCGAGGATCGCCAGCGCCGCCGCCAGCGCGAGGTAAGGTCCCTGCACGGCGGAGGCCTGGTCGGCCGCGACGGTGGTCGCGCCGGCGAGGATCAGCATGCCGCCCAGCGCGGGGCCGATCGTCGTGCCGAGCGAGTTGAATGCCTGCGTGAGGGTCAGCCGGCTCGATGCCGTCGCGGCTGGGCCGAGCACCGTGACGTATGGATTCGCGGCCACCTGCAGGATCGTGATGCCGGCGGCCAGCACGAAGAATGCGAACAGGAACAGGCCGTAACCGCCGTGCGCGGCCGGATAGAACAATGCGCAGCCCGCGGCGGCAATCAGCAGGCCCGTGACGGCGCCCTTCTGGTAGCCGATGCGGCGGATCAGCGCACCGGCCGGCAGCGACACGATGAAGTAGGCGCCGAAGAAGCAGAACTGCACGAGCATCGCCTGCAGGTAGTTCAGCGTGTAGATCGCCTTCAGGTGCGGGATCAGCACGTCGTTCAGCGACGTGAGCAGGCCCCACATGAAGAACAGGATCGTGACGATGACGAGCGGTCCGGTGTTGGTCGCGGTCGCGTTCGATGCCGCGGTCACGGGCACGTACGTGTTGGGGGAAGCTGCCATGCAATCTCCTTGCTAGTTTTATCGTTATGGTTGTTGTGATGCGCCGTCGAGCAGTGCGGCGACGCCGCGCAGTGCGGGATAGGGTTCGGTGACGAGATACGTCGGGATACGGGCGAGGTAAGCCTGCAGCCGGCCCTTGCCCTCGAACCGGGTGCGGAAGGCGGACGTGTGGAACAGCGGACCGAGACGGGGCACGATGCCGCCCCCGATGTACATGCCGCCCGTCGCGCCGAGGGTCAGCGCGACGTTCTCGGCCACGCTGCCCAGGATCGCGCAGAAGGCGTCGACAGTCGCGCGGCACCCGGCACACGAGCCGTCCAGCGCGCGCGCCGTGATGTCGGCGGCGCCAAGGCGTGCGCCGGACAGCACCCGGTGGATCGCTTCCAGCCCCGGTCCCGACAGCAGGCGTTCGGCCGACACGTGGCCGTGGTCTTCCCACAGCGCGTCGAGGATCCGCATCTCGGCGCGGGTGACGGGCGCGAAGCTGGCGTGACCGCCCTCGCCCGCCAGCGCGATCCACCGTCCGCCGCCCGCGGGCACCACGCCCGACACGCCGAGCCCCGTGCCCGGGCCGACCAGGCCGATGGGGCGGCCCTCGACGGCCACGCTTTCGGTGCCGCCGATGCGCACGCGGCCCTCCCCGCCGAGGTGCGGCAACGCCTGCGCCAGCGCGGCGAAGTCGTTCACGACGAGCAGCGTGCCGAAGGCGCAGGCGTCGCGCAGTTCAGCGATCGAGAAGCGCCAGTGGTGATTGGTCATGCTGACGAAGTCGCCCTCGA
>Ga0187844_10002359_pt1 | contig 13372 bp, 17 predicted proteins | sample SpaLakP09_SKY_50_FD_134517 | JGI IMG/M metagenome (GOLD analysis project Ga0187844, IMG submission 134517) | Oligotrophic lake water microbial communities from Sparkling Lake, Wisconsin, USA - SP09_SKY_50 | ecosystem: Environmental > Aquatic > Freshwater > Lake | place: USA: Sparkling Lake...
GCACCTCCTTTCTTCGTATAGAAACGCTCATGCACCTTCTCCGCCAACGCCGCTGAAAAAAGCGGCTCGGATCCCCTTACAAAATAGGCACGGAGTTCAGTCGGTGATGAAAAATGTTTATGCGACAGGGTATCCACCAAATCCAAAATACGGTTTACCGCATCTCGGTCATGAGCAGATTTTGTGTGTTTGTATATGATATCTCCCGCACGGGATCTGGGGTGTTGTCCATTGAAGTCCCAAACCATCTCTAATGTTATATCTAGCTTAGAATTTCCAGCGGCGATCACACTCCAGGCACGTCACAAATGTCGTCATCGGCTCATCTGCTGAACGAGTCTGCATCTGATAGTAATCACACTTGGTCGTCTTCTTGCACGTGGAACAATAGAAGAAGATGGACGCGTTTCCAGAGCGGGTGAACAGCTTCTTATCCTTCTCAATCTGTGCCTCAATCTGCGCCTTCCATCGCTTCGGGTTCAGTTCCACCACCGACATCTCAGCAAAGGCAGCAGGGGCAATCTCATTGGATGTTAGTCGCTCAGCCCATCCGTAATTCTTCATGTTCTCGTAGAACTGGATACACCGACCACGATAATGGTTCCAGAAAGCGGGATTATTCCACGTCACCTCAATCTCCTGCTTCGCACAGTCGCGAATACATCGCTGAAGAAGTGCGGCCTCTAGAGCATCTGCGATCTCGGTGGTCAGACCAATCTCGAGATACCGCTGCTTCACCAGATCACGGAGAGGACAGGGAGTGTTCACATCATGGATAATCACTTGCTTGGGCTTCCGCTGTTTCGTAGGCGCGGGGGTATCCTCCTCTTCCTCGCCATCACCTCCTCCCACGTTCTCATCCTCCGCGTCGGCATCCGCATCTACCTCCGCATCCACGTCCGCGTCCGCGTCTGCATCCTCAACCTCATCATCCTCATCACCGTCCTCACCTTCCTCGCCAGACGATTCACCTTCGAACGTCCAGCTTGAATAAATGGTTTCATACTCTGACGGCTTTAGATTCGTGTATACCGACGAGGGTTTGTCGTAATTGTCGGCGTTAGAGTTTGTGGACAGCATCACGGCCATCGACCCCACGAAAATCTCATCCTGAAAGTTCCCCCCGAGAACATGTTGATTTACATTATCGTCATCGTCGCTGCCTGACTCGGCGAAGATCGTGACCCAGTTGTCCTTGTCCTGAATCTTGCCCTGGAACTGGAGACCAGGCTGCTTGGTCTTGGTTCGCAGCCATTCTAGAACGTCTGGACACTTAGCAGGGACTGTTAGTTCTTGGAGAACACCCGAGGCCTGAATACATGTGGCAAGAACCATTTGCGCGCTTACTCCTTCTTTGACGTGAGGTCTATCTAATTGGTTTTGAACTCTCCAAAACGGATCAGCGTTTTCAGGGACGTAGAATGAGTAACCTACAAACAACAAACAAACAAACATCATGAGCACGTGGAAGGCCAAGTTCGAAAAGAAGCAGCAGGATCAGAAGGACGCCGAGGTGGCGAAGAAGGTGGAGGTGAACGATATTAGTTTCCCCTCGCTCTCAACCGAGAGCGCATGGGGCAATGCAGGTTCGGGTGCAGGCAAAGTGAAGGAGACACCAAAGAAGAGTTTCGCAGAGATGGCAGCAGAGTGGAAGGAGAAGGAGGAAACCGAGAAGAACCGTAAGGCGATGGAGGCCGAGCAGTCATCTATGGAGCTCAAGCAGCACTCCGAGTTCTCTGGGCGCGGTGGGTTTCTCTACAACTTCGGCCAGACACATTCTCGTAGGGAGGATACCTACTACGAGGATGAGTATGCGGACGACTACGTTCCGCCTCCGACAGCCGATACGTCGGATGACTGGAGGGTTGCCGAACGCAAGATCCGTCGTGCTCCTAAGTCAGCGGCTGAGAGGGCGATGGAGACACATAACGAGGAGGAGGACGCGCAACCTGCATTCTGGCAGGAGCATCAGGAGGAGAGCGTGTGGAGCAAGTATTGAAGCGGAACTGTGTGGAGCAAGTATTAGACAGAGACCCCTGGAGTCCTCGCACGACCCCACACCAACCAAATAACCGCCGAACGCACCAGGTTCGGTATAAAAAAGACAATGGTGAAATAGAGACCGCCGATCTTTTTCCCTGCCTCGGTGAAAAACAGCAGTCCAGCAATCACGAGCAGGGTCAGGACTTCGAGAATACCCCAGATTCCTCCCATAGAGTTATACTGATCAGCTGCTGCCTGTCGGAAGTTATTACGTTTCTGGGTAGTGGTTTCACCTGCCTCCTTGTCCAGCGCATCCTGAAGACCACCCTTCTTGATAAGAGGAGTCTCCTCCTTTTTCACCGCTCCACCTGGCCGACGGCATTTGAGGTATAGTTTTCCGTCGCGCTGTGTGGTGACTCCCTGAGCATCGTAAAACGTGACTTGACGGTCTGCTACTTCTTCGAGAGGACGCCTCGCGGGCTTCACACTCTTTGCAAGTTTCGCGTAGTCAGACGGATCCATCGATACCGTGTTGGAGTAGACAATCCATATAATATTGGGTTCACACGGAGGAGTCAGGCTGCTGCCCCTATACACGTAATACGCAGGTGTGTCGGGAATAACATCCGTGAGCGACCACGTCTCGCCAAGCGTGACTTGGGTGGTCTGAGACTCTACAAAGTAAGGAACAAATCCGTTGAAAAACTTGGCGGCGGGAGTATCGCCAGGAGACGTCCTGATAATCACGGACATATTCACCGTCTTTCCCGAAGGGTGTGTGAAGGTAGCCACCAATTCGGCCTCTCCAAACACGCTGTCAAGAGAATGCTGGGCAGATGAAAAGAGACGCATCTGTTTGCAGGTATAACCATCACCATTAAAACTGGCAGTGGGCGTACCGTTCGTGAATCCTTTCAGGATCATTCCAGCATTGTCACGGGATAGTTCTGCTCGTCCAACTGAGACTTCATCGACCTTCCATTCACAAAGACGGTCACAGGGAAGGGCAAAAGACTGAGATAAATTAATGGGAGATTGATGGGGAGCGCCACAGGCCTTGTATTTATCAGGCCATTCGCGGGCACTATCAAAAATGCTCATCCCAACCTATTATTACACGGGCAGACGTTTTCTTCTGGTTTTGTAATAATGAGTAGCAGCGACCCCACAGTTAGTCTAGCCGCTGCGTCCTTGACGTTCAGCGTCCTCTCTTTTATTACGATTGTCATTGGACTCCTCTTTCTCGTATTTCCAGGGTGGCTGGAGACAATTAAGACGGCAACCAGCAGTGTTACGGGATCATCGTCTAGCGGTGGACTCCTTGATAGCATAAAGGTGTTTGCCGTTCTTGGAGGTGCCCTGGCTCCCGATATTGTTCTCCTCATCGGCTTCATCTCCGACTTGATGAACATGAAATTCCGATTCTCCGTCACCAGTCTCATTGGAATCTTCGCCGTTATTGTCCACTGGGGCATTGGAAGCATGGTGTTTGGATCAGGATCCAGCGGCCCGTCCATTATTCAGCAGGTGTCACAGGCTGCCACCAATGCTGCTGCCGCAATCGCGCCTGGACCGTCCGCGCCCTCTGTCTCCCCTGGCAACCCAACAAACTCTTCATTGTCGTCGCAGTTACTAGGAGTCGGAACCACAACCCCTCCAGTCTTGAGTGCGCTCGGAAAGAAGGCGGAGAAAGCCAAGGCCGATGCCGAATTTGCGACAGCTCGTGCGGCTGCTCTGGAGAAAGCGGCAGCGGCATCCTCGGTAGGAACGCCGTCAACACTAGATCTCGACGATTCTCCCGCCGCCGCGATGGCCCGTAAGAGCCGCAGTGCTGCCAAGAAATCAGCGGCGGCAACGTCCAAGATGGCAGCCCAAGGTAAATTGGGCGGGGCTCAACTTCCCAGCATGATTGCTGAAAAGTTCAACCCGTGTGCGATTCGTGGTCTGGGTATGTTTGATGTCAAGGGATCTCCAATGGGACTTGCTGCTCTTGCTGCTGTGTTCACCGTCTACTTCCTCGATATGACGGCAGGTAAGAAGCGCACAACAAATCAGTTGGGCGGATACCTGGGCTTCTCTACTCTTGCCCTCCTCTTCAATATCTACGCCTACCGCGAGTTTGGGTGCTTCCAGGATCCCTCGATGATGGGAATTGTCAAGTCGTCGGTGTTCCCGCTAGTGACTGGATTCACTATCGGCGGAATCGGTTACGGTGTCCTGAAATCCAGATATGTTGATTTCCTCCCGCTAGATGGTCAGGTTCTGGATACGGGTGCATCAACTGGCAGCGGATCCAGCATTGCGTCTGACAACAATCCGTCGTGCTCAGCTCCCAACGACGATAACCAGATGGTGTGCGAGGCCTACCAAGACGGTAAGCGCATTACTTCGGTATCGTTGAACTGAGACGCTTGGCGAGAGCGAAGTAACCCATAAGCTGCGTCCCCGAATGACGACCGATCTCCATACCATTATTAACTGCCACCATTGTCGGAACATGGGTGACCTTATACATCGTCGCAACATTTGCGGGATCCGCTGTCGTATCAATATTGATCCACTGAAAGTTGGTGTGGTCCTCCGTCAACTCGGAAATGACTGGCTTGACCGCCTTGCACGGACCGCACGTGGGCGAGGTGAAAAAATACATTGTCGCCATGGTCTCTTGCCGCGTATTACTCTTCTAGTTTCTCAATCGTTAAATGGGTTTTCTCAATCAGTCGATAGGCTACCGCTCCGTGAATCTTGGTCTTTTCCAGATCATACGCCCGAGCATTCATGGTTTTCTTCAGTGCCGAGATCAGTGCCGCCCCTAGAAATTTTGCGTCCAACGATGCCGTATTCGCCAGAATGGCCTTTATGAGATCTGTTTCCGATAGGGGTGCACCCATAATCTTCAGGGGAATGCCCGTAAGAACTTCGTCGGCTGTGGTTCCTGTGCGTATAACCTTTTCTACCAACTCCTCAAACTTCACTGGCCGACCCAGTTCAGCAGCTTTGGTAGCGAGTTGATCAGCATAATCGTTCCACTTACTGTCCGTATCCTCCCCACCCGTATGTGCTTTGACGTGGACAAACTGATGACCACCAAGCCCCTCAAGTTCCTTGAGGATGTCTTCGAGGAGAACCTTGTGGACTACAGGCTTTCCCTCGGCTGTTTTCCAATCGCGCTTCCGCCAACCTGCGATCCACTTTGTTAGACAATTGATGGCGTATTCGGAATCGGTGCAGATGCGTACCACAGAGCCCGAAACGTCGCTGATTGTCTTGAGAGTACGGACTCCTTCCAGGATTCCAGTAAGTTCTGCCGTCTGGTTGGTTTGAGAGCCGTCAGCGGAAAGAGGACGACCGAACGATTCCGCAGGCATACTTGGATATACACATGCATACGCCCCCTTCGAGTTCTTACGACCATTGTTGCGGGAAGATCCATCGGTATAAATGCTGATCATTTATCTGTATGCCTGTTTATGTTAGACTACGAGATCCTGCGTCCGTTTTGATACGCTTCCAGAGATCGAGGACCTCTTTCGTATTCCCAATGTGCGCTACAGGAGCAACGTGAGGCAGTGCTTTCAACTGTTTGGAAATACATCGGCTCTGAATCGCTGTTTGAACATTGTTCATATATTCCACATGAAACCAGACCCGCGAACGATAACTCTTGGTTTCTAGCCACCTGCGCAGAGATTGCTGACAGGCCAAGGACAAAAAATGGGAATGCCAAACCATCAAGAGTTTCACACGTTTTGCGGATTTAGAGGTAACCCAAATCTCAAACAATTTCCCGAACTCGTCCACAGAGCATACAGAGGCAGCATCAATTTCGTGAGTATCAAGTTCTGCTGCGTGTTTGTCTGTATACTCTTTCCATACCCGAATCATTTCACGATCGTCCATTGGTTCGTGAAATAACATGTGTGGGGGTGGAAATACCAACTCCATTCTTATTCGTATTATACTACTACTCCTTCAGCTCTGAAACTATCTTGCGCACAGGGATCGTCTCCGCTACAACGTAGAGACTGTTCTCCGTCAGTACAATGTAGCATCCCTCCGACTTAAAAAGGCGCTGGATTGTGGATGTATACTCGCTTTCGGACTTCACGAGATACTTCGTGTCATCCTTCACACCAATACAGCACTTCTTCTCGCAGCTGTCACGCCAATAATCCAGGAGAATCGGGCGGTCATCATCAACAGCGATCTGGGCGGCACGAAGAAGAACACCTGCGGGCGGTAGAATCAAAGGAGAGGCGGCCGCGGCGGAGGCAGGAGTGGCCATTTGTATTGAGTCCTTTTTTGCGTTTAAACCTTACGAACGCAGTCCTCGAGCTTGAAGCGAGAGCGCATACCGAGGCAGTGAGTCTCCGTCTTGGGGATTGCGAGAATGAGCTTGGCCTTCTCGGAGATGAACGTGTCCTCCTTGCCGAACAGCTTGGACATCTCGAAGAGGAACGTGACAACCTGATCCACTGACTCCGACACTGTTTCGTTCTTGGGCTTCTTGATATTGTCCGTGAAATCGGACAGAACTGTTTCCAGAGCCTCGTGGAGCAGGTCCTCCGAAATCAGGCCGCGAACGTGAAGCTCGGCGGCAAACACGCCGAAACCGCGACGCAGCTCCTTCTGTTTGTTCCACGTACACACCTTGTCCTCGAAGTTCGGCTCGGCCGAGTCGGGGAAGGCGATGGTCTTCGTTTGGTCGAACATCTTGTTGAAGGTGTCCATCGAGCAGTAGATCTAGAGATCCTCGTGAACAGCGGGGATCGCCTCGCACAGATTGGCGAACATATCGGCCAGGAGCTTGGCGTAGAACGGCATAGAGACACCGCGGTCGAAGAGGTAGTTGACGATGCGCATACGAAAGGCGTCGTCGCGCTTGCCAATCGTCTCGGCAATGGTCTTGGAGCGCTCCTTGAGATTGGAGGCCACGACCTTGTTCACAATACCCTGGATGGACTCGTAATCGGGATCGTCCTTGGTGCGAATGGTCGCCTTGAGTTCGGCGATAATATCGCGCCGCCACTCCATCTCGGTCGGTTTGCGATTCTGTGCGAACTTCTTGTAGTTCGGCTTCTTGATGTATACTGGGGCCACGGGGGCCATCTGCATAGCTGCGATCATGTCCAGGACAGCGGGGGGGATAGGAAGATGGGTCGTCGTGCGAAAGGCGTAGAGCATGGTAGAGTTCATCGTAGTAGGTTGATGCTCTGTTCTAACCAAAGAGAATCCATATCCGTTTTGGGACGTTCGTTCCGTCCAAAACGGATTTACGAATCCCGTGTTAAGATAAGTAGCGGCTACAATCATGACGACCCTTTCTACCCCCACCCCTCTATCCATTACCGATACCACACCATTCACGAACACGTGGGTGCTGTGGTACTTTGACCCCCGCAACAAGGACTGGAGCCTCACGAACTACAAGAAAATCGCAGATCTCTCAACCCCGCAGCAACTCTGGACTATTATTGCCGCTATCCCCCGTGAAGCCTGGGAATGCGGTTACTTCTTCTTCATGCGCAAAGGTTTCCGTCCTATCTGGGAGGTTCCTGAGAACGAGCAGGGCGGTTCGTGGAGCAAGAAGATTCCCACGTGCGATCTCTACGATATCGCCATTGATCTCGTGGTCCACTCCGTCATTTCGGCCGATCATATTATGAATTCAAAGCACGAAGCCTATGTTGGGTTCTCTACATCTCCCAAAGGCGAGTTCAATATCGTGAAGCTCTGGACCAACACCACTGCGGTCAGCAGTGCGAAGACCTACCTGAACTCCAATATGAAGATGACGATTACCGAGGATGTTGTCTTCACGGCACACAAATCTCGCCGATAGATATAATACGAAATGGCTACCGTTCCACGCCGCGGTAATTTTACAAGGCGGAAACGTCGTTTTTCCTATGTGGGCAAGTATGATCCTTCGGCTCGGCCTATGAAGGTTGGGGACGAGACGGACGATTATTCAAGTGCCGAAGAGGTGGATATTGATGATGTAGATCATCCCAAGGTTCTGTTAGAGGCACGGGAGGAAGAGGAGAATCGCACACTTGCAGAAAAAGCAGCAAGGAATGCTATTGCAGAGGAAGCGAAGCAGAAAACAGTAAGGGCGAAGGTCCTGACAGTTGCACGCGCAGTGGCAAATGCTGTAAGTCCAGGAAAGAAGGTAACCATCAAATTGAAGCGCCGCGGAGAATCAGGCGGAGGAGGGCGGTCGAAGAAGCACACCAAAAAATATGTAAAGGCTCGCGGCAAACACAAACAAAATAAGCATACAAAACGCCAGCCAAAACGCCGAGATTAGGCGGGGGTTTTGAATGTGCTGGGGAATAAGGTCAGCGATCTCAACGTAGGAATGCTCGTCGGTCATACATATCTACCGCTTTCGGCTGTGTAGGTGCCTTAAACTTCTGCAGAAGCTGGATTGCATCCTGTCGCTTACTACCTGGAATCTTGTAATCTTCATCATTGACCCTCTCCCAGAGCGTGGTCCTGCCATACATGGTCTCAAACGGATGATCTGCAGGGGATTTCACTCCCATCTCCTTCAGAGTGTTCAGAATACCATACAGCTTGCCACCGTCATCTGTCATCACACAGAACCACGCATCATTGAGTAGAACAGATGGGTCATAGGTCGGCTTGCGTTCCTTGCCCACATGTCCATATAACGAAGTTGATGCCTGATCCTGTCCCAGCAGTCCAAAATCAGTCGCCATACTTTCCAAACCCATGACATTGCCTACGCTGTCATAATCATAGTTCGACACTTCTGGAGCCTCTTCGGCCGACTTGCGGGCCATCATACGCTGCCCACCCTCGAAGGAACGCTCCATATACGGCGGCGGCTGATGAGGCTTGCTGGGATCCATTGTTCTCTTGAACCCACCTTCTTTTAAGTTCTTTTTCCTTCCTTACTTGGAAATCACCGACGTGAAATCCGATGGTTTCGGTTTGGCCTTCGTGCGAATCATTGCTTCTTCAATAAGGGTGGCAAGCATCTGGTTCTTCATCAACGCCGCTTCTCCTTCAGTTTTGTAATATTGTTTAATTGCACGGTCATAGGGTAATTTACCAGGTTTTACACTTGCAGTCGGCTGTTTCATCACAGCGAGTGTCATCTGTTTCTGCGCGTAAAGGATCGCTATCTTGCTATCAAAGGGAGTATCCACATTTAACCTGAAGCCTTTTGGTAAAAATTCACCCACATAGGATGGTGTTTTTGGATTCATTTGCGCATTGATGTCAAGTGTAGTTAGAGGATCGAGACGCATAGTTAGATCCCTGTTTTTTATGAAATCGTTAAACGCCTTGTTATACATCTCAGTCTGATCATTCGCCATCTTTTTCAGTTCTGATAAATCGTAATCGTACCCTTTATCAAGTAGAAGACGAACCTGATCAAGGAGTGTTTCATAGTTTGGGAACTCTCCCTTCATAGTTGTGAACTCTTCTCTCCGTCGGTTCTGGCCGTAGAGAACAGTAAGCAGGATAAGGATGGAGACTCCTATCAGGACATATCCCCACTTCATTATTATTCGTATTATTCTTTAAGCAGAGGAATTGGAGCAGGGCATCAGACACAGTTTGATCTCCCCCAGGTTCGCAATGACATACTTAATCATCATAAACCAATCGTTCTTCATATACAGCTCGAGATTGTTGGAGAGGTTTGTGCACTTGGTGAACAGGACGAGATGCGGGAGAGAGAACGATCCAGAAATAATGGCGTTCGTCTCCTCCTTCTTGATAGAAAACTCCGAGTCGGAATCCCCCAGGACTGTCTCGCGGTTGGCAAACTGACCCTTGCACGAGAGAACGAGCGTAGATCCCACACTCTTGATATCCACTGTTTTCGCCATCAAGAGAGTCATATCACGGCACTTCTTCTGGAAATCGATGGACGGCATCGTAATACGTGCCGAAAACTCTGTCGATGGCATCTCAATATTCGGCTCATCGCGATCGAGGAGCGAAAGGGAGTAACGCGTGACCTCCTTCTTATCGCCGTTCTCTAGCAGAATGCGGAGATGGTTGTGGTCACCCTTCTCAATGTAAAACGTGAGCGTATCGTCGTTGGTTGCCGTCTTCACAATGCGATAGAGATGGTCGGTGTTGAGTCCAATGACGGTAGGAGATGTGCAGTGATACTTCTCAAAGCGCGAAGCCTCTAGACGCATATGAACAAGGACGGTGCGAGTATTGTCCATCGCCACCATCTTAATGCCCTCCTTGTCGAACGTGAAATTCATCTCGACGAGAATGCATTTAAGAGCCTCAACGAGAGTGCGAATGGCTCCCGTCTGAACAGTCTTCGCCTCTACCAGGTATTCGCTCATTTTTATTATTATAGTTCAGGGCGACTTGCTTAAATCAAACTGAACACGTATCCCAACATGTATCCACATAGGAATTCAATAATGTCTACAAACACATTGATTTCCTCCACATCTAAAAATTGGTAAAAAATGAAGAGGGGGACAATCGTCTTAATCTTGATCGCCAGTATCCCGAAGGCTAGATGCCAGAACGAGTTCCATCCGTCGGTAAACAATCTGCGAGGAGAGTATGCCGAGTATGTCGTGGATTTACCTATGGCCACTCGTTTTTTTGGGGGCGATGGGAATTCTACTTTTGGTGGTTCTTCTGATGGGGGCGAATCTTCTGATGGGACTGGTAGTTTTATCTCTATATGGTCTAACTCCAAAAGAGGCTCTATTTGATTCGGTGGTAGAACGATTACGAAACGAATCTGTGGAAGAGAACCTTCGGGCAACATTTCCAATGGTGGAGTGTCCTCCTGATCTTCCACCGACATGTATCTTTGTTTGGAACCCACACGGATTAATTTCGGTTTCGTCCGCTCTCTTCAATTCCCTGCGCGTATGCCGCCATCCCAATTACCGAGCCAATCATGTTGTATCTCTACCATTTTATCATTACATTCCCTTAGTAGGTGATATTGGACGATACGTCGGGGCTATTCCGTCGGATTACAGAAGTATCAAGAAAACTCTGCTGAAGAACGAGTCCGTGTCCGTGATGCTGGGAGGTGTTCGGGAAATGAACTTGGCGGATCCGCGCAAGATGGTTCTCTACATCAAGAAACGCTCAGGAATCTTCAAAATTGCGGCAGAAACTGGGACGCCACTGGTTCCCGTGATCACGTATGGTGAGAACGAACTGTTTCCGCGTTCGGACAACTGGATCGTTGAACAAATGAACGCGTGGCTCCACTCCACATTCGGACTCTCGATTCCTGTCCCAAGCTGGACGTCGCTCCTACACTGGTTTGAAGTGTCGTATCGACCGCTCAAACCAATTCCTACCTATGTTGGTCACCCTGTAATTGATAAAGATCCAGACACGTTAAAAGAAAAATACATTGCGGCGGTCCAAACACTATTTGATAAAACTTCGCCCCCCGATTATAGCTTAGATATTATTTAAGCCACCACAGACTGCTCCTCCTCCTCGGCCGCGCCTCCCTTCTTCCCCTTCTTACCATGCTTAACCTTCGTGGGCTTACCATTCTTAATCGTCCAGCGATGACCCGTCTTCTTCTCCCACTTCTTGAGGGTTCCCTTGCTCTTGGCCGACGCCGACTTGCGGGCCGACACAATCTTGCCGTACTTGTTGTACTTCAGCTGCTTCTTCGTCAGGCCGCCCTTGGTGTGGTGGGCAGTTCCATGCATCACCTGCGCACGGGATCCAACAGCGCGGTGCGCACCTCCTGTCATGATTTCGTCAGCCATTTATTAGTATGGTCTACAATTTTCTATCACTCCTTCAGTTTTGCCGCGACATCACCATCGGACAAAATGACCTCAGAGGGAAGTTCGAGGTAAAGAATGCTGCTGAAGAACGGTGAGACCCTGTTCTCAAACACGACGCTCCTGATCTTGTCATTACTCGCTAGAGTCGAGATCAAGCGCGATTCAAGAGCGGTGCGTTCTAGGGTTGGACGAACCTGTTTCACCTGCACTTTGCATGACGCACCATCCCAGACACACAGACCTGAACAATCCGACTGCTCAGCACCCGTGCATGAATGCCGCATCTTGCTGTAAAAGGTAGGCGGTTCATCTGCCGCACTGAATGTGAGAGTATCATCGAACCACGATTTGACTAATGGACGCAGGTCTTTGATATCGGGAGACGATTGCGCCAGAACCTTGCGCAGTTCCGCATAATCCTCACCCTGCATATCGTGTGTTAACTGATACAGCAAGAACTCAAAGATCTCGGCTTCGTAGGTGACAGCCCGCGCAGTTTTCATAGATTCGGGATCGGGCTTGCCGTAGACTAGAGTATCTTCGCCAATCCCATCAACAGTTTCCATAATTTCTGTGGGATCTCCTTCCAGAACTTCGTCGGTGAGAACGGGGATGCGCAGACCAGACCGTGTCACTAATTCAGTCACCACATGTTTAGCGTTGGCAGCATCGTGGGCATATGCGTATCCTGGATGATTATCTGCTGCCTGCTTGAGAAACTCTACCATCTCTGGTTTTGGAGGGTAATCGGATTGGGCGATCTCGGAATATCCCGCAACCCGCTCGTCAAGGAAGGTAGGAATCTGGGAGGTAGGACGGAAGGGTAGTAGAATGATTTTTGGGAGAAATAGGGCCTGGGCGCGGGCATAGGGGTCAAGAACAACCTTGAATTCGGGAAGTCGGTCCTTGAGTGCGCTCTTACCGATGAATGCAACAGCCTTATCCACGGTCGGGATATCGCGGACACACGACTTTGCCCGCAGAGTTTCTAGGGTTGGGACCAAGTCTTTTGGAAACAGGCTCATATACAGATTTCCGTTCATCACGGGAAGGGTTGATGTTCGGGATACATGGGCGACATAGTCTACGCTGGACATATCTGCCGCGTCCACGAGAACGAGGACAGCCTTATTGGTTCGTCGGACTGCGCCAATATTCATGAAACAAGTGGAATGAATATCGTCGCCCTTGACGTAGATCGCATAGACCATACAGTTCAATGTCAGAGCCGTATACTCCAGTTCCTCAAGAGGAGTCAGAGACTTCTCTTCGAATGCTTTCCCGATGGAAAATACGCGCGCCGATAATTTATCATCGACTGACTCAAGATCTGCCTTTGACCATGAACGGAAGAACGAGCACCGTTTTGTGACTTCGGGAGCATCGAGCGGACTGGGGATCTTGGTGGACACGCCTAGAAGTTTCCCAAGAGTTTCGGCAGCATGACCTATGCCTACACGGAAATACCCCGACTGGCCCGACTGAATACGATTCATTGCCTCAACGGTCGCCTTATACTCCAGCGGAATCCCTAGTGCCCGTCCCACAGCTTTCGGAATATACGCAATACGCAGTTCTTCCAGCCTTGTCTTGGTTTCGCCAAGAAC
>Ga0187844_10002361_pt1 | contig 13371 bp, 18 predicted proteins | sample SpaLakP09_SKY_50_FD_134517 | JGI IMG/M metagenome (GOLD analysis project Ga0187844, IMG submission 134517) | Oligotrophic lake water microbial communities from Sparkling Lake, Wisconsin, USA - SP09_SKY_50 | ecosystem: Environmental > Aquatic > Freshwater > Lake | place: USA: Sparkling Lake...
GTCTAAAGGTTATTACTCAAATCAATTAGGATATTATATAAAATATCAAACTGAATATGATAAATCAAGTAATTATAAAAACGAGTTTGAAAAATCTGGTTTGAGTATTGATGAATTTTATAAAAAAAAAATATAATATAGATACACCTTTTCCATTGAATAAGATTGATGTATCCATTATAAACGAATTTAAAAAAGATTTAACTTTTATAAATATAAATGGATTTGAAATCAAAAATTAAAGGTTACTTAAAAAAATAAATAAAAATTAAGTAACAATAATTATGAGCACAGAAACATTTGTAAAACAAGCAGTTAAGACAATTGCAAAAGTAAATGGAGCAGACTATGAGGAACTCAAAAGAACAGTGAAGAAAGTGCTCAAATCGGCAAGAAACTATGACCAGTCTCAATTGGGAATCATGGAAGAATTACTTGACTTCACAAACAATGTTTCTTGTATCGAAGACCTTGTAGAATATGACATTGAAACTCTCAGAGTTTATTGTCAAATTAAGGAACTTGACCCATCAGGGTCTGACAAGTCTCTTCGTGCACGTGTGTGGGAAAACTTCGAAGAAGAATACGGCCATGGTTCTGATGATGAATCTCAGGTTGATTCAGATGAGTTAGATTCTGAAGAATCTGCAGACGAATCGGAAGAAGAACTTCCACCTCCACCACCACCCGTAGTTATCAAGAAAAAGAAGAAGAATTCTAGTTCAGCTGTTAGCGAGGGTAAGGAACTCAAGGTTGTTTTTGATTCAACCAAGGACTCTTAGAAATTTTGGTTTAAAAATTTAAAATTAATTAAATTTAAAAATAAAATTAAAAATTAACTGTTAATTAATTTACCAGTTAAATTTTAATTACCGGGTGTATATGTCTAAAATTATCAGAGTAACAAATTATATTAATGTTAATACATGTTGTATCGCACGTCTACCAGAATGCCAACTGGTATACAAAGAGTTACCATCTGTACCATCAAAGTTACCAGTCTATGTAGACCTTCGTCCCAGAATGCCACAAGTTTATGACCAAGGTCGTTTAGGAAGTTGTACAGCAAATGCAATATGTGCAGCAATTGGTTTCGACTTACCTGGTTTTGTTGCATCCAGGTTGTTTGTGTATTACAATGAACGTCTGATGAAAGGAACAACAAATTCAGACGCAGGTGCACTTATACGTGATGGAGTTAAGTCATTATCGACTTGGGGTATTTGTAGTGAAGAAATATGGCCTTATGATGTTAACCGTTTTGCCGTTAAACCACCAGAAAGTTGTTATCAAGCAGCACTAGCACATCACAACCCAAAGGCTGTAAATATCAAAAACACCCTTGCAGATATGAAAGGGTGTTTGAACAGTGGTTTTCCATTTGTAGTTGGTATACTGATTTATAGTTCATTTGAAACAAACAAGGTAGCGGCTACAGGTTTTGTTTCAATGCCTGGAACCAAGGAACGTTTGCTAGGTGGACATGCAGTTTTGGTATGTGGTTATAACGATAACCGTCAAGTATGGATTGTTAGAAATAGTTGGGGTACACGATGGGGAGACAGAGGTTATTTTTATTTACCTTACAATTACCTATTGAACCCCACTTTGGCATCTGACCTTTGGAGTATTGATTTTGTTTAAAAACTTAAGTTTAATTTAAATTGGTCCAACGGAACAGGTTCGATAATATTTACGATATCATAAACTTTGCAACGAATAAAATCAATTAGGTAATCTGTGGTCCATTGGATATTTTCATTATTAACGATAATTTCCATTTCCAATTCAAACTTTTCTTTGGTGACGTTATCGATAGTTTCCTCAACACACGTAAGGTCATACCGAAAATGTGTATCAATAAATGATTTTCTATTCTTTTTTCTGAGACCTAATACAGTTCCTGATTCGACTTGTTTGGTAAAACGGTCAACTTGAGAATTTAAATTGAATTCTTGGTTAATTGAAAGTCTGATGTCAAAGGGGTTGTCTGGGCAAATGATATCAACGGTCTTAATTTTTTCCTTGAGTATAACCTTTTTAGAACCTTCATTAACGATTAATTTTTTAGAACGTTCAACAAAGTATTCATTGGTATTTTTCAATTCAGTAGATACCCATGAATTCTTTTCCAAAATACCAAGTATCTTGTTAAAATAATTCTTATCGATACTTGAATCAAATTTGTTGTTATTAATAGTGCCGAATCTCACTTCAATCTCAACAAATGGCAATAACAAAAGATTCATTTTATCCATTTCAAGCAAGTTATTAAAGTTATTCAGTCATTTTGTTAAGTAATTTACTTTTTTGTATAAAAATAAAAGAGCAGTCCCACAAAAACAACAAATGACAATATTATAACAATATTTAACATTGTTTCATTTTTTTTTACTTCCGAAAAATTTTCTTTTTTGACACCATTAAAACTTGAGTTTTGAGTGACTTCGGGACTAACAACCTGCTCCGTTGGACCAAGTTTATTCATCAAAGCATTTTTTAAATCTAAATTCTTACCCAAGATAATAACAATAATATCTAAAGATTTATCTTTAAGTTCTGGTGTTAACCTAGACCAGTTCATTTCAAGTTCTTTCATAAAAGAACCTACGTTGTTTACATTAAGGTTATCCAGACCGTATTTTGGAACCAAAATTTTATTAAAATAATAAGAAATGTCTTCCTTGCTAGTTATCGTTTCCCTCGATGGTGCATTTTTTTTGTTCATGGAATCATCTAGTTCTATATATCCACTTGGAGCAATAAGGTCAGTATTATCGTATCCTGTAATAGGGTAAGTGTCATTATTTGTATAACCAGAACTTACCCTTGTAGAATTCATTTGATGATATTCAAACGGTATTATTATTAATTTAAATTTTAAACAAATTAATTAAATTAATTATTAGTTGGAGGTTTTGGTATATCCATTTTTAATATAAATTTAAACACTATATAAAATATAAAAAGAGTGATTAACCAAAGAAACAGGTCCCTTAAAAATGTCTGCCATTTGAGTTTACATCTTTCTTGGTGTAACTCAATATTGTAAATGGTACCAGTATTGATAAAATTACCTTTATCGTCGGTGATGCATTTGTTGTCTAATTTATGAGAAGGGGCTATATTTTCAGCAAATGGTTTCATTATATTTACATGAAATGAATTCATAAGCAAACCTGTAAACATACCAACCATTGCAGGAGGGCTAATTACTCCATGGGCTGAATAAAATTGTAACATCTGTCACAAAAACCTATTTACTTTATTTAAGGAAATTATTATTTTAAAATTTCGTTTATTATTAATAAAAACAATACCACCTTTAAATAAATCATTAAAAATGGGCTCTGTAGAAAAACCTATCTATGTTCTATTCTTTAGTCAAAAATGTAAATTTTGTAATAAGTTTATGAATAAATTAAATACCAAGTCCGAACTGGTTAAAAAGGTAAAAATGGTAGATATAGATACAATTCCAGTTATTCCAGAAGAAGTAAATGAAGTACCTGCATTATACGATGGTAAGAACATTTTTTGTGGTAAAGCTGCTTTTAAATGGTTAGATGAAATCCTTTTGGAATACCTATCCCCCGCGGATAATGGACTGCCTTATTCATTTGTAAATGGTCAATCAGAACAACTGTTCAATAATTTTTCCCTGTTGGACCAAAAGAACGGTTCTTTTGGTATGGGGAATGGAGAAACAGAAAGCAAAGACCCCACTAGAATGATGACAATCAACGATAATAATAACAAAAATATGACTCTTGACCAACTTGTACAATCAAGAGAAAGCTTTAAATAATCTACCAATTTAAGTTAATTTAAAGAACATTAAATTTAATTGGTAAGGGAGGGGGGGTCTGAAAAAAAACACCAACTGTATCATTATGTTGGTAAATGAACAAACAAAATTTGAAAGTGTCGTTGAGGATATAAAAATAGGAAATGAGATAATTATTCCAGGTACTGCTACAAGTAGTATTTTTGTAAACGACAAACCCAATGTTAATTTCAAAAAAGGTTGTTATTCATGTAAACCAAGGGGTACAGTAAAAGAGCATATAATAAGTAAAACACCTGAATATGTATTCAATCATGACCTCTTCAGAAGACCAATGGTTATAGTTACATCTGTAAATCATTACCAATCAATATATGACATCCCACCAGAAAGTATTACAAATTTATTTAGTGACATTAAATTATTTATTGACTTTTGGAATCTGAGTGAATATCAAATTATAATAAATGGAGGAAAAAACCAACACTTTCACATTAAGATTAAAATTTCACCCGATGTTGCAAATAGATTACGGAGGGACCATTTTGAGAGAATACGTCTAGAAAAAAATTACCATACTGTAAGTTAGTAAATTGATATAAAAAAACATTCCTTTTTAAATTACCCAGGTACAATACAATGGATATCTTCAAAATGGCAAACGATATCGCTAATAATATGTCCATGGAAGACAAGGAAGCTATTGAAAATATGGATATGGAACAAATGATTTCACATGTTACAAAGAATGTATTCAAGATGCTTAATAATAATGAAGAAACAAATAACAAGATTATCGAAGATACAATGCCAAAAACCAGAGATATTAAGTTTGATTTAAATATCAACTTGGATGAATTTTACACCGGGAAAAAGAAGAAACTTATTGTAAAAAGGAAAAAAATAATAATAGACAACCAAGGTATTCAGAGTGTTGTTGAGGAAAAGAAAAAATTAATCATTCCCATAGAACGTGGAATGAAAGACGAACAACAAATACGTTTTGAGGGAGAAGCTGACCAGATACCAGGATATTCATCTGGTGATATTATAATAACACTCATCGAAAATGAACATCCTGTATTTCAAAGAAAAAATGACAATTTACTTATAATGAAAAATATAAATTTTTATGAAGTATTTGACCTTACATTTGACCTAAAACATCTAGATTCAAAAGTTATAAAAATAAACAAGAATATTAAAGATTTGTTATATCTTAATGATTCTATTAGAGTGATAAAAGGAATGGGTATGCCAATTTATTACCCAAGTGATGGAAGTAAAAATAATTATGGAGATTTATTTATTAGGTTCAATATTATTATGCCATTAAGTATGGACCATAAATTATTACCAATTATAAAACAAGTTTTTAATACCAACGAAAAAAGTTCAATGGAATACACAAAACACTGTTCCGAACACACACTCGAATTGGTCAATAAACAATTAAAAGAACTTTCTGATTATGATTATGATTCAACGAGTGATTCAATCAGTGATTCGGACTCTGAATCTAATTCAGAGTCCGAATCAATGACAGATTCTGAAGAAGTTACCGTTGGCAAAAAAAGTTCTCTGAAAAAATAATAAGTAGTTATTATTTCCTGAATGTTTTTTCTTTTATCAATGGTATCTGTATTGTTAAATTTATTTTTATTGTTTAATAGAAAATGGTCTATATTGTCACATGCTATTTTAACAGAATCAATTACTTCTTTTATGTCATCTATACATACACTAAGTTTATCATTAGATAAATCATTAAAGTTAATATTACAGATAGTATCAATAAACGTGTTTCTTTTTTGTAAAAAAACAGAAATAATTTTATTTTCGTAATTTAATACATCTTGATTCATTAACTTTGTTAATGTTTAATGTTATTATATGTATAATCTTGTTGTTAATTTTATCAATTGTTATTTTTTTAAATAAAATAAATAAACAAATAACAATTCCACACGATAAAATAAAATATCCATTGACGAATCAAATTAAAAAATTTATCGATGTTAATTCAATTGATATGGGTATTGATGAACTTATTTTAGTCCAAGAAAGTATAAAACCATTCATAATATACACAAATACTCGTTGGAACTCTTATAATAATAATTATATTCATGATAGTACTTCTGACAATTATTACATCATTGAACCTGGTCATTATTATTGTATTAAAAAAGGTATTGACATTTATTCAAACGAAGACAACATAAATCAAATAAAAGGTAATATAAAATGTTATAAAATAAATTAATTAATATTTAATTTGAATTTAATTTAGTCAATTTAAGTAAAGATGTTTAATAGCAAACTCCATCATTTTTTATCAGATAACGAAGACTACCTAAATGAATCTTATGCTGCACCTTACTTGAAACAAGAACTAGTACATAATTGTACTACACCATTCCATAGTTATAAAAACTCTGGAGGTTTGTTACAAACGTGGGGTGATAAAAATGCAGCCGTAGAAATGTTTGGAATGAGGCCTATAACAAATCCCAAAGATTACTTTAACAATATCAAGGATTATCTAGGTAATCTTGTGATAAATGATAGAAACAACTTAATAGATTCAGGTTTGATAAATGAAAAATATTCTTTATTTTTAGATACTGGGGATGAACCATTGAGTTCTTTTATATCAATGATTAATTTGGAAGTAACAGATTTTCTCAATTATGTGATGGCAAATTCTGCAGATGGTATACCCATGTTTAATGAATATAATCCATTATGTGAAAGTTTTGTAATTACAGATATAAAAATGACTACATATAAATCTACAACAAATGATAATCATTTTTACAATGATGTTCTTTTTTCAGCTGTAAATACTACACGTTATAACACTATTTCTTTTAAGGCTGGAATTTATCAAGATACTTCAAAAATCATATCAAGCTGGAACGATATGATAAATAAAACCATGCAAAATAAAGACCTTAGTAATGAACCAGTTAACAATTTACATTCTGATATTTACATTTATAATATAGGTTTACTTAACAATGAAAACAAATTTAATACATTTGATGGTTACTCACTTGGTAGCGGTTATGCGCAGAATAACGGTAATTCATTATTTGACAAAAACTATTATCACCAACCTGCATCTAAGCCTTCTAGAGTTATTAGTACTGGAGGGACGAATACAGTTGGGAACTTAAATACTACAGGCCCTGTTAAAGAAATGAACAGTAATTTGTTGGGTTATCAAAATGGACTTTCAAATACTGTTTATGATAACCAAGGTAATCCTTATGGTATGGGTTTACCAAATGTTGGAACAATTGGGTTAATATCTGATAATGGACCAGGTAATATTGACAATTTAATTAAAGAATTAGGTTACCAATAATTTAAATAAAAATGAATGAAGGGACTCTTGATTTAATCATTGGAAATATGTTCAGTGGAAAAAGCACAGAACTCATTAGAAGAATAAATAAAACTAGAAGTATTAATAAAAATATAATAATTATTAATTATCTTGAAGATAACCGTTATTCATCCGAAGGTTCTACTGAAATTGTTTGTACCCATGACCTAAATAGTGTTAATTGTATAAAATTGAAAAATCTTATGGATTTCGATTTTACAAAATTAAATGACATTGATTATTTATTTATAGACGAAGCTCAATTCTTCAAAGACCTTTACCAGTTCGTAAAGTTATTGGTTGACACTAATCACAAAAAAGTAACAGTATCTGGATTAGCGGGTGATATAAATCGTTCAGAATTTGGACAACTTCTTAAACTTATTCCAATTGCAGATACTGTGGTAAAACTAAATGCTTATTGTACTGTTTGTAAGGATGGTACCATTGCACCTTTTACAAAGAAAATAAACGAAGTTAACAAAGTTATCGATAACGATATCGATATCGGAGGTTCTGATAAATATATATCGGTATGTAGAACACATTTTTTTTAATTAAATGGTATCATTTCTGGGTAATTACTTTTTATTAGTCCTTGATATGTTCCAGGTGTTTGTCTATTGTTACAGTTTCTATTAAGACCAAGATATGTTGCTAGGTCTCCATTGGGTATATTACCACCAGGAGCTAAATAATAGTCCTTTTCAAATATAAGACCAGCGTTATCTTCATTGAACTTACCTCCAAATGGAATAGACATCAAACCGTCTCCACCGTATTTTTTCTGAATGATGGATTCCCATGTTTCCAAATTTGACAAACCTTTTCCGTCCGGGAAATTTTTTCCATACTTTGCAAGTGTATTTATTTCTTTTCCAAATTTAACTGATTTTGGTAATCCTTTTATTAGACCTGTTATTAGTTTACCATATGGTTTTCCGTTCAGTACCTTTTTAGGAATCCACCACATTGGAATACTATATGAACCATCTGGTTCAGTTATAAAATCCGGTACTGATAACTTGTTAATGTCATAGTAAATATAATCTTTGTTTTCAAGTTTATTTTTTAAAATTTTTTTTTGTGCTTGGCATGAAGGACATTCACTGGAACCGAAAAAAATAGGTAAAGCGGTCATCAAATAATTAATATTAATGAATATTTATTTTAATTCAAAATTAATGTTCATTAATATTAATTAGGTAATGAATTCAGATGAAGACCTCTCAGAGGGATACCTTTCGGAAGGTGGTTTATCAGAGGGTTCTCAAAATGAATCAGGTGATTACCCGGACCAATCTGAATTGGGAGATACTTCCTTTTTATCAGAAGAACTAGAAAGTATAACAGAAACACTAAAAAGTTTAACAGATGCTAAATATAGCTTAATTAACACGTTCGTTAGTAAAAAAATAGACCCAGTTGTATTTTTTTCAGAACTTGGTAGAATAAACAATGAAATTAGAGAAGTTGGTAATGCCAAGAGTCCCTTGGAGGCTGAATTAGCAACAAAGGAGTTTGAATACTCTTATCAATTGGAACGTTTCGCTGAAATTTTGAAAACTTCGGTATTGTCAATCACTCAACGTAGAGAACTCAGTGTTCTCAATGAACAACTTAAGTCAGTACGTTCAATTTATTCCAAACATTTTAAACCAGATGAAGTAGTTTCATCACACGACGAATTAGTTTCACCGGATGAACCAATTTTAGAAGAATCAATTATCAATAAGATTAAAGAAAATTACTATAAAGATTTTCCGATGGCTCAAAGGAATGTTACATCACCCCTTCCAACCCCAGAAGACATCCAGCTAAACTGGGTAAATATAAGTACATCAGAAATTAACAAAATGTATGCACTTGCAAAAACAAATCGTATACATATACCAAAAAGAAGAGAATACCAAACAGATTCAGATTTTGAATTTGCAATTTCTTTGTTTTACAAAAGTATGTTAAGGTATTTACCCATTAGTATTCAACAGATTGGTGTAAGTAGTATAAAAACTGTTGAATTGGTATCTGAAGACTTTCCTTATCGGTTATTTCAAGAACTTAAAGAAGATGTAGCTAATACACGAAATGTTGGTAAATTGATAATACTCAGTGACTCAGAACATAGACAGATGTTACAACGTATTGCACAACATGGAAGAAATTATATTTCTCCAGAAATTTTATCCGGGAAGGGTATTTTGTTAAATGAACAAGTTAACGTTACCCCCAGACAAAAAACAATCAATAAAAAACCCGATAAAAAAAGTTTAAGTAATAAAAATAAGGTTATTTATTTTGTTCCAGGTAAAGGTTTAGATAAAGGGTTAAATTCTAGATTAAGACAATACTTTCTTCTTAAAAAGCTTAGGAAGAAATATACTATAAGACTCAAAGGAATAATACTTGATAATTTGTCAGATGATATTCTAAATAAATATCGTATATTCAAGAATATTCTTATAAATACTGATTCGATACAACTGGAAAAAATTGTTTATAACGAATGTACAAAAAAACGTTCGAGAGAAACATTGACTTATTATTCGTTACTCATTAATAGACTTATTAAATTATTTAATGATACACCAGACCTTGTAAATAAAGTAATAACAAGAACAATTACACGTAAACAATTATTGCATTTACTTGTTCCTCAACGAGTAGCACCTGTTGAAAAGGTAATAAAAATTATGAAACAACTTTCTTTGGACCCATCGATTGTTAAATTTGAACAATTAACACTTGGTAAAAAATCGGAAGATACCACCGAAGCAGTTCTTTATAATCCATACACAGGGGGTTATTCACGAGAAGCTTATAATGGGTATTTGTTTCAGGTATATCGTCTGAACAAAAATGTTTTAACTGGCCAACCTTATACTATTACAGTTCCATACGAAGAACTAAATAAGAGAACTGGACAAACTTCATTTGTTATGAAAACTATAGAACAACCTGGTCCTACTCCGTATATTAAATTCCCCTTGGATATGGGAAATACCATTAAAACTGTATGGAGAGAAGTAAATATCAACGATGTAAAAAACTATCCTTTGAATTACGATACATGTAAACGGTTTACTAATCAATCCGATTGTATATCTGGAAAAGGTTTAGGTAATTATAATTGCGTATTTAAGGACAACAAATGTAAGACAAGTTACCTTAATTAATTTTAAAATTAAATTAATTTTAAATTAATTTTAAATTAATAATCCAATAACAAAAGACTCCGTGGTTGTTAATGGCTCCATTTTGGGACGTTGATGAGGAAACAAATTTTGTAAACCTTAACAACGACATTGACCAATTAGGTTATAAAGTTTACAATGTAGGAACAACTCAAGAACAACAACAAGTTGCAAATGTCCTTGCAATCTCTAGAAAAAATATAAATCTTTTGTTATTTTATCTTATTCAAAATCCACAAAAGTGGTTTAAATACCCGATTGCATGGGGTATAATACACACCCTAGATATACACATACCCAGTTGGAAACGACATTACAATTTAATAAACAGTACAAATTTATCTAATCCAAAAGAACTGTCCTTATTAAATAATGCGATCAACCAAAAATCAATGGAGCATGGGTCATTTTACAACATGCAAGAAATGACCCCCAATGACCATGGTATATCGGGTCTTAACAAACCAAAAGAAATTATCAATATCGATGGTTATCCTAGAGCCAAAAAACGTTCAATGCATCTGACCTTGAGGAATATCAGAAAAGGAAATGGTAACAATTACACTTGTGGACAATTATATGATTACAAACGGATTATGGACCTTGTTATCCATGAACTTACCCACACAACTTGTAATGATATTTATTGGAAAGAAGACAATCACCTTCCACCTTATGGAAAATACCATTCAATGATGCGTGAATGGGCAAGGGAGTGTAACATTATCTAAAAACGTTTAATTAAAAACGTTTAATTTAAATTAATGAGCTTAATTATATTAAGTTTAATGGATAATCGTGGTTATGCCCAGGGGTTCCCTCCGGTTGGATTTAATGTTTTTAATTCAGTAACACTCAGTTCAGTTCCTGTAAATGAAAATTTTTTATCTTACCAAACGGAGTCAAATTTATTAAATTATTCAGGCGGTGATAGTAAACTTGTTAAAATACCACTCCAAATAAACGACCCAAACCAAACAGAAATACTTAGGTCACAACAAATTCTTATCACACAGTATAACAAACACAAATACCCAGGATGTTAAACCTGGGTATTTATTTACCGTTAAGGTTTATTAAACTAAAGTTAATATATTTGTAGCACAGACATGGAAAAGATAAGTGAATAATAAATTATGTAGTCCGTTAAGGCGGTAATAAGAATACTGTCTTACTTTAAATATAACAGAACCATAAATTATCGAAATTAACAAAAGGTAAAATGTCAAAATATCTGAATACATATAATTTATTACAAGACCTTTAACAGTTGCCATACCCAAAGAAAAGTCCTTGGTGTATTTTATGCTATTGGTACACTTGTATTCGTACAGTCCAAAAACAATTAAAAAGTTGTTTATAAAAACTACATTAATATAATTCATAGCAATCATTAACAACACTACAAAATCAAACGTTTCGTATTTAATTGAATAATAACCTCCATTGTACAAAAATGAACTGGCTATTAACAATGCATTTAAAAAGGAACTGAAGTAATTACCAATACGGTATTTAATAATAACTGGTATCACAAACAAAAATGAGCTAGACCCCCTGATGATAAATAATTTTGAATCCATCGATTTATATTTAATTTAAATTAATTAAATTTGTTTAAGTAAATTAATGGACCAATTAAATGGAAATGGGTCAAAAAAACAACCCGTCCACGACTGGAACAACCAACAAGCCAAATTACTTCAAAATTGGGCAGAAATAGCAAGTTGTTATCGTTGGTTACACAACCGGTCACACCTAAGTTACAAAAAACAAAATATGCGTTTTATGATTCCTTTGATTATTATGAGTACGATAACTGGAACTGCCAACTTTGCCCAGAATACATTTCCTACCGTAATCAGACCGTACATTCCAGCAATCATTGGTGCGGTTAATTTGTTTTGTGCTATCTTGACAACATTGTACCAATTCCTAAAAATATCGGAAAATATGGAAGCCCATCGGATAACAAGTATCAATTTCGGAAAGTACTCGAGGAATATTACCGTTGAACTGAGTTTACCCGTTAAGGACCGTTCCATCGGTGGTAAGGAACTTGTTAAGATATCACGAACAGAAATTGACCGTTTGATAGAACAAAGTCCTACAATACCAAAGATTATCCTTGATGCATTCAATAACGAGTATTCCAATTCAGGTATAACGGAACCTGAAATTATCCATATCAATAAAGTAGACATATACACAGATGATGAATATAAAAATTCCAAAATAATAGCAGATGCAGGTGTTAAGTTTAAGAATATCATGTCGGAGCGTGTCAGTAACCGTAAAAATTACTTTACCAGGGAATCCATGGGTTTTACAGGTGCTGTTGGAAACAAGGTCGTTAGAGCAGTATCTGGTGGAATATCGGACATTATAAAAAGGATTAGTCCCAATACGAGTCCCAAGAAACAATCATTTGATGATGAAATTGTTTTGGAAAGTGTAATAACCCAAGTTCCTATAACGGAGAGGATAGAACAAGTTGTCAAGGATAACTTACCGGTTAGTAAGCTCAAACAATTAGGTGTCAAAATAGACAACGAAATGTTACAAAATGCAAGGAATAAACTAAGGAACAGTTCTATAATTGGCGACGTTGACGAAAATGATGAATTCCACGATCCAAATTGAAGAATAATTAAAATTAAATTTATTTTTTATTATTTTAAAATAATACCCATTTATTAACAAACCCTTTTGTCTAAAATGCCCAGGAGAGGGAATTCGTTCGGTGACCTGTTGGGGGGGGATAATATCACGTTATTAATGGCGTTCTTGGGACTGGTGGTGGTTATTGTTGTGGTGATGATTTTGAAAAGGAAGAGCGGGTTTGGTGGATTCACCAGTTCAGGTTCCGATTCCTATACACAACAATACTTGGCGTAACTTAAATGTGCAGATAGATGAACAGGATGAACGTGGACAATTTAATCAGAACGGTAAGTACCGATGGGAGATTGGTATTCCTTAAATGGTTTAAATTA
>Ga0187844_10002362_pt1 | contig 13368 bp, 11 predicted proteins | sample SpaLakP09_SKY_50_FD_134517 | JGI IMG/M metagenome (GOLD analysis project Ga0187844, IMG submission 134517) | Oligotrophic lake water microbial communities from Sparkling Lake, Wisconsin, USA - SP09_SKY_50 | ecosystem: Environmental > Aquatic > Freshwater > Lake | place: USA: Sparkling Lake...
ACCCAGGACTGGCCGGGGTTGCGCCGCTGCACCGAGAGGATCTGCGGGTAGAGCGCGGGCAGGCGCTGCTCGGGCGCGCCGGCACGGGGGCCGTCGGCCGGCGGCTGCAGCAGGGCCAGGGTCTCCATGATGGCGTCGTGCTGCACCACGCGCTGGCTGAGCAGGCGGTGCACGATGCGGGCGTTGGTCTCGAAGGCCTCGAACTGGCGGGCCAGCTCCAGGCGCGCCAGGACCACGGCACCGGCGGCGGCGAGCACTGCGCCGCCCAGGAGCCAGAGGAGTCGATGATGCAGGGCGGTGGGCATGGCGTGATTCTGGATCAGCGTTGTGCGTGTCGGCTTGGGCGTATCCGGCGGTGATCAACCGCTGGACGAGGGGGTGGCGAGGAAGCCGATCTGGCAGGGACTCATGGTTGTTTATTCTGGCCGGGTCCCGCAGCACCGGGCCTTCGCACAAACCCGCACGCCGGCATGACCGGGCCGCTCACTGCGGCGGATCTTCGTCTTGGTAGCGCTGCACGACTTCGGCGATTTCGTCTATACGCAGACGTACGGCCGCTACGCAATCCTTGTCGAGTTTTCCGGCGTCCACCATACGCTGCAGTTCCTGGCAGGCGTCATCAATGGACCAGGAGCGTTTGTAGGGTCGCTGGCTGGTCAGGGCATCGAAAATGTCGGCCACGGTCACGATGCGGGCTTCCAGCGGGATTTCCTCGCCCCGGCGCCCGGCGGGGTAACCCGAGCCGTCGATGTACTCGTGATGCATCTGCACGATGTTTTTCATGACGGTGGAGTCGGACATCTGCTGCAGGCTGAAGTCGCCGATGATGCGCTCGATCATCTCCACGCCCTTGCTGACATGCGACTGCATGATCCGGCGCTCCTCGTCATCCAGCTTGCCTGGCTTGAGCAGGATCTTGTCGGGCACGCCGATCTTGCCGATGTCGTGCAAGGGCGCGAAGAGGTAGACGTGTTCGACGAATTCGTCGTCGCGTCCGTGCCGGGGGGCCACTACCTGGGCGATGATGCGCGAGATGCGGGCCATGCGCTCCAGGTGCGCGCCGGTCTCGAAGTTGCGCATATTGGCGAAATCGCGCGCCACCTGCACGGTCGCGACGATCTGGCGCACCGCCGAGAACTCGCTCGCCAGCGTCATGTTGATGAGGTTGCAATACAGCGCGAGGTCGCGCTGCACCACCGGCGTGAAGGCGGCCGGCTGGCACGAGTCGAAAAACACGAAACCACCAAAGACGCCGTTGTCGTACATCGGCACGGTGAAGGACGAGCGGTAGCCCTGCTCGAGGACCCAGAGGGTATGCGCATTGCTGGGCTGGAGCGTGGCGGGGATGTCGTCGATCACGCGCCAGTTGCCCAACTGGGCCAGTTCGCTCAGCGAGGCGCTTTCCGACAGCTTGAATTGGTAGGCGGCCAGGGCTGTACCGCCGCGCGTGCTGTTGATGAAGGTCTTGAGCAGATCGTCGCCCCGGTCGTAGATGGCGCACGCAACGCGGTCCAGTCCGGGCATGGTGTCCAGCAGCCGCTCATGGAGCTGGCGCATGCGCTCGTTGAGCGTGCTGCCGGGCGTGAACAGATGGTTGGCGAGATGGGTGGCAGTCGGGGGCATGGGGCAGCCTTGGATGCCCCACTGTACGCGATGCGGGGAGATACGACGTGGATGGAATGCCCCGAGGGGGCGTCTTTCGTGTGCATTTATGCCGGAGATGCGGTTTGTCAGCGACGGACAAGGAGCCAGGCCTTGCGTTTCGCCAGGCTGAGCAACCCGTGTGAGCGGGACGCGGTCCCTTGCAGCGGCGCAGCGTCTGCGTCAGGCAGCGTACTGGCCCTCAGTCCAGGCAGCCTCTCGCATCCACCCGGATCAATCCCGCCACCGTGCCTGCCTGCAGCCCGCCGCGCACGCCGATCATCCAGTCGTGCAGGTTGACCGTGGGTCGCAATGGCCGGGGATCAGCCACAGGGTGGCGCCCAGCGCCGGCAGCGGTGCCGAGCCGGTGGCGCGCAGGGTGGTGTGCTCGTCGCTGCAGCCCGTGGCTTCCAGCGCTTCGCCGAACACACGCGGCAGGCCCGATTCGATGGCGTGGCTTTTGTGGCCGGCGTCCACCACCACATGGCTGGCGCTCACGCTCATGACCTGGGTCTTGACGAAGAGCGCATGCTCGAATTGCGGTTGGGCGGTATCCATCTCATTGCGCGCGTAGTCGGCGTCCATGAAAAGGTAGGAGCCTGCCTGCAGTTCACCGAAGACACCGCTCGTCGCCTCCAGCCCGAAGGTGCCGCTGCCGGCACCGGTGACCAGGGGCAGATTCAAGCCCGCGGCCTCGACGATGCGGCGCGTCTCGCGTACGCGGGCGATGACCTCGTCCAGCGCGGCGCGGCGCTCGGCCACGCTGCGCAGGTGCTGGGCACGGCCGTTGTAGGCCTGCAGGCCGGCCAGATGCAGGGCGGGGTGACGGGCGATGGCTTGTGCCAGCGGCAGCACGTCGGCGGGTTCGGCCACGCCGCAGCGTTTCTGCCCGACGTCAAGCTCGACAAACACGTCGATCAGGTTCTCGCCGGCGCCCAGGGCCTGCGCCAGTTGCTGGATGCCCAGCAGGCTGTCCACCGCGATGGCCAGGCGGCCGCCGCGTGACTGCAGCGTGCGCGCCAGCGCGGCCACACGCTGCAGCTTCGGCGGCGCGATGACCTCGTTGCTGATGTAGAGGTTGTCCACACCGGCCGCGGCCAGGGCCTCGGCTTCGGAGGTTTTCTGCACGCACATGCCCACGGCACCGGCCTGCATCTGGCGCAGGCTCAAGGTCGCGCTCTTGTGCATCTTGGCGTGCGGGCGCAGCTTCACGCCGTGTGACTGGGCGTAGTCCGCCATCTTCTGCAGGTTGCGCTCCATGGCGTCGAGGTCCACCACCAGGGTGGGGGTGTCAATTGCGGCGACGCTTTGGCCGATCAGGCCTTGGAGGCGGGCGTGCAGATGCTCAGGTGCTGATTTCATCGAGCGAGCTGTCTTCCAGGTGCGAGGTGTCGGCCCAGCCCACCAGGGACAGGCCCTCGGGTGTCCAGAGCAGGCGGTTGACGGCGGTGTTGCCGAGCTGCCAGGTGCGCGGGGCCTGCAGGTCCTGGCCGGTGGCGGCGCGGTAGAGCTGGTCCATCACGCCGCCGTGCGCCACCAGCACGATCTGCTGGCCCGGGTGACGTGCGGCCAGTTCGTGCAGGGTGCGGGTGATGCGCTCGCGCACCTGCAGCAGCGATTCGCCGCCGGCCGGGGCCCAGTGCGGTGTGCGTTTGCGCCAGTGTTCGGATTCTTCGGGCCAGGTCTGCTCGATCTCGACGTAGGTCTTGCCTTCGAAGATGCCGAAGCCGCGCTCGCGCAGGCCGGTGTGGGTGGCCAGGGGCGCGCCGGTGGCGGTGGCGATGGCGTTGGCGGTCTCGTGGGCGCGCTGCAGGTCGCTGCTGTAGACGGCGTGGATGGTGTCGCGGGCGGCCAGGGCGCGCGCCACGCGCTGGGCCTGCCAGCGGCCGGTGTCGTTGAGCGGGATGTCCAGGTGGCCCTGGATGCGCGTGTCGACGTTCCAGGCGGTTTCGCCGTGGCGGATCGCGAGGATGCGGGTGGTCTTATCCATCAGGGCCTGCTGACACCGATTTCGCAATTGCGAATGTGCTTAAAACCGCGCCAATCTAGGCGCGCGACGACGCCCAGGCTGGCGGCCTGGGTTAGGAGTGCAACAACGAGTGGCGCGGTTTTAAGCACATTCCCTCCGGGTTGCGGCCAAAAAGGCCATACGGGGTGTTGCGCGGACTTGCCGGGGGCGACCCCGGCGGCGTCCACGCGCCTACCGTATGGCTTTTTTGTTCCGCAACGCATTTTGGAAATCGGTGTCAGCAGGCCCTTAGCGCGGTATTTCCACTTTCACGCGGCGCGAGCCGGCCGGCGGGTGGGGGAAATCCTTCAGGGCGGCGGCCAGCACCGCGCGCAGGATGTTGTAGCGGTCGTTCCAGGGGCCTTCGTGCTGGGCGCTGGTTTCGTAGACCACCTGGTTGCTGCCCAGGTCGCGCAGCAGCAGGGTGACTTCGTGGCGGTACTGGCTGGGCGGCGGAAAGCGCATGCCCATGCCCACCACATTGCCCATGCCTATGCCGACGTTGCCACTGCCGATCATGATGGAGCCGCCGACGCGCGACCCGTTGTAGGGGCGGCCCCAGTCGTCGACCACATAGGATTCCATGCGGGTCGTGAGCTGCACGCTGTAGCGCGCGGACGCGTCGTCGCGCACCAGGCCCACTTCGGCCAGCTCGGCCTCGGCGATGGCCTCCACCGAATCGGTCTCGGCGGGGTCGGTCTGCGAGGGCAGGCGTTCGAAGCGGTAGCGCGCCCCGGCCTCGATCGGGCGTTCGGTGGTGGCTACCGCCGTCGAGCGCACCTGCGATTCGACCAGGCGCATGCCGGAGCAGCCGCCGAGCAGCAGGGAAAGCAGCAGGAGGGGAACGATGCGACGCATGGTGCGTGGTCTCAGAGCGTCACCACCTGCACGCCGCCGGGCAGGGCGGGCGCGGCGGGAAGTTCTTCCTCGTCGAAGGCAAGGTCGCCGTTTTCGTCGGGCACGCCGGTGGCCTTGAGGTGCTTGAAGTCGTGCAGTTTCGCGTCCATCAGGTGCGAGGGCACCACGTTCTGCAGCGCTGTGAACATGGTTTCCAGGCGACCGGGGAACTTCTTGTCCCACTCGCGCAGCAGGTTGCCGATCTGCTTGCGCTGCAGGTTCTCCTGGCTGCCGCACAGGGTGCAGGGGATGATGGGGAAAGCCTTGTGCTCGGCCCAGCGGATCAGGTCCTTCTCGACCACATAGGCCATGGGACGGATCACGATGAACTCGCCGTTGTCGCTGGTGAGCTTCGGGGGCATGCCCTTCAACTTGCCGCCGAAGAACATGTTGAGGAAGAAGGTCTGCAGCATGTCGTCGCGGTGGTGGCCCAGGGCGAGCTTGTTGCACTTGAGCTGACGCGCCACGCTGTACAGGATGCCGCGGCGCAGCCGGCTGCACAGGCTGCACATGGTCTTGCCCTCGGGGACCTTGTCCTTGACGATGGAGTAGGTGTCCTGCGTCTCGATGTGGAACTCGATGCCCAGGTTCTTCAGGTACTCGGGCAGGATGTGGTCGGGGAAGCCGGGCTGTTTCTGGTCCAGGTTGACGGCCACCAGCGTGAAGTCGATGGGCGCACGGGCTTTGAGCTTCATGAGGATGTCGAGCATGCCGTAGCTGTCCTTGCCGCCGGACATGCACACCATGACACGGTCGCCTTCCTCGATCATGTTGTAGTCCATGATGGCCTGGCCGACGTTGCGACACAGGCGCTTTTCGAGCTTGTGCGTTTCGCGCTCGATCTTCAGGACCTTGTCATTGCTGACGGCCGGTTCATTGTCTATCCAGACGGCACTCATCATTCTCTCCATGGGCAGGGGCCCGACATGGGGTGGGAACCCCATTTCTACGGTTTGGTTCCGTTGTCGCTGACAATTGAGTCTGCAATTCAGCGCTATGCAATTCAAATACTTATGGCGCACTAAAATTTGCCAGACGCTACGATGAGTATGCAATTTTGATTGCAAATCACTTGTCAGGCTGCCTTTTAGACAATTGCTTCTTCTATTGCGGGTAAAGGCGCGGGCTTCGTTTCTCGCCACTGCCTGACTTCCTTTGATTCCGCTCTACATGTCGAAAAACAACAGGGCTGTTATGCAGGTGAGACCTCTATTTTGCCGTAGGCACTGGCCGCTGTTCTCCATCAGGGGATACCCGCGCCTCATGAAACACTACCTCGTTTCGCCAGATCCTCAAGCGGCTTCAGCGCCTCTTCGATAACGACAATGGCGTAGCGTTTGAAGGCTTCATGGTCTATGCCCATGCTGGCGAGCAGGCCGACATTGCACGTGTGCAGCGCCTGGTCCACATCCTCGACGCTGGTTAGCATCTGACGAAAGCCGGTCCCGGCCCGCCCGGCCAGCTCTGGCGCCAGATCCGGATACATCGCCTGCAGTGCTTCCCACCACCTGGGCGCCCAGGATTCGACTTCTGCGGTGTCGCCCAGGATGGCCAGAGAGACCACGCGGCCCAGGTCCTTGTTTGAGCGCTTTATCGGGCGGCCGAAGTCCTCGCCATTGATAAGGTCTGGGCCCACTGCGGGGTGGTGCAGCATATTGGCCATGGCCATCATGGCCGGGGTCGCCACCCGCACGCCGAACTCGCTCGCAACCGCATCATGCTGGACCAGCCCCAAATAGCCGAAGCTCACCAGGCTGAAATGCCCGTGCTTGGTGGCGATGGGGTAGAAGTCGCGCTCCAGTTTCGGAGCCTGCGCCTGGTCGGGCGCAGCCATGAGCTCAATGAACCATTGATCGTTATCGGGTGGGTGCAGGCGTACCAGTGGGCGCCGGTCGGGAGGGACGTCGGCCGAGGCGGGTTGGCCCCATCGTTCGTCCCTACGCAGGGTCCACTTTCCACCCATGAGCTGGTTGGCCACCTCCTCACCGGTCACGATGGCCGCAGCGTGCGGCGCGATCATGGTGTCCACGTCCTTCGTGTACACGCCACGTCCGCCGCCGAGGCTGTACGCGGCCGCCAGGCTGCCAACGATGATCACCTTGTCGCGCTGCTCGGGTGTCAGCGTCTCGGCCAGCTGCTGCAGGACTTGGGCGGGTTGGAGGTAGCTCATGAGGTCGGTACCTTTGCTGGGGAAGTTGATCGCTGGTCCACCAAATGCCGCAGCATCTCATTGGCCTGATTCTCTAGTCCTACGTCGTACAGGTCCGCCATGCAATTCAGTGGGTCGGCATAACGCACGTTGTTCTCCAGGGTGAAGGGGGAGGTCTTGCGTCGGCCGACGAAGTGCACGACAACAGTCGCCTCAGCCGCCCGACCTTTGAAGCGTTCTAGACTCGGATCGATACGGGCCACCTCGCTGTCACCCAGATCCTTGGGCTCGCCCAGCACCACGAGATCTACGCGCGGCGTGCCCACGATATCGAACTTCGGGAAGTGCTTGGTTGCGCCCAGCGTGCCGCCGACCCCGATGTCGTCGCGCTCTAGGCGTTCGAGCCGGCTGTAGGTCCAAACCGGCGGGCGGGGAAGGTTGGTCACGGAGCGATACAGCACGGTTTTGCGGTTGGCCACCGTCCTGGCCAGCCAGCCGCGCCATTCGGCCCACGGGAAGCGCGCCAGCTCGACCGAGCGGTTGTATCCCCGGCGCAGCTCGCCCGAAGCCTCCAGCTCTTTGATGACCGCAGCGGCTGTTGGATAACTCACGCCTACCTGGCGCTGCAGCTCGGCAGCCGATATCGGACCGTCGGCGCGCAGCCAGCTCAGAATGAGGAACTCCAGCACAACGTCTTTGCCGCTTCCAGGCGCGGTGCCGTAGGGGCGCAGCGCGCTTGCCTCGCTGGTGATGAGACTCTTTAGGTAGTCGTTGAACTTCTGGGTGAGGAGCTCTGGCGGAGCATCATAGGACCTGAGGGCGCCGGCCAGCGCGTCGGCCTCGTTGTAGATGACGAGGCGATCGACCAGGTCAGGGAGCAGCACGGCGCGCAGGCGGCGCATCTCGTTGTTGACGGAGCTGGGTCGGATGCGGCTATCCACCAGCACCACCATGCCGCGCAGGTCTTGTGCGTCTTCCTGGCTCAGTCGGTAGGCCAGTTGCAGAACCGCCAGGCGCAGGTCGCGCAGGCTGCTCCCAGGAAACACCTCGATCAGCCAGTTCGCATAACGGCCGTCTGGTGTGTAGTCATCAATGTGGCTGCGCTGTATCGGCATGACCGCACTCGAAAGTTAGATGTTGATATTAAAATCCAACTTCAATTAATATGCAAGTTGGATATAAGTATTGATATCCAACCTAATTTTCCCGCTGCCTGAATATATGACTGACAACAGTTCTCTAACCTGTTGATTGCAAAAGCCTCCTAATAAAAGTAAGCATTCACTATTTTCCGTTGGCATTGCAAAACATAGACGCCCACATGGGCTAGCACGACATGGCCATCTCGTCTTAGCTCAGCCATTTGAACGTCGGGTTGCGGGCGATACCCAGGAGGCGCGCGGTAAGAGCTTCGACATGCCATGGAAGACATGCTCCGCCGACTTGCTGCTATTTGCTGGTACATCAGTCTGAGTTGGCTGGCCACCAATCGCAGACATGGCCCGGCGTTGTCGTTCGCGGACGGCGGCCTCTTCAGACTGCCTGTCTCGCGCGGCGGCGCGCAGGATGCTCTTGCGATCTGGGCTTGGTGGTACCAGTTCGGCAATCTTGCGCCGCGACCAAGGCAATGCATGCTTCAGGATCCAGCTATGCGTAAATGGATACCGTTCTTCCAAGTGAAGCATGACATCGCGCCCGTTCGCCTGAAGCCCATGCAAAAAGATTTCTCTATGCACGAGTCCGCTTCCATCGTTACCGCTGGACAAGCGACTTTGCAAGTCTCTCGAGGGTTCTTGGCCCATCCCTAAAAGCCGAAGTTGCTGGAAGAAAGGTCGTTGCGCGCCAAACAGCGCTTCAATACACAAGAGATGGTGGTTTGGTCGGATACCCACGCCTTGTCCTGATATGACCCTGTGAACAAAGCTCGTAAGGCAGTTACGTGTGGCGCCGCCGCAGACGCGGGAAAGAAACGCTCGGTCTAAGCGCTGCCCGAGATGAGACGCAATCGCCCAAGAATCGATTTTCCCGGAAGTGATATATCCCAGTCGAATTGCCCGGGCTTGATAGATCTCGCTGCGGTGCTGGGGTAGTGACGGACTATAACTGGCCGTAAGAAGTTCTCGTGCCTGCTGGGCCAACCAGAGGTCCGGCTTATTAAAAGAATACTCGACCCGCTGATCCTCAAACTCGTGCGGCAGCAATGGAAAAGTAAACTCCTGCCGCACAGTGATCAAACGCACCGCATGCCGCCAGCAGACGTTGACATCACCAAGCTGGTGGCTACGAAGCCAAAGAGATCGTCCAAGGCGATGAACATTCGATTTCACGCATATAGGACAGTAACGTAGTGGACGTACGTTGAAAACGTGCCAGTTAGAACGAAGTGCTTCGCGGTGAATGCGAAAGTCACCATCGAGTAGGTGGCCTCCAACGTGTGCTGCCTCTGGAGACATAAATGGCATGAGATAGGGGAGTAGAAGGGTGCCCTGCAAAAGAGCCCAGCCCGTCTTTCGGCAGGGGTCCAGATAGGGTCCGATGGATTTGTATCGCCAAGACCATCCCCTCCCATCAGATGGCCTACCAAAGATCAACTGCGTGAAATCGCGAAAACTTGTATGGCCCGAAAGTCTGAATGAGGCAATCAATAGACTGTGAAGCGACTCGTCTGGTTCTGGGTTGGGAACTTGGATATGGGGATGTCGCATGGCTAATTCCAAAGAAGAAGCTGCTTGTCTTCCCGAGAACGAGGTAGAAGAGTCCTCAGCGCTTCCGGCGCATTTCTCTGAAACCAGAGATAGGCCGCGTTAGCTCTCTGGCGCAGTTCCTGGCGACTTTTGATTCCAGTTGCTAACGCGGCCTGGATCGCGTCTGTATGCTTCGTACGCAGCTGCTCAAGCCGAGTCGACGTCCAGAGAGCGTGCAACTGTGGATCCATCAACCATCGCTGCACGACGGCGCGCGTTACGCCGGCGGCTTGGGCGACTTTGACGATATCCTCGCCAGAACGCATGAACGTATAAGCATGGGATGGTGCCGTCGGGACTCTCTGCATTGGAAATCCTGGGAGCGCAGGTTGGGCTGGCCCATCCAATGCTCGGAGCATCCCCTCAAGCGGCGCCCCTTCCTTGCGGAGGCAGGCCATGAGGATCGCCCAGCGCAAGGGATGATGTGATTTTCGCTTTCCGAGTGCCCCAACGATGCACTCACATTTCGACGCCGCATCAAACGTTTGAAAATGTGTCTGCGGCAACCTGCCAAGGTGGCTGGACAACCAGCGGTTCACTTTAGGCGCATTGAGCGCGCGACTTGCCTGCGTCACGCCGGCCTGCTCAAGGTACTGGCAGATCTGTTCACGTAGGCTGGCCAGATCAGCTGATTGATCGCTACAAAGCTGATTGACTACGTCCGCCAGATATTTCAGAAGCTCGCGCTCGGAGCGGTTCAAACCGGATGGCTTTGAGCTGCCGACCAACGAGGGAAGAACCCACGAAGACTGGGTCTTGCTTGGCGCGGCTAAGTGGAGCGCTTCTCCGTGGTCAGGACAGACCCAGACGCCAGGCAATTGGTGGCCAAGATGCCAGTAGGCATACCCAATTTGATCGTGATCGGCAATGACGCAAGCTGGGCAGATTCTCAGCGGATGTTGTCGTTCGAATTGTGCACTGGCCCAGTTGAACGGATGTCGCTCGCGTAGATGAATGGGACCCGCACATACTGCCGCTGCACACGCCGCCTGGTCAGGCGCCATGAAGCGGAGGTACAGACAGGCGTGCGTGTGTTGTTGTAGCGCCGACAACTCGGACGCGAACAGATGAGGCAAGCAGCTTACAAGGGTGGTAAGTCCCACAGGGACGCACCGTTTGGCGCTGGCTCGATGCGACCCGAAAAGCAGTAAGCCGGTCAGGGCCGGACGTCGGACAGCGGTAAGGCTGTGGAATCGAGCGCATACGCTGTAAAGCGTTTCTCCTGGTAGGGGCATCGGGAAATGCGCGCACAGGGTCTGCCGCGCTTCCTCCAAGTGTTGGTAGCTGTCTCCCATCACATGGATAACGCTGATGAGCGGGTCGCCTTGAAAATGCGGGCATGCTCTGCATCGAGCTGCGTCTTCGCTGGTAGCAGATCCTCATAGATCAAGTGGCGGTTTGGGTCATCGCTACGCAGTACATCCAATGCAGGCTTGAGCATGGCGCAGTTTTTATCGAAGGCACGATCCAAGTTGGATAGCTCAAGCCTGCGCGCACCCTCGCGAAGTGCCAGTTTCTGAGCATGAGTGAAGACCGCAATTAACACAGCAGGTAGTCCCAGCGAAAGGGCAAAGAGCTTGTGCTCCCAGGCTTGATCGAATAGAACTGGTTCATCCATGTATTGGCAGGCCTCTAATGCCTTGATCATTAGCTTGAAATGCGGATCAGAGCTTGTCTTGGGCAGCGGGAGATCCTCAATTCCTCCGGAGGAACTACGTCGTGCCGCTTCCAGAGAGCCAGCCAACACTCTGGCCATCTGATGCGTGCCACTGAACACCAAAGGAACTTTCACCACGTTGGCCAGTTGGATAAGTAGGTTAAGCACCTGGCCGCCCTGCTTCTTCCCGGCTTCGGTGAGGCGTTGCAGGTCATCGATGTGCAGCAGCCCGATGTTGTAAGTGGCCGCAATCTGAGCGAACTCTTCGATCTTCTGGTCGATCGACATCTTCACTCTTCCGAATTGGCTGACATAACTCATTGAACCTTGCAAGCCGAGGGCGCGATCCACGGCAGCGAAGGCGCGAAGCAACAGTCCGCGCGGGGAGCCGTTGATGGGCGCATCCAGCGATAGCCAGGTGATTTGGGTGTGGGAAAACGGTTTGCCTGCGTACCGTGTGTGATGTATGACTTGTGGTGTCAGCGATAGGATTGCTCGGATACTGCGTGACTTGCCACTCCCACTGAGGGCTGTCACCATCAGGCACGGCGGCAAAGGTGAAAATAGCCCCCCTTGTAAACGCATGCGCTCTCGAGCCGTATAAATGTCCTTCATCGTCGCGCCAAGTGTGGGATTTCGCCGAAGGTATCCTGAGCGGATTAGCAGGCTGATCTCGGACTCAATCGCGACAAGTTCGGGGCGGGGAACAAATAAGGAGTCCAGCGCCGACATAGCGTGAATACGAACATGTGGAGGGAGTTGCCGTGCTTCAGAGACACTGGCTGAAGGAGGTGACAGAAGCGCCGATTCAAGCTCCTCTCTGCTCATGATCGGAGGCAAGGCTTCGATCAGAGGGTTACCATGGTAGAACGTTGGAAGCCCTACAGTCGAGTAGCGGGCTTTTGTTTTCATGCTGATCTCCACGAGTTCAGCTGCTCTGACATCCGATCGAAGTAGGCTTGCTTGTCCGAAGCTGTTTCAAGGGTTGCCAGTGATGTCGGGGCGCTTTCCGTGGACGAACTTGCAGGGGCTACGGAGGATACAGATGCCTCATCTTGGCCTCGGTTCGCAACTTCAGCCTTTCTGTTGATGCGAATATCCTTCGTTTTTTGGCGATTACTGATCGGCGATTGAAGATTTGCGGCGGCGGTTTCGGCGCTCGCCTGATCTAGTTCCTGCGTGGCCGCACGTTGAATCGCAAGCCGCTCGGTAGTTGTGTCATCAGCAAGGTCTTGACCCAGAAACTGCTTTAAAACGCTCATTTCGGAGAAGTCTTCAGAGCTGAAGAGATTGGCGTTTGGCGCCTGGCGCTGCAACCGAACTTCCCGCATAGAAGTTTCGTTAGGCAACAGGCACCATGCTGCGGCTGGATCGTCCGGAGATTCAATAAGTTTGACCGGCAGTTGGTGGCCAAAGCCTGCCAACTGAACGGCAGGATGTTCCAACATCCATGGGGCTGCGTACTGCGCTTTCCCGAGTGCTACCCCTTGGCGGGTCAGCAGCGCCTCCTTCTGAAGAAGAGTCTTGTACGTTGCAGCCTGATGCTCCAGGAATACCGCGCTGCCATGTTTGTTGATGATGCCGTAGTTCCAGAACCCTATGGGATTCGGAATCACGCCCTGAGTGATGAAGGCGGCACTAAGGTGATCACTCATGTTGCGTGTGAGATTCAGGAGCGCAACCCGTCTGACGAGCCACCGCGTGAACTCTTTCAAGGTTAGGACGGCATCAAGACGATAGTCGCGTGTTCCTCTCTCGCGGACTCGCTCGGCGACGGCGCCTGCCAGCCAATGAATAGTGCAGTTCAGGATGCCGAAAACTCGCTCTACTAGGGCTTTCCACTCGGCTCGGTATGCCGCCGCAATGCTTAGGTTGGTGCGGAGTTCGGTCTGCACGGCATAACTTCCCTTGCTGTGCAGTTCCCCTCGATCGGCCAACCAAAATGCTGGGACACAGCCTTGGGGAAGTAGGTGCTTCAGGTCCGATAGCCCCAGCCAGGCTAGCCAGGGGGTCTTATCGCTGATGGCCCGATAGAGGGCTATCCTTGCCTGGTCGAGGTTCGGTCCCTCCAAAGCGACATGAACGCCTACTATCAAAGACGAGAAAGCGTCTACCACCAGGTAGATCACTGGCCGACCGATCAGGCGTCTCCGGTCAAAAGCACTCACTAGGTAGATGTCGCCTACTGTGGCGTCAACGATGTATGTGTGCCCAGGGTAGGGGATGCGATCCCTAGCGCTGCCTATCGCGGGGCGATGCGAGAGTTGAATCC